>Ga0209386_1000103_pt1 | contig 44012 bp, 38 predicted proteins | sample NGEPertwo_FD_184510 | JGI IMG/M metagenome (GOLD analysis project Ga0209386, IMG submission 184510) | Arctic peat soil microbial communities from the Barrow Environmental Observatory site, Barrow, Alaska, USA - NGEE Permafrost154B-two... | ecosystem: Environmental > Terrestrial > Soil > Wetlands...
CATCTTTAACACCTTTGCTTATTCCTGCAAATTCTGAGGTGTGAGGAAGTTCAACAGAACCAGTTTTACCTGCGGTAGGTCGTTCAAGCTTAGCGTTTTTACCGGTGCCATTGGTGACAACATCTTGCAACATAAGTGTCATCATATAGGCTACACTTGGAGTGGTCACTTGAACTGGCTCTGGTTGGGCTTCGAATAAGATATCACCATCTCTCGAGATAATCTTACTAATGGCGTAGGCTTTATTCATCACTCCAAGATTGGAGAATACTCCATAGGCCTGAGCCATTTGAAGCGGCGAGACACCTTTATAAAGACCTCCTAAGGCTAAGTTAATAACGTCATGGTCCTCTTTTTCAAGAGGAATTCCACTTCGTTTGGCAAAATCAACGCCGCTCTCAATCCCGATTTCGTTAAGTAACCAGACCGCAGGGATATTCCAAGAATGTCGCACTGCCTCCAGCATTGTAATATTGCCTCGGTATTGATTGTCATAATCCATGGGAGTTTTCCCATTAATAGTTATTGGATTGTCACTGACCATGGAATCTGATAGATAGCCTTTTTCCAACGCAGGCCCATAAACGGATAAAGGTTTGAATGATGAGCCAGGTGCACGCACAAGATCGGTTGCAAAGTTAAACCCGCTGAATACCTCTTCGCCCCGGTATCCGACTAAACTTTTGATGCCTCCCGTCGACTGATCTATAAGCACCACTCCACTTTGGACAATTTGGTCAGCTTTCCCTGAGGGAAAGAAACTGCTATCAGCATAGACGTCCTCAGCGGCTTTTTGTATTGAAGGATCCATCACAGTATATATTTGCAGACCTTCGTTTAAGATTTGTTCTTCCGTAAAACCTGTGCGCTCAATTGCTTCCTTGACCACATAATTAACATAGGAAGCATATTGACCTGAAAGGTCGCTTTGCGTCCCTTTTTTCAAAACTATGGGCTGAACTACTGCTTTATTATATTCGGCAGCGGTGATATACTTCTGCTCTTTCATCAAGGAGAGTACCAAATCTCTTCTCTCTAAAGACTTTTGCTTATGACTAAGTGGAGAATACAGAGTAGGGGCTTTGAGCAAACCGGCGAGTACTGCGGATTCCTCTAACGTTAGATTTTCAGAGTTTTTACCGAAATAGAGTTGGGCTCCATTTTGGAGGCCCCAACGCCCTTCACCAAAATAAATTTGATTAAGATAGTCTACTAGAATTTCATCCTTATCCAGAACAGCTTCGATCTTAAGGGCATAAGCCGCTTCCTTTAGTTTTCGCGCTATAGTTTTATCAGAGACCAAAAAAAAGTTTTTGGCTAATTGCTGAGTAATTGTGCTCCCCCCTTCGGAAAAGTCACCCGATAGCAAATCTCGATAGAGAGCACGCGAGATAGAGCGAAGATCTACTCCTTGATGCTCATAGAAACGACGGTCTTCTACAGCAATAAGAGCATTTTTCATATTAAGAGGGATCTGACCCCCGGTAACAGGTTCAATTCTGGAAGATGAAAGTTGGGAGATTCGAGTGCCTTTTTGGTCGTAAAAATAAGAGGGTTGTGCAAGAGGAGTCTGTAGCTTGCTAATATCTAAGGAGGAAATGTAAACGGTCATTCCTCCAGCAGTTACAATGATAAACACAAGAGATGCAATACCCAATTTGCTCCAAAACTTTGGCTTTCTCCAAGGTTTATAGTTCTTCAAAAAATAGATAGATTTAGATAAATATACACGCACTCTTGATTTTAGGAGCTGAAGTGTCTTCAATTTTTCCAACTAAGATTCCTTCTTTCTAGGTACATTGAATTTATAGACTTTTTGATATATATTTTAGAATATACAAGTTACGTGTATATGGGGAAAACATATAAGGAAAAGAGGTTGCTGAATTGTTTGAGTTTAATGTAGAAGAAGAATTAAGCTGTAAAATAGAAGGCTCTGGGAAGTTTTGTGCTAAAAAAGGGGCAATGATTGCCTTTAAAGGCGACTTTAAGTTTGATAAGATGCTGTTGGGGCCAGACAACGGTGGAGGAGTTGTGGGTTCTCTCTTAGGTCTGGCAAAAAGGAAACTAACAGGGGAAAATATTCAACTAATGACAGTCGAGGGTTCAGGTATCATTTATTTAGCTCAAAATGCTTATCATGTTTCAGTTTTTGAACTTGAGCCTGGCGATTGTTTATCGGTTGAGAGTGAAAATCTACTTGCTTTCCCCATGGACCTTAAATACGAGGTTCGCTTTTTAGGGAGTGGCGTTTTATCCCAAAAAGGCTTAGCAACAACGCTACTTAGCAATATGTCAGATTTACCCCAACAAGTTGCCGTAATAACGGATGGCAATCCATTGATGCTATCGGCACCTTGCGTTGTAGATCCGGATGCTCTAGTGGCATGGACAAGCGGGCCCAACGGAGGCGGAGATCCAAGTGTCACAACGAATAACTTCAGCTGGAAAATAGTTATTGGACAAACATCCGGGGAATCCTATCAGTTCCAGTTTCACCAACCTGATCAAATGGTTCTAGTTCAACCCTCCGAAAGATTATCTGGATTAAAGATTAGTGTCGATTAATACCATAAGAGACATTGCTTGATAAAATTATAACATTAATATAACTTTTAGACCAAACCTTGTTTATCGAGTGGTTAAACGTAAAAAGCCTTATAAAGACATACAATCATTTTATTGATTGTATGTCTTTATTTTTCACCGCGAGAGATGGATTCACTATGCTATATAATCATATATTACCATGTTGAAATCTCCGCTATAACACACGTTTCGCTCCAACGTAGACAGACTTCCAATAAGTTCCCAGCGTATAAATGGTCACGCCTTTTGAGCTAGAAGCGTTGATGAATTGTTCATTACCAACATAGATTCCCACGTGATCGACAACTCCATTTTTAGCAAATGAGAAGAAGACTAAATCTCCAGGTTTGAGATTGCTCAGGGAGACAGAGGTACCTTTTTTATATTGATCACGTGAAACTCTAGGGAGCGTCACGCCATTTTTAGCAAAGACGTACTTAGTAAAACCTGAACAATCGAACCCTGATGGTGTAGTCCCACCGAACACATATTTAACCCCAATATATTGCTTACTTGTAGCAATAATTGCACTTGCTTTCGATGTTCGAGTGGATGAGGAAGGTGGGGTTAATGCATTCGATGACCGCGAAGGTTGTGTCCGCACCTGTTTTGGTGGAGAGGCAGGACGCTTTGTTTGAGCAAGAGCTGCTGTAGAAGGAGGGGGCGTACTAACTTTAGCGGCAGCGGTGGTAGCGGGAGTACTCACGGCTTTTTCTGGGGAAACAGGTGCTAATGGTTGAATTGCTTGAGGGTATAAATTCCCCATTGCAGTCTGGATTGGTTTGAGTTGTAGATCACTTGATATCGTCGTAGGTGATGCTGTGATAATCGTCACAAATAAGAATATAGAAGTGATGGGAACAAGGAGAAATGATCATTTTAAATTTTTAATATTCTTCATCCTTTCAATATTAATTTAACGTGATAGGGGTTTCAACAGATTTCTAAATGACAACCATGCTGTAGTTGCTTAAGTTGTCTCTCAGTATAAATGATATTGGTTGGCTTGTCTTTGGTAATTTAATGTTATAATAGAAAAATAGTACAGTTCTTTTCGCTTTGTTAAGACTTATTAATAAGTTAGACCCTTTTAGTAAATAATCTTAATAAAAATAAGAATAGTTCATAGTGCTTGTTCATTATAACCAGTGGAGGCCAATCTCTAATATGGACCAGAAATGCACAAAGGGGGAGATTTAACATGAAAGATCTAATTAACAAAGGGCTCGCTTTTGGCTTGGGATTAGCAGTAGTTAGTAAGGAACAAATCGAGAAACTTGTAGACGAGCTAGTTAAAAAGGGGGAGGTTTCTTCTGCTGAATCCAAGGAGCTGATCCGTGAGTTGTTCGAAAAGGGAGAAGCAGAGAAGAAAGAAATGAATGCCCGTATTCATGACCAATTGGAAAAGCTTCTGAGGGAATTAAATATTCCTACTAAAGCTGATTTGGAGCGGTTGGAGAAGCGTGTTCAAGAATTGGAAAACAAGTAGGGGCATTAGATTTGAATCCAATCGTTAGACTACCACTTCTATAAGTGGGAGTGGTATTCCGTTACCCTGCTTCGGTGGGGGTAGAATCCCCCACCGAAGTCTCGATGTTCAACTTTAGTTGAACGAGTTCACTTCCTTCCACGGTACCTATCAAGCATCGGATCTATAAGGCCTGAATAACGTTCAGGCCTTATTTAGTGAATCTATAAAGGAGACACTTTTTTATGTTTGGAAAAAGAATACGGCATATAAAACGCTATAAGGATGTTGCTAAAGTCCTAACTCATCACGGGTTTGGCTTATTTGTGGAAGAGATGGGACTATTACATATGCTTTCTCTGCCCAAACGGCTCTTCACGGATACGGAGAAGATTGATCCTGTGACGGTTGGAGCGCGAATACGTCAGGTAATTGAAGAGCTTGGTCCTACTTATGTTAAGATTGGACAGATTGCTAGCACTCGTGCGGACATAATTCCTGTAGAAATTCTGAAGGAACTGGAAAAACTTCAAGATAATGTACCCTCATTTTCCTTTGAACAAGTCACCAGGATTATTGAAGACGAGCTAGGCTCTCCCTTGAAGGAGATTTTCTCATGGATTGATGAGGAGGCTATTGCGGCGGCTTCCATTGGTCAAGTCCATCGAGCGCAGTTACGGACCGGGGAGATGGTTGCTGTGAAAGTGCAACGCCCTGGGATCAGGACTATAATTGAAACTGACTTGGAAATTCTTCTTGATTTGGCCACACTTGCGGAACATCGTATGGAGCGTATGGAACGTCTTCAATTGCGAGATGTTGTTGAGGAGTTTGCCAAGTCGCTCCGTAATGAGCTAGATTATAGCATTGAAGCCAGAAATGCTGAGAAAATTGAGAAGCAGTTTAAAAAGGATTCCACGATTCACATACCCGCGATTTATTGGGATTACTCAACTCGAATCGTTCTTACGCTGGAATTTGTAGAAGGGCTAAAGATTAATCAGCTTGAAGAGATCGAAGAAATGGGTTATGACTGTAAAGCCATCGCTGAACACCTTGTTAGGGCTCTCTTTCATCAGGTCTTAATTGAGGGATTTTTCCATGCAGATCCACATCCCGGAAATATCTTCTTATTACGTAATGGTGTGATCTCCTTTATCGATTTTGGTATGGTCGGAAGACTCACGTTAGACATGAAAGAAAATTTCGCATCCATGATCATCGCTATGATGCGCCAGAATACGGAGAGTATGATTAAAGCAATATTGCGAATTGGGATAGTTCCAGATGAGGTCAATCTACCACTTCTGACCAATGATGTGGATGAGCTAAGGGAAAAATACGTGGATGTCCCCATGAGTCGTATTAGTCTAGGAGAGGCAATTAGCGACCTATTTACAGTCGCCCTTCGTCATCGGATCCGTATTCCCTCAGATTTCACCTTACTGGCAAAGTGCTTTCTCACTCTGGAAGGGATCGTGGAAAAACTCGATCCCCAACTGAGCATGATGGATATGGCGCAACCGTTTGGTATTAGGCTCCTGAAGGAACGCTACCGGCCAGGCACGATTGCGGACAGAATATGGCACAATCTCACGGATTATAGTGATCTACTGGTGGATCTTCCCAAACAATTGAAGGATCTAATGGGAAAATTAGTAAAAGGTAGGATTCGATTAGAAGTTAGCGTACCAGAGCTTGATATATTTCTGAGGAAATTGGACCGTATCACCAATCAGATTTCCTTTAGCATTGTTTTGCTGGCGTTTAGTATTGTTATGGCGGGGATCGTTATTGCTTCAGCTTTGGGCCACCAGCCCATCTTACTTTGGCATATCCCCGCGATTGAAGTAGGTTTTTCGATGGCTGCCCTCATGTTGCTTTGGCTGTTTATTTCTATTTTTAAATCAGGCAAGTTTTAGTTCCGTACAATTGGGGAAAGCTATCCCTGAGGTGAACAAAGATGACGTTAGAATTCATACCTTCTCGCGTATTTTACGAGCCAGGTGCCCTTGATTATCCTTTAGGAAAAACTTTAGTGGAAAGTTTTCGGCAGATGGGGATGCCGGTGACTCCCACTACCTCCCATAACCGGATTACAGGAATTCCTGGTGATACCGCAGAAATAGCGTATCGGGAAGCCAAGAGGACCTTAGTGATCGGGGTGCGTCGCAGTAAGGAATTTCAAACGTGTAAACCCTCTGCGCATTATCAGTTGCCCCTCGTCACCAGTTGCCCAGGTATGTGCGAATATTGTTATTTGGCTACCACATTAGGAAGAAAACCCTATGTAAGGATTTATGTCAATTTAGATGAGATCTTAGGCATAGCGTCAAACCTTATTCAGGATCGATTGCCAGAGATCACTCAGTTTGAAGGAGCCGCAACCTCAGATCCAATTCCTGTGGAGCACTATACAGGGGCCTTGAAGCAGGTTGTTGAATTTTTTGGACGTGAGGCTAATGGCCGATTCCGCTTTGTCACGAAGTATACGGATGTAGAAAGTCTTCTTGGGGCGAAACATGAAGGACATACTCGTTTTCGCTTTAGTTTGAATTGTGCTGAGGTCGTGAAGAAGTATGAACATGGAACTCCGTCTCCAGAAAAACGGATTATAGCCGCAGGGAAAGTACTAAAAGCTGAGTACCCCTTAGGTTTTATCATTGCCCCAATTTTTCGGTTTGAAGGATGGCAAGAGGCATATCGACAGCTCATGGAACGCTCAGCGGAAGAATTGGCGAAAAGAGCTCCGTCCGGTTGGTCTTCAGAGCAATTAACGCTTGAATTTATCTCGCATCGCTTTACTGCGAAAGCTAAAGCTACAATCTTAGAGGTTTTCCCGAACTCCTCCTTACCAATGGAAGAGGATGAGCGAAAGTTCAAGTACGGACAATTTGGCTATGGAAAATATGTCTATCAACCGGATGAGATGAAGGAAATGAAAGAGTTTTTTAAAGAGCAGGCACAGACTTATTTCCCATTAGCACAGGTTGAATACTTCATCTGAGTGCTTTATTCCATGAAAAAGAAAAAGAGAAGTTATAGACTATATGTCTTAACTTCTCTTTTTCTTTTTCATGGAATTATCCGAGTATAGGGACGTTCGGTTCATTGTACCAGATGGAGATGACGGTAGCAGTTCCAGTGCTTTGAGTGAGGTTGACCACCTTGAGCCAGCTGTTGTCCTCTAACCATTGATTAATTTCTTTATCTAAAATTCGAGAATCCAGGGAACTAAAAATCTTAACTTTCATTTTCAAGCTCGTCCTTTCTGGCCGTTATTTCTATCTCTTATCATACGGGAGACGCAAGGATTGTCAAGATATCTTCCAGCCCTTATAAAGTAAACTTACTCTGTGGAGTGTACCAAGAATGAATGGTTTTAATAATATTCATTAATTATCTAAAAAATACTGAAAAATCTATTTATTCTTTGGCGCGTCTATGATATGATGACTTTATGAATGAGCATTCATTCAAGACTTTAGTTCTAAAAGGGGTGTGTTGCTGTCATGGACGCGCAGCGCGAGGGAAAATTTGAACGAATTCTCGAGGCTGCCATTAATGCTTTTGCAGAATCGGGATTCCATCAATGCCCGGTATCTAAAATTGCCAACTTAGCGGGAGTAGCTGAAGGCACGATCTATCTATACTTCAAAAACAAAGAGGAAGTCCTTACACGGATTTTTCAGGAACGGATGGGTGCCTTTATCACCAATATGCGTCAGGAACTCTCGCGAGAAGAAACGACAGAAGCGCACTTGCGGACGATTGTTAGAACACATTTTGCCTATATGGAACAAAATCGGTCGCTGGCCATCGTAACGCAACTGGAGCTTAGACAGTCTAATCCGCGTATTCGCCAATCCATTAACGGTCCTTTATTGGAATATTTTCATCTCATTGAGGGGGTGATCCAGCAAGGAATAGAGCGGGAAGAAGTTCCGGAAACTGATCCATGGGTAGCTCGTCAAATGATCTTTGGGTCCCTAGATGAGGCCACAACCGATTGGGTGATGGCTCGTAGCCCACGGACCCTCGTGAGTAGTGTTGAGCCAATGTTAGCATTATTTATAGGCGCACTTCGGTTAAGAAAACCGAATGAGATAAGAAGAAGTGCCGATGAACAGAAATGAGAGGAGGATGGAAATGCAGATTCATAAAGTAGCGGTAATAGGGTCAGGTGTAATGGGGAGTACCATCGCAGCGCATTTGGCCAATGCAGGAATCTCGAGCCTGTTGCTGGATATTGTCCCTTCCAAACTATCTGCTAAACAAGAAGCAGCAGGATTGACCATGGAGGACCGTAAGTTTCGAAATAGTATTGCCGAACTTAATATGACTAACCTGAAAAAAATGAATCCCGCACCTTTTTTTGTCCCTGAATTTGCGGATCGAATTGAGGTAGGAAACCTAAGCGATGATTTAGCTCGCTTAAGCGAGGTTGATTGGGTGATTGAGGTTGTTGTGGAACGCCTCGACATCAAGGCGGATCTCTTTAAAAAAATTGCCGCGCATGTCCGTACAGGCACGATTGTCAGTTCTAATACCTCAGGAATTTCCTTGAAATCCATGGTTGAGGAACTACCAGAGAGCTTTACTCGGTATTTCTTGGGAACACACTTCTTTAACCCTCCGCGCTACATGAAACTCTTAGAACTAATCCCTGGGCCCAACACTGACCAGGAAGTCATTACATTCCTAGCTGAGTTTGGGGAGAGGGTCTTGGGCAAAGGGGTTGTCATGGCCAAAGATACGCCTAATTTCATTGCAAATCGCATCGGCGTCTTCGGCTTAGCATCAACACTTACGGAAATGCTTCGTTCAGGCCTAACAGTCGATGAAGTAGATGCTCTGACTGGACCAGTTATGGGACGTCCGAAGAGTGCCTCCTTTAGAACGGTTGACCTTGTTGGTTTGGATACTTTTATCCATACTGCCAATACCGTCGCAGTGGGAGTACCATCAGAAAAAGAGAATTTCACATTACCTGAGTTTATGCAAACTATGTTGACCAATGGTTGGCTGGGAGATAAAACAAAACAAGGTTTCTATAAAAAATCCAAAGGACCACAAGGTAGAGTTATTGAAGTTCTCGACCCACATACGATGACCTATGGCCCGAAAAAAGTCGTAAAATTTGCTTCCCTGGATAAAGCCAAAGTGGCAGGAGGCTTAACTGAGAAAATTCGCACCTTAGTCAGCGGTAAAGATGCTGGGTCAGAGTTTGCTTGGAATGTCTTAAAGCCAGTCTTGCTATATGCAGCTACGATTGCTAAAGACATTGCCGATAACATTTCCGGAATCGACGAAGGCATGCGTTGGGGTTTTAACTGGGAAATGGGACCGTTTGAACTTTGGGATGCTCTAGGAGTTAAAACGATTGCTGATCGCGTTATCGCAGAAGGGGGAACATTGCCTCCTCTCGTTGAAGAATTGCTCGCTAAAGGGAATGGGCGCTTCTATCAAAAGAGTGAATCTGGCCAAGTCTCATATTACGAGGCTGGAGAGTATATTCAAAAAGCAGTTAGCCCTTACGCGTTCTCCATTAAGCAAGCCCATAAAGAAGGCAAGGAAATCTTGGGCAATGCCGGAGCAAGTCTGATTGACCTCGGTGACGGAGTAGCCTGCTTGGAATTCCATTCTCCGAGTAATTCCATTGGCGCGGATATTCTGAACATGATTCATAAGTCATTGGCAGAAGTTGAGAAAAATTACCTAGGAATGGTCGTGGGCAATCAAGGAAAAAATTTCTGTGTGGGTGCAAACCTCATGCAAATTCTCTTAGAAGCTGAAGAAGAAAACTGGGATGACATTGATCACATGATCCGTGAATTCCAGAATGGAACCATGGCCCTTAAATTTGCCAAGAAACCGGTCGTGGCAGCTCCTTTCGGAATGACTCTTGGTGGCGGAGCAGAAATTTGTATGCACTCCCACGCCATTCAAGCCTCTGCTGAAACGTACATGGGTCTCGTCGAACTCGGAGTTGGCCTAATTCCTGGGGGTGGCGGTACCAAAGAAATGGCAGTTCGTGCTATGGAAGGTGTTCTACCCGGTATTCAAGTGGCTCCCGATTACTTCTTTGCCAAACGTTTTGAAGCAGTTGCTATGGCTCAAGTCTCCACTAGCGCAGAAAAAGCGCGTCAACTTGGTTTCTTGCGTGACCATGACCGTATTAGCATGAACCTCGGGCATGTCATATTGGATGCTAAAGCACGGGTCATTGACTTGGCTCGTAACTTCAGACCTAATCTACCAACGAAGGTCAAAATGGGAGGATCTGGAGTCCGTGCTACCTTGGAGCTTGCCTTATATGGAATGCGTGTAGGGAATTATATCTCAGAGTATGATCAGTATCTGGGCAAAAAATTAGCCTATGCCATGACAGGTGGGGATCGTCCAGCAGGAATGCTCGTCGATGAGCAATATCTCTTGGATCTTGAACGAGAAGCCTTTATGAGCTTAGTTGGTGAAGCGAGGACTCAGGATCGTATCCGCCATATGCTCGCAAAAGGCAAGCCATTACGGAATTAGGGGGAAGAAAAGATGCAAGAAGCCTACATTATACAGGCCAAGAGGACAGCAATAGGCAAAGCGGTCAAAGGGTCCTTGGCACAGGTACGTCCCGATGATTTAGGTGCTTATGTCATCCAGGATATTCTCAAAAGGGTTCCTTCTCTTAAACCAGTAGAGATTGATGACTGCGTTATTGGTTGTTCGTTTCCAGAAGGGGAACAGGGGATGAATATTGGCAAAATTATGGCTATGCGCGCCGGTCTTCCCTTCGACGTCCCAGGCATGACAGTCAATCGCTTTTGCTCTTCAGGGCTTCAGGCAATTTCCATGGCGGCAGACCGGATTCGTTTAGGCGAAGCGGATGTTATGATCGCTGGTGGAGCGGAGAGCATGTCTGCAGTTCCGCTAGGTGGTTCAAAACCAGCACCTAACCTCTTCTTAGTGGAAAATATGCCAGAAGCTTATGTGTCGATGGGTATAACCGCTGAGAATGTGGCTAAAAAATACGAAATAACTCGTGATCAACAAGATGCCTTTGCAGTCAACAGCCATCAAAAAGCATGGGCAGCTCAGACCAGCGGTCGCTTTGATGACGAGATTGTGCCAGTTCTTCTCCCTAATTGGGGAAAACCGGGTGAAAAATGGTTCAGCAAAGATGAGGGAATTCGTGCAGAGACCACGCTAGAATCATTAGCGAGACTCAAGCCCGCCTTCCTAAACGGGGGCACAGTTACGGCGGGGAACTCATCCCAGACCAGTGACGGTGCAGCCATCACACTTCTGATGTCTGAACTGAAATTCAAGGAGTTGGGTCTTAAACCTATAGCAGTATGGCGTGGGTTTGCTGTCGCTGGTGTGGACCCTGAATTAATGGGCATTGGCCCGATCAAGGCCATTCCTAAAGTATTAAAACAAGTCGGCTTGACCCTTGCAGATATTGATTTATTCGAGTTAAATGAAGCTTTTGCATCACAATCGCTGGCAATCATTAAGACGCTGGACATAGATATTGCAAAAGTCAACGTAAACGGCGGGGCCGTGGCCTTCGGACATCCGCTTGGATGTACTGGAGCTAAGCTCACAGCAACTCTCTTGAGTGAAATGACAAAACGTAAGCTGAAATACGGCATAGTGACCATGTGCATTGGCGGAGGTATGGGAGCAGCTGGAGTGTTCGAGTTACTGTAGGGTCTCTGAAAGTAAGGAGCTTTTGCACGTACACACGAGTTAAGTTCGCTAGCGAGTTGGATGCTGAAGCTATCACTGCCAACCTCTGGGTAGCGCAGGAAGTGAACCAAGGCGTGATAATGCTTCAGCATCGGACTCGCTGTAGCGCGAAATTCACTAACGTGTTCACTTAGCAAAGTCCCCTTTGTTTCTGGTCACTGGGCAGGGGGGATAGGTTGGTCGACTCTCTCGTTCGAACAACGATTATCGAACATCGAACTACGAATATGGAGGAGGATAATATAATGGAATTAGAATTAAAGGGAGGCGGGTTTTTACTTGCTGAAGTTTCCCCAGAGCAAGTATACGTCCGTGAGGAATTAAACGAAGATCATATGCAACTCAAACGGATGGCGCATAATTTCATGTCCAAAGAGGTTGCTCCTAAGATAGAACAAATGGAGGCGCAAGAAGAAGGCGTAGTTCGAGAGTACATGCGTCAGGCTGGAGAATTAGGATTGCTAGGGCTGGAAGTTCCTGAAGAATTCGGTGGTCTGGCAATGGATAAAGCAGCTACTGTGGTTGTTGGTGAAGAGGTTCCCCTCGGAGGATCGTTTGCAGTTGCGTATGCTGCGCATACAGGGATTGGAACCTTGCCAATCGTTTATTTTGGTACACCTGAGCAAAAGGCCAAATATCTCCCGGGGCTTGCAGATGGGAGCAAAATTGCGGCTTACTGTTTAACCGAGCCTGGTTCAGGATCAGATGCTTTGGGTGCAAAATCCACAGCTGTTCTTAATGCAGAGGGAACCCATTATTGTCTGAACGGAACAAAACAGTTTATTACCAATGCTGGTTTTGCCGATATTTTTCTCGTCTATGCAAAAGTTGACGGAAAAATGACCAATTTCATTGTGGAGCGCGAAACTCCAGGTCTCTCATTTGGACCGGAAGAGCAGAAGATGGGAATTAAAGGGTCTTCTACGCGTCAAGTTATCTTAGAAGATGTTTTGGTACCTGTCGAGAATATAGTAGGCGAACTCGGGCGAGGACATGTTGTTGCCTTTAATATCTTAAATGTTGGTCGTTTCAAACTGGCAGCTGGCGCTATCGGAGCTGTAGAAGTCGTCTTGGAGACCGCTTTAAAGTATGCCTCAGAGCGTAAGCAATTCGGAGTTGCACTCAACACATTTGGAGCTATTCAAAATAAGATTGCCCAAATCGCCACTAAGAATTATATGGCTGAGAGCGTTGTTTATCGTACCTCTGGTCTTATGGAAAATGGTTTTCATGGCCTCGATCTAACCACTGATTGTCGTAAAGAGGCTGGCAAGGCTTTAGAAGAGTATGCTATTGAATGTTCCCTTAACAAAGTGTATGCCTCTGAAGTTTTGGATTATGCCGTGGATGAAGGCCTTCAGATTCATGGTGGTTACGGATTCATTAAGGAATATCCGATTGAACGGATGTATAGAGATTCCCGCATCAATCGCTTATTTGAGGGAACGAATGAAATCAACCGTCTGCTGGTGCCAGGAACTCTTCTGAAACGAGCTATGACTGGTGAACTTCCGTTGCTTCAAGCGGCTCAAGCGGTCAGCAAGGATCTAGTCTCTCTTGGGATGAGTGCTGCAGAAGGATTAGCAGGACTCAATCAAATGACACAGAAGGCCAAGAAGTTATGCTTAATGGCCGCAGGACTTGCCGCTCAAAACTTGGGGGTTGGCTTGAAAGACAATCAATATGTCCTTACTGGATTGGCTGAAATGGTTCTCCAAGTCTACGCGATGGAAAGTGGTGTTCTACGGGCTCAGAAGGTTCAAACCCTTGATGTTTCTGATGAGCATAAAGCATTCGTTGAGAAGGCCGCAACACTAGGCGCCTTCGAAGCGTTTGTAATTCTCGAGCAACAGGCTAAAGAAGTTCTTTGTGCAGTAGAGAAAGGGGATACCCTGAGTACTGTTTTGGCTGGCATGCGTAAGCTTGTTCGTCGTCCAAATGTTGATATGATCGGGATGCGCCAGGAAATCGCTAAATATATTATTGAAAAGGAACACTATCCAATTAACTACTAAATTGAAAAAGTAAAAAAGTATACGAGAAAAGGTCATAGTCTGGTTAGGACATGGCCTTTTTGAGTACATAGCTACTTGTGATTACACTATGCTTACGGATGGGAGCAGCTCAAGAAACGGGTAGGTTGACGGTCCATTGGCTAAAAAACTCACTTAGGTGAAGTTAAATTGAACTGTAGCTGAGGTTAGTGTTATAAAAAATTATCAGAAAAATCAAAATTATATGATATAATATGGCTATAATATGGCTATAATAAAGTATGTAGATGAGTGAAGGGGGATAGATTAAACATGAAATCTAGCACAGAAAGGCATAAAACGGGCAAGCAAAATATCAGTATAGGCAAGTATATTGGTCAAACCTTAGTTACGGTTGTCCCTATGGTATCAGTTATGGGAGTTGGTATTGCTTTTTTCATGGGGCTTGATTGGAGAAATTCCGTCACCATCCTTATTTGTTTTTTACTAGCCGGTATTATCATTGGAATCGTTGCTTCTTTGAAAAATTATAGGCGCTATTTGAAACCCATTTATGTAATGGAACAAGGAATTATTCAGGTAGCTCAAGGGGATTTAACACAAAGAATTGAGATTTCAAAAAATAGTGATGTTGCTGAATTAGGGCGGGCGTTTAACCTTATGATGGAGAATTTTGATGGTATTATTCGTAAAATTCGCGAGATGGCAAATTCTTGGGTTATTTCGTCCGAAGAATTATCGGCCAGCTCTGAAGAAGTGACTGCGACGAATAGCAGTGTAGCTGATCATACGAGTCAAATGGCCTCAGAGGCTCGAAACCAGGCTCAAACACTGCATCAGATGAAAAAGATGGTCATCGAACTCGTCAATGCTGCTCAAATGATCACTGAGAGGGCCTTGTCTGTTTCCCTAGAAGCCGTAAACTCAGACAAACATTCAGAAGAGGGATTAACTAAACTTTCAATAATTCTGGCTACGATGGAGGAAACAAATAATTCTGTAAATAAATCGGTGAAGATAATTGAGGATTTAGCCAATCAATCAAATCGAATCGGTTCGATAACGGAGACCATTTCCCAAGTGGCTCAGCAAACGAATCTATTGGCACTCAATGCCGCGATAGAAGCTGCAAGGGCAGGTGAACATGGAAGGGGCTTTGCCGTTGTTGCTGACGAGATCCGTAAACTCGCGGAAAATGTAGCCTCTTCAACCCGCGAAGTCACTGAAATTACCACCCTGATCCAACATAGTATTAATGATGCGGTTCAAGGAATGATGCAGACAGATTCTAAGGTCAAAGACAGTGTGGTTTCGATTCATGAGGCGCAGGAAGCTTTAACTGTTATTGCGCATGCTACGAAAACAGTGTCCGTCGACATTTCAGATATTGCGGCCTCTAGTGAGCAAATGCTGGGAAGTATGGACGAGATGAAATTATATGTCAATGCGGTTATACAAGTTTCGGAACAAGCCGCTGTAACTGCAGAGAATATTGAGGAATCCACCACGGAAGTGTCTGCAACGATGCTAGTCGTAGCGAGAGCTGCTCAGTCCCTAGCGCAAAACGCGAATCAGCTTCAAAAAGAAGTGGAACGCTTCAAGGTTTAGTGCATCACAATTATTACCATGATTAGTGAATTAATCAATCTGGAACAGGCACGTGGGCAAATTCATTGGCATGGAATTTGCTTATATAAAGGGTTTAGGTTTTAGTGAAAATAAATTGGGGAAGCGATATGGAGAAGGCTAACATGGAGTTTGATTTGCATACTCATTCCAGTCAGGGTTCTGCTTGCAGTCGTATGCACATCTGGGACTTAGTTCAAGCAGCGTGTCAGAAAGGTCTTGAGGGGATCTGCATCACAGATCATGATTATTGCTGGGATCCAGGGGAGTTGGTTAAACTGCACAGAGAAAGCGGGATACAAGTTTACAGTGGGGTTGAATTGAGCACGTCTATGGGTGAAATATTAATATATGGTGTTCATCAGACCTTGTTACATCTTAGAGATGACCTTCCAAAATTAGTTCAATTAGTGCGTGGGTTGGGAGGCTTTATGGTCGCTGCCCACCCTTTTAGAACCGAGTTTGCGTTATCTTCTCTCTCTAGGGAAGAATGTGGTATGGAACCGATACAGGTGGAGGAGATGTGCAAGAGGTCGGTGTTTGACTTTGTTGATACTTTAGAAGTCTATAATGGGCGGAGCATTTGGCAGGAAATTCAAGCTGCCCGAAAAGCCGCAGTCATCTTGGGTAGAAAAGGAACAGGAGGAAGCGACGCCCATAGCGTACTCAGCGTCGGCTCGTGTGTGACTATATTTGATGATCCAATTAAGAACGAAGCTCAACTGCTAGCTCAATTGCGTAATGGGAGCTACCATGCAAAGAAGAAGGAAGACCCTCGAAAAATATTGGGTAAGTGAACATTGCGTCAATGATAGTTAATTGTCGCTGTATGCATTGCGCACTGAATTCAGTATAAAATGATGGCTTTGTATCTGATTCCATACATGTGTAGTTTCCTCCTTCGGATTAATCGTCCGACGGGAGGCTTTTTTGTTTCGTTAATAGTTGGCACCGTTTTTGCTATAACACATAGTATAAGCTTTTGAAAAATAATAAGGGTTCTGCTTGAGGGGTTTGCGGTAAGTCAGTTGTCCTATCTAAAAATCTAATGTTTGATTTGAGGCCAGATGTGCAAATTGTTCAGGTTGAAATGGGTTGGAAGGAATGTTTAAATGGCAAGTAATTTTCTTTACTCGACAAGAGATCATAAGTTTATCCTAAAAGAATGGCTTGACACGCAGAAAATTTTGAACTTTCCAAAATATAGGGATGTGTATGTGGTTGAGGATATCGATGCCATCCTTGATCAAGCTTTGAGAGTGGCCAAGGACATTATTGCCCCATCCAACGACGAGGGGGATACGATTGGAGTAAAGCTTGTTGACGGACAGACTAAGGTACCGCCATCATTTCACGCTGTTTTCAAGTTCATGCAGGAGAATGGCTGGAGCATGTATGACCCAGAAGAAGAAGGCATTATGCCAGATCTTGTCCGCTTTGCCTCGAACGAATATTTTATTGCAGCTAACCCTTCCATTTTACCGTACATCGGTTTGACGAAAGGTGCCGCCAAGCTAATTGCCAATTTTGGCAGATCAGAAGACAAAGCGAGATTTCTGCCAAAACTGTACGGCGGTCAATGGAGCGGCACTATGTGTTTAACAGAGCCCCAATCCGGCAGTGATGTAGGAGATGCACAAAGCAAGGCTTTCCCTACGGAAAACCCACGTATATTTAAAATTAAAGGCACCAAGTGTTTTATTACTGGCGGAGATCAAGATATAACTGAGAATATCATCCATTTGCTGCTGGCCCGTGTGGAGGGAGCGATTGCAGGTACTAAAGGTCTATCCTTGTTCATTGTGCCTAAGCTTTGGGTTAATGAAGACGGGAATCTGGAATCTAATGATGTTACAACTGTGTCACTCGAACATAAGATGGGCATCAAAGGTTCCGCTACTGCAATGTTAAGTTTTGGCGACGAAGAGAATTGTCGGGGGATTTTGTTGGGCAACTCACCTAACGAAAAGGGTATTGGAGAAGGAATGGCACAAATGTTTCAAATGATGAATGAGGCTAGAAACGGGACTGGTCACTCTGCTGTGGCTGTCGCCGCCGTAGCCTATCATAACGCCGTTGAATATGCAAAAAGTCGAGTACAGGGCAGGCCATTAACAGATTCAAGAGGGAAGCGGGTACGCATTATAGAACACGAAGACATTCGAAGAATGCTTTTGGATCAGAAAGCCACCCTGGAAGCCATGCGGGCATTAATCTTTATGAGTGTGTATTATCAAGAGCTAGCCGCCCACAGTTCCGATAAAGAAGAACAAAAGATGGCCCAGCGTAGGATCGAAATCTTAAACCCGCTAGCGAAGGCCTACCCATCCGATATGGCCTGGCCGCTAATTGCAGAGGCAATCCAAGTGTACGGAGGGTATGGCTTTACTGAAGAATACCCGGTGGCCAGGCAGGCCAGAGATTGTAAGATTCATTCCATTTGGGAAGGAACCAACTATATCCAGTCCATGGATTTGGTAGGCAGGAAATGGTTGATGGACAACGGGCTGGTGTTCAAGGAATGGCTAACGGAAGTAGAGGATTATATTTTAAGTAACCAGAGTTCACCTGGTCTGGAAGAGGAGTTTTTTCTGCTCAAAGATGCCGTTCGCAGTTATAAGGAAATTTACGTCACCATAGGTAATTATGCCACAAGCAATCCTCACTTGGTACCGTTTTATTCTACCCGTGTCTTGCACAGCACCGCCATGTTATATTGTGGGCGGTTGATTGCTGAGCAAGCTATAATCGCTCAACGTAAGCTTGTAGAAGTTAAGCACGGAAGCGCTGACTATGCTTTTTACATAGGAAAGGTTTCGTCAGCTAGGTATTACATCAAGAACGTGGTACCGGTAATCAACAATCTGGCCGAGATTTTCAAACTAGCCGATACATCAGCTCTTGAAATTCCGGAAGAGTCATTTTAATATTCAATTAAGAACATCCATTCTCGATGGCATAGTTCTTGCATTAAAAGAATAGAAATCGAGAAAATTTCAGGTGAGAATTGGGTAAGAAAAAGAATCGGCCCAATTGCGAAATGGAAGTTCTCAGGCAAAGAATAAGGAGGTATTGCGCAATGTGTTGGGTATGTGAGAAATATGGTAACGGGGAGAAATGGTATCTCAATCCGGAAAACTATGCAAGACGCCTTTATAAGGTCCGCAAGGAAGGCAAAGAATCAGCGGGCGCAGATGCTGATCCACAGGCTGCGGGGATGGGCGCGGGAGTAGTAGCAGAGTTAGTTAAAGCACGCATTAGTGGAGACCAAGAATGGGAAGACGAAATTAAACGAGATGCCTTAGAACAGGCCTACCAAACTCACTTCGGGCAGGTTGTCACGTTAGATGAGTATTTGCAGATTTTGGATATAGCCTATCCCTTGGCGAAAATGACGTGCGGTTGTCGACGAGTACAGAGAGGTATGCCTGATGAAGAAAATTTTACGTGCATGGGCATTGGACCTGGTATGTACAAGTGGGAACGTTGGCCTGAGACGTATCATGGCGGGGTAGAGTTTGTCACCACAGAAGAGGCCAAAGAATGGGCCATGATGAACCACAAAGAAGGACGGGTGCAGACGGTCGATGTATTTGGTACGCCTTACATCGGGGGACTCTGCCAATGCGAGTATCCTGGGTGCGTTGCGGTCCGCAACCGGATTGACTATGACTTTAAATTTTTATTAAAAGGGCATACGGTGGCTAAAGTAGATCGAGCGAAATGCACAGGGTGTAAAAGTTGTTTGGGTCGCTGCCAGTTTAAGGCGCTTAATCTGGAGGTCTACACGAGCAAGGCCTATATCGATATGGATCAATGTTTTGGCTGCGGACTCTGTGTCACAGCTTGCCCAAGTGAGGCAATTGAATTAATAGACAGGCAAAGTATGCCTGGATTAGCTGAGAACTGGTAAGGGGGGAACCAAATGATTGCTCAAATTGGCTTTGACTACAATTTATGCACAGATCCCTTGGACTGTCGCAAGTGTTTAAGTGTGTGTCCATCGGTTGTTTTCGTGTGCGGACCTACAAGGGTCTGGAAAGGAAGAGAGAGCGATCCCAGTGAGTATCGAATTGTAGGACGCTATTTCGACAAGTGTTCTGGTTGTGGTGACTGCGTTAAGGTTTGTCCTACTAACGCGATTCAACTGAATTTCGTACCCCGGGAGCAGTTAGCTCAGAAGTTCAGAGAGGAAAGGGCAGCCCAATTGAAAGAACGCAATTCCTAACATTATAAGCATGTGAGGACAATTACAAAAACGAAGGGGAGTTAAGTATGGCCTTGGATTTTAAGATCTTGCAAAAAGTCAAAGGAAACCCCAGCACTGAAGTAGCAGCTGACCGTCGCTTGAAGATAAACCCCGGGCAAAATTATGCTTATGATATACCTAAGGAACTAATTTATACTGTCCTTAAAGAATTTCCAATTGAAAGTCTGTTCAACACGGATGGAAAGATCACCGAGGATTTTTTGGCAAAACAGGGAAAAAAGTTTATGAGCATTTTAATTAGAGAGGCAGATTCGGAAGCCTTCCGGGATAGAACTGCCGACATGATAGAACGTGTCGCCCAGCAAACCGGAATTAGGTTTCCCCATGTCTTCGAACGGTATGTTGAACTTGGTATATTAACCTTACGTCCACGAGATGCATGGACTGTTACAGAAGCAACTACCAAGGTCCTAAAAGTACGTAGTTTTAACTGCAGTCTTGGCAAGATGTGCGTAGAAAAAGGAATAAACAATTGTCAGACATTCTGCTTGGCAGCCAATGAAGTTGCTGCCGAAAAAGCGGGGATCAAGATAAACATCACTCACAGCAAGGACGCATCGGGCAGTGGATTATGTGAACTTGCTTTCCACCTGCAAAAAGGGAGCTAGTGTTGTGCACATTGGACATAACCAAGATGATATAGATTATGAAAGCCTAGCTATGAGACATTTAGGGGAGGGAATTGCTAAAGAAGGTACTGGCAATCTACAAGAAGCTTTAAATGAGTACATGATGGCTAATGTTTTGGATCCTCACTTAGAAGTGGCTCAGATAAAAATTAGTGACCTTAAACAGAAGCTTGGTCTCTGATCGGAAGGATTATCTGCAGGAAGAGGAAGGTGAGGTTTTATGATAGGGAAAGAATTTATTGGTCGGGAGAGTGAGTCTGTTGTCTTGAAAATCAGGCTCGAGGAAGTGCGTAGGTTTGCCGAGGCCATAGGAATTCCGTTTGATGGTGAGGTACCAGTAACTTATGTAGGAACGTTACTTCAGGGTAACATTCCAGGGTTTGAACTCACCACTCCCGGGATGATCCACGGAGAACAGAAAATATCCTACGAACGTTCGCTGTCTGTAGGGGATAGCCTTACTTATAAGCGGTGCATCAAAGATGTCTATGAACGCACTAGTAAGCTGGGAAAGATAAGGTTTGTGGTGCTCGAGACGAGCGGTTATGATCTGGCTGGGGAATTAGTATTTTCCAGCAGTTCGACATTAATCACCCCAGTGAAGGGGGCTACTAATTAATGAAGAGCCTGTGTAATTATCAGATAACTGAGCGTCTTCCTATCCGAGAATGGGTACCTAACAACGTGCAAATTCGTCAATATGCTGAAGCTTCTGGAGATTTTAATCCTATTCACCTGGATGACAACTACGCACGCCAGGTTGGTCTGGGGGGCATGATCGCGCATGGAATGCTAACTATGGCTCAAATGGCAGCTATGCTATCGGAATGGATCCGCAAAGAGGGGAGAATCATTAAACTTGATGTGCGCTTCGTACAGGTGGTTCGTCAAGGGGACAAGATAACGTTCGGCGGTTCTATTAGAGCACGTTCGGAAAACATTATTGTGTGCGATATAGAGGCCACTAATGATAAAGAGGAGATAGTCTTAGGGGGGGTGGCTCATATCATGCAGAAATAGATAAAGTATGGTGAGCTCCCCTAGCACAGGAGAAATATCAACCAACTATTTCCGATACTGCCCAATCGATTAATTACTGAGCTTGAGAAAAAGGGAGAGGATATTAATTCTATCCTTTAAGCGAAATTAAGGACGGAAATGGGCATAGTGTTTCAACAACTAGGCAGTCGCAACTTAGGCACATTCAAGAAAATAACCAGTCAGTATGCCGGTTTATTTCGAGCCATACCGCGTCGGCATGTTCACCTAAACCCAGAAGTCAGAGGTCAGAAACCGGATGGTATCAGATTGGGGTATTCTTTTCTGATTTCTGATTTCTGATCTCTGATCTCTGATCTCTGGCCTCTGTCATCGGGCCTCTGGAGACATATCTCCTTGTCTGACGCAAAATATCCTTGGCATCTTTGACTTGTTATTTTCTTTCATATGCCTTAAACAACGCACCTTTCCCGCTTAGTGTAATTAACAATGAATCGATTCAAGTTGGCCTTCTGGAAGTTTTGTATCCAGCTTTGTGGCATTGATGACGTCCAATTTACCCGCCAGAATTGAAAAGGGACTGCCTCTCCATAGAAATTTAACTTCTATGGAGAGGCAGTCCCTTTTCTAGGCAATGTCCGAAAACATCATTTTGAGACAGCCCCTTTTTTATATCTTAACATGCAGGGAGTTTTTAACGCCAAACTAAAAGGCTTAGCCTCATGCCCCTAGTTTCCAAGGATCAAAAATGAAGGTAAATTGTTAAAAAAAGCGAATTTATCATAGGATAGGGTTTTTTAGAAACAAATTAAAGTTCAAGAGGAGTCTTATTATGCAAAAAAGAATGCTGTATGAAATCGAAACAAGGGTTTATTTTGATAGTCAGGAAGAAGCGTTTAACACCTTACCTTTTCTGCAGGATTGTTTGAATGAAGAAACAGAATGGGAAACTAGGATGCATGGAATTGAGCTATTTAACTCAGGCAAAATTCTTAGAGTATCAGATGTAAAAGATGATACTACGACAAGGGTATATTTGGGCTATAAGGAGCGAAATATAGGTAAACTATATAATATATTCCAGTGCTAAAGGAATTAGTTATATTAAGAATTATTAAAATACCATAGACGTTTGTATTTACTTCAATTAGACAGAAACTGTATAATGAACCTGTATAATACGACAAAAGATCAAAATTGGGGGATTTACATGAGTGATGGAGCCCATGCTGTGATAACGAATGCTTTTCCGCGATGGGATCGAAAACTGTTATTTGAAATCCTCAATAAGATTCATGATGTGGTGATGGTCATTGATTCCGAAACGACGATTGTTTATGCTAACGAGGCCTATGCGAGGATTTTAGGAGTGCCCGTGGTCAAGGTTTTAGGACGCAGGCTAGATAAAATTGAACCTAAGGCTGCGGCAATTAACGTACTGCGTACGGGCAAGCCATACCAAATGGGCGGGGAGCATCTGGATTCGCTTGGTATAAATGTGGTAGGAAGTTCATTTCTTTTATACGATGGCAACGACATCATTGGTTGTGTCTCGATTTTTAAAAATGTAACTGACGTTGTTGAACTAAGCCGTGAGTTACAACAGACAAAGGGTGTAGCAGATTATTTGAAAGAGCAGTTAGAACAATGGGAACATCTGCCGCTGTCCTTCAAGGAGTATGTGGGGCAAAATAGTAGAGTGAAGGAAACCTTAGTATTAGCGGCTAAAGTAGCACGTACAGATAGTACGGTGTTAATCCTCGGGGAAAGTGGAGTTGGCAAAGAGGTATTAGCTAGGGCCGTTCATAATAGTAGTCGACGTAAGGATATGCCTATGATCAAGGTGAATTGTGCCGCAATGCCTGAGGATTTAATCGAGAGTGAGCTGTTCGGATATGAAGACGGAGCGTTTACAGGGGCTAAAAAGGGAGGCAAACTTGGTAAGTTTGAACTGGCCCATTGCGGTACTATTTTTTTAGATGAAATTGGGGATATGAGTCTCACCATGCAGGCTAAGTTATTACGTGTATTGCAAGAAAAGGAATTTGAACGGGTAGGTGGTTGTAAGACCGTCAAAGTCGATATTCGAGTGATCGCGGCCACTAACCGAGATTTAGAAAGCATGATCGAACAAGGTGCCTTCAGAATTGATCTGTACTACCGTCTAAATATCGTTCCACTCACACTGACCCCGCTGCGCGAGCGTAAAGATGATTTATTGGCACTTGCTAAGACATTCCTTGATAAGTTCTCGCTCGAAGTTGGTCATGAGCTGACTCTTTCTCCCAAAGTGATGAGGCTTTTTGAAGAGTATGAATGGCCAGGTAATATTCGAGAATTACAAAATGTCTTAGAACATGCAAGTATAGTTTGTGGTGGCAGGACCATAGAAATTCAGCACTTACCTGCCCGTATAATTCCCGCCGACAATGCTAACATAGAATTCGACGATAAGCCTTACGCTGTCAAGGAGATACTTGCCAGAATGGAAAAGGAACTAATATTGTCAGCTTTGGACACTTATAAGAACAACCGTACCAATGCTATGAAGGCCTTAGGATTTTCTAGGCGGGTATTTTACGATAAGTTACTCCGATATGGCATAGAATAGTTGGTAATTACTAAATTACTTGGTAGTGAATTTACCAATATTACTTCAGTGGAAGCGCGTGCGCTTTACGCACAAAAATTTAGGAAAAAGCGTAGGATTGTATCTAATTCCACACATAGAAAAACCCTCTGTGGACTGGTTTGCCAGACAGGAGGGTTTTTTTGTTATTCAAAAAAGTTGGCATAGGATTTGCATTAAGTAGAGATATCAGATTATTTAAAATAGGCAGTTTTAAAACTCTTTCAAAGGAGAGTATTTTCTGTATCGTGTGTCTTTGTGAGGGAAGTCAATGAACGCTAGCTAGGAGGTAGTAGGAATGGTTTATGAAACAATAATTGTAGAAATTGAGGAAGGAATCGCTACGGTCACGCTGAATCGCCCTGAGGTGCTAAACGCACTGAATGACCAGGTCTTCAATGAGTTGGCGGAAGCGGCTTTAAAACTCGCTGCTGATCCTTCCGTGCGGGTAGTCATCATCACAGGTGGTGAGAAAGTATTTGCAGCAGGGGCGGACATCGCTCAAATGGCTACTGCTACGGCTGTGGACGTAACGATCAGCGATAAACCCTCGCACCGAGCTTTCAAACTAATTGAAACAATGCCTAAGCCGGTCATCGCTTCGATCGCTGGCTACGCCCTAGGAGGTGGGTGTGAGCTAACGTTGGTAGCGGATATACGTATTGCAGCGGAGAATGCCCAATTCGGCTTACCAGAAATTAAACTGGGTATCTTGCCTGGTGCCGGGGGAACACAGCGCTTGCCTCGTCTGATTGGTCAGGGTAGGGCAAAGGAATTAATTTTTAGCGGAGATTTTATTAAAGCGGATGAGGCCTTGCGCATAGGTCTTGTAAATAAAGTAGTACCTACTGATCAGTTGAGCGAAGAAGCCAAAAGAATGGCGAGGAAGTTTGTAGCTCGAGGTGCGGTAGCTTTACGCTTGGCTAAATCGTCAGTGAATGAGGGACTAAGGATGGATTTGGAGGCAGGCCTGGAATATGAGCATAAATGCTTTAGTCTGTTGTTTGCTACTGAAGATCAAAAAGAAGGCATGAGAGCTTTTCTTGAAAAACGTCCTGCTAAATTCCAGGGACGTTAGCGTTCGGAAAACGCCCGAGGTTCGATAATAGTGATTAGAAGAAAAGGAGAAATGACTATGAGAACAAGAGCTCAGTATCGCGAGGGGTTAAGTAAGATGAACAAGAACCTCTACTTTAATGGTGGAATGATTGATAGGTTAGATCCACTTCAAGAAGGTGCCCTGAACGTCATGGGCTTGACCTTTGATGCAGCTTGGGATCCCGCTAGTAAGGATCTATGCACAGCTACATCGCACATTACTGGAGAAACCATCAACCGCTTTAATCACATTCACCAAAATGCAGAAGACTTGCACAAAAAGCAAGACATGACGCGTTTCATGGTCAACAAAGTTGGGCAGTGCATCCAACGGTGCATGGGTATTGACGCTTCCAATGCAATCCATGCAGTGTCCTTCGAAGCTCAGAAATCTCCCAAAGCCAAAACTGCTTACCATGACAACTGGCTTAAGTGGCTAGAACGTTTCCAGAGAGAAGATCTCGTGGCAAGCTGCGCACAGACCGATGTTAAGGGCGAGCGTATGAAGCGACCAGCCGAACAGGATGACCCTGACATGTATGTACACGTGGTGGAAGAGCGCAGCGACGGCATTGTCGTCCGTGGCTGCAAGGTCCACATCTCTGAAGCCTCAATCTCTGATGAGATCCTGGTAGTACCGAACCGTGCCCTACAAAAGGGAGAAGAAGCTTATGCACTGGCCTTTGCAGTTCCTTCAGACTATGAAGGGGTAAAGCAAATTGTCCATTTCCACAATTACCGTAAACGCGACACCTATGATCGGGGTATTGAATACGGTTACACAGACTCTTATGTCATCTTTGATGACTGCTTCATTCCTTGGGAACGCGTATTTCTGTGTGGGGAAACTCAGCACGGCGGCATGGCAGCCCTGCTATTTGCCCTGTTCCACCGTCATTCCTATTCTGGTTGTAAGCCAGCCATGCTCGACTATGTTATTGGTATGGGTGCTCTGGCAGCGGAAATTAATGGCATTGAAAAGACCCCTCATGTGCGTGAAAAGCTATCTAAGCTGATCATGACTGGCGAACTCGGCTATGCCGCTGGCTATACGGCCTCCGCCCTGAGTAAGCCAGAAGTCTATATGCCTGGTTTGGGGATTGTACCGTATGGCCCCGGCAGTTATATTCCTAATTCTATTTATGCCAATGTGGGCAGGTGCTTGACCGGTGAGGCCGTGTTCCATGAGCAAGAGATCCTGTGTGACATTGCTGGGGGTATGCCCGCCACTTTCCCGTATGAAAATGACCTGACAAACCCTGAAATCAAAAATCTGTTGGAAAAGTACCTGAATCGCAATCCCAAAATCCCCATTGAAGAACAAATTAAGTTTTGGATGAACTTCATCGATTTCGGTCTCTCTGGTTCTGCTCCCGCCACGCTGTATGGTGCTTATCATGGCGGTGGTTCCCCAATTATGGAACAGATCGCCATCACCTCCCAGTATGACATGGAGTCCAAGAAAGATATTGTCCGGGCAATCGCAGGAATGAAACCTAGATCGAAAAAGAAATAGCTAAAAGGAGGAAATATTTATGGCAAGCAAGTTTATGTACAGTAACCGCGACCACAAATTCATTATTAAAGAATGGCTGGATGGAAAGAAAATCCTGGGATTGAAGCGTTTTCAAGATAATCTCAGTCTCGAGGATGTTGATGGAATACTGGATCAATCCTTAAAAATGAGTCGAGAAATCGTAGCTCCTACTAATGATGACGGTGACACAATCGGAGCGACTTTCAAGGATGGGAAGGTTACAGTTCCACCATCCTTCCATAAGGCCTTTAAGTTTATTCAAGAAAATGGCTGGGGTGCCAGTAACAGTGACGTTGAAGGAGAAGATGCCCTTCCTGAGATTTTGAACGAAGCTGTTCGGGAGTATATTATTGCTGCTAATCCATCTATGTCACCTTATATCGGGTTGTGTGGTGGCATAGCGTCCGTGATCAAGGCGTTTGGCTCACCCGAACAGATTGCCCTCTACACCCCGAAAATGTTTGAAGGCGTTTGGGAAGGCACTATGTGCCTAACGGAACCCGGTGGCGGTTCTGATGTGGGGGATATGACGACCAAGGCCTACCCCACAGATAACCCCTTAATTTACAAGGTTAAAGGGACAAAATGCTTCATTACCGGAGGGGATCATGACCTCACGGAAAATATTATTCACCTGGTGCTAGCTCGAGCGGATGGAGCGGCCCCTGGTACCAAAGGATTGTCATTATTCATTGTACCCAAGGTCTGGGTCAATGAAGACGGCAACTTGGGAGAATCTAATGATGTTTCTACTGTAGGTATAGAACATAAGATGGGGCTCAAGGGTTCATCCACGGCCGTGCTTAGCTTTGGGGAAGAAAGTCAATGTCGCGGCATCTTGTTAGGCAGCCCGCCCGATGAAAAAGGGATAGGGCAGGGCATAGCCCAAATGTTTAAGATGATCAATGGATCGCGGATGGATACTGGGCACAGTGCCCTGGCCGTGGCTACTGTAGCCTATAACAATGCAGTTCATTATGCCAAGGAGCGCATTCAAGGCCGACCTATTCACAATCCCAAAGGGAATAGGGTCCCTATCATCCAACATGAAGATGTCCGTCGCATGCTCCTCACCCAGAAAGCCACGTTGGAAGCAATGCGGGCCATGATTTTTCAGGGCTACTACTATTTAGACTTGATCGAATTCGGGGATGATCCTGCAGATGTTAGTGCCGCTAAACGCTCTATTGAAGTCATCACCCCTTTGGTCAAAGCGTATTGCTCTGACCAAGGATGGTTGATGATTACCGAAGCCATTCAAGTCTTCGCAGGCTATGGGTTTACCGAGGAATACCCAGTAGCCCGTCAAGCCAGGGATGTCAAGATTTATTCTATCTGGGAGGGTACCAATTTTATTCAGTCGATGGACCTAGTAGGCCGGAAGTGGAGTCTGGATAAAGGAAGCGTCTTCAAAGAATGGATGATGGAGATGGCTACCTTTGTCCAAACAAACCAGAATCATAAAGTCTTCGCTCGTGAGTTCGAGGTGCTAGGTAAAGCATTATTGTCCTACCAGGAACTCATGGGTACCGTCTTAGGCTACTTTAAGGAAAATATCAGACTGGTTCCATTGTATAGTACGAGAATTTTGAGGATTACGGCCGAACTCTATGGCGGCTACCTGCTGATGCAACAGGCTTTAGTGGCTCAAGAAAAACTGGATCAAGGGAATGTAGACAAAGATTTCTATGCTGGCAAAGTCTATAGCGCCAAATTCTATGTACTCAATATTGTTCCAGATGTGGCAGCGACTATGCGGATTGTTAAAGAAGCCGACACCTCGGCTATCGACATTCCTGAAGAGGCTTTTTAATAGGGAGTTATAGTGTATGAGTGACAAGATATTTACTGAATTGCTACCGAAATTTTACTTTGTGTCAGGAGAACAAAACGGGCAGTTTCCTTTCAGCAACGGGTTAATGCTTGAAACCGGGATGAGGGTGCTGGTTGATACGGGATTTGGACCCAGTCGTAGGGAAGCAGTGAAGGCGGCCGGCAAAGTAGACGTAATCGTTAATACTCATTTTCATATGGATCATGCTTACGGTAACCAATTCTTTCCTGAAGCCCAGATTTGGGCCCATGCCCTAGATGCTCCTGCGTTACGTTCTCCGGATCAATTTAGGGCATATACCGGATTTCCATCGATCCGTGAATTTCCTGACTTTCCTGACTTTCCTGGGGGATCCCCAGCCCAAGTCGTAGCTAGAGAATTGGTGGACGGGGAAGTTCTAGATTTTGGAGAGATTGTACTAAAGGTGATACACACTCCAGGTCATACCCCGGGGCACATTTCCCTCTTTGAACCAAAGGCAGGTATTTTGTTTTCCGGGGATATTGATCTGTCTCCTTTTGGGCCTTGGTATGGCAATTTACGTTCCAACCTCGAGGAGTTTAGACGTTCAATCAAACGTCTTATTGAGCTGGATCCCAAGGTAATAGTGACAGGCCATAGTGGAATCATTTCAGATAATATTCAGGGGCGGCTAAGAAGATACGCGGATAAGCTTGATCTTCGTGATGAACAAATTTTACAGCACTTAAGTGCTTCTAAGACGCTAGCAGATCTGGTGGATATGAAAATAATATATCGTCGCTTTCCGGAACCCCAAAGGCTTTACCGTTTTTTCGAAGGGGTTATGCTTGAAAAACACCTGGATAGCTTATTGAGCCAGGGGAAGGTCTTCGTCAAACAAAATCAAAAATATAAGGCTTATGCCTGAGAGGTGGTTAGAAGTCTTGGAGATTAAGATGGCTATGATGGAGCGGCGGAGCATCCGCAAATATAAGTCGGATCCAGTACCAGACGACATGTTACAGGAATTACTGGAAGCAGCCCGTTTAGCTCCATCTGGAACGAATCATCAACCCTGGCGTTTTATAGTTGTCAAGAATCAGGACGTAAAAGAACAGATTCAAGCAGCAGCGTTTAATCAAAAATTCCTTAGCCAGGCACCCATGCTATTGGTCTGTTGTGCCGACCTCACGACCTATGCCCACGATACTAAGAAAAGATTACAGGAACTGATTGATGCGGGAGTCTTCGGGCCAGAAGCGTTCGATAGTTATCCAGGCATTGATAAACCTAAAGATGCCAACACCTTAAAGGCTTTCATCCCACATGCCATGTTAAATGTGGGCCTTGCTATGGAACATATCGCCTTACGCGCTGTTTCGTTGGGTCTAGGTACCTGCTGGGTACAATTAATGAAGGCTAAGCAGATTACCCAGATCTTGGAGTTGCCTGAGCAATTGGTGATCACAGGCTTGATGCCTGTAGGCTTTCCAGATCAGAACCCGCCACCTCGCCCTCGGGTTAGTGTTGAGGACATTGTCTATAAAGTGATTGACTAAAGGGAATTAGAGGGAGGTGCCATATATTGAAAGTTGAAGACATTAAGAAGATTTGTGTGGTTGGGGCCGGCAACATGGGGCATCAGATTGCCTTGAGTGCTGCTTTAGCTGGTTATAAGGTCAGTTGTACGGATATTAGCCAAGACATGCTGAACAAAGCGGAAAACTTTGCACGCACCTATTTGCCAGAGCGGGTTGCTAAAGGGAAACTGACGCAGGAACAGGCAGACTTGGCCATGACAAAGATTTCTTTTACCCAAAACCTAGAAGAGGCAGCGGGAGACGCTGATTTTGTAATTGAGGCGGCAGTAGAAAAAATTGACATAAAGCGGAAGCTCTTTGCAGACTTGGACAGGATTGCTCCTCCTCATGCTATTTTGGCTACTAACAGTTCCTTTATAGTCAGTTCAAAGATTGCCGATGCTACGAAGCGTCCGGATAAAGTATGTAACATGCACTTCTTTAATCCTGCACTGATGATGAAACTGGTTGAGGTTGTGCAAGGACCCCATACTTCCACTGAGACTGCTCAAGTAACTATGGATTTGTGCGAAAAAATGGGCAAGAGCGGGGCTTGGCTTAAGAAAGAAATTTATGGTTTTTTAGTGAATCGGATTCTTGCTGCGCTTCTCAATGAAGCACAATTTCTCGTCGACATTGGGATTGCCGAGCCTGAAGAGATTGACATGGCAGTAACCAATGCTTTGGGGCATCCGATGGGCCCCTTCCGCTTAATGGATTTTACGGGCATCGATCTTGCCTATTATATCGGAATGGAGCGCTACCAAGAAACTCACGACCCTAAAGACAAACCCTCACCGTTAATCGTCGAGAAGTTTGCCAAAGGAGAATGGGGCAGGAAAACAAAGAAGGGTTTTTACTCATACGAGTGATAAAGGATTATAAGGAATAGAGGGAGTTTCGATGACAAAAGCATCCGTTTCAATTGTAAAAGTAACAGATGTCTACGAGTCTCTTCAGGAGAGTCTAAGATTAAGCGATGGGCTAGCGGGCTTGAACATTAATGACAAGATCTTGATAAAGCCCAACATTGTTAGTTGGGATTATGACCTACCATTTCCTCCCTATGGCGTAGTGACTACCAGTGTCGTGATCAGTGCTCTAGTCCGCATCCTGGTAGAACATGGTTTTAAAAACTTAACAATTGGCGAAGGTGCCCTGCCGGGCTTAAGCCCTGAAGGGGATATCGTGTACGAAACTTTAGGATACAAGAAATTGCAAGAGCGCTACGGAGTCAAATTAGTGGACTTTAACAAGGAAGAGTTTGTGCCAATAGATTATGGCGACGGATTTAAGCTTGATATTGCCAAGCAGGCTTTAGATGCTGACAAAATCATTAACGTCCCTGTGTTGAAAACGCACAACCAGGTCAAAGTGTCTTTAGGGATTAAAAACCTCAAAGGATGTCTAAATAAAAGGTCAAAACAGTCTTGCCACGGCGTAGGCGATGAGGAACTGAGTCATATGTTCCCCCGAATCATCGATAAGCTCCCAGTGGCTTTGACCATTATCGATGGACTGTATACCCTGGAAAAAGGCCCTGGTCCTACGGGGAAAGCCTTTAGAAAGGATCTATTGATAACTTCTCGTGATCCCTTTGCCTGCGATCTTGTAGGAGCGGCTATCCTTGGCTATCCAGCTGAAGAGGTGGCCCACTTGACCAATTATGCCAAAAGCCACGGGCGCAGTTTGGAATTGGCAGATTATGAAGTGAAAGGGGAGCGCGTGGCAGATCATCAGGAGTATGTAACGTATGATTGGGAGTGGTCGGAAGAAAATACTGGCCCGGCCGGGTTTGAAAAACGTGGCATCACCGGGCTCGCAATCCGTAAGTATGATAGTAGTCTGTGTACGGGCTGTTCGGTACAATATAATCCAATGTTGATCCTTCTCTCTTCGGCCTTTAAAGGAGAGCCTTTTCCGAATGTTGAAGTAGTATGCGGCAAACAACAATTGGCCGCCGAAGGTTTTGACAATACAGTGCTCTTTGGGAAGTGCGCTTGTCACTTTAATAAGAATAATCCCAATATCAAAAAGGCTATTCCGCTCTGGGGATGTCCGCCTGATTTGAAAAAATTAGTTGAAGTGTTGGCTAATGAGGAAATCAAATGTGATTATAACGAGTATGTACGCTTCCGTCACTACCTGTTCGGTCGGTATAAGGAAAGCGAGGGGTTTAATCTCGCCGACTGGTCTGTGAAATAGATTGGTGTTGCCGTGTTAGCTTTGTTTGAAGGCACACTTCGGTTAAAAAAATCGACCGGAGTAAGCCAATGAACAGAAATAAAGGAGGATGGAAATGCAAATTCATAAAGTAGCGGTAATAGGGTCAGGTGTAATGGGGGGTACCATCGCTGCACATTTGGCCAATGCCGGAATCCCAAGTCTATTGTTGGATATTGTCCCTTCCAAACTATCGGCGAAAGAAGAAGCCGCTGGTCTTACCCTGGAGGATCGATTGGTCCGAAATAGCATCGCCCAAATCAATAAGGGGAAATTATTAAAAATGAATCCCGCCCCGTTTTTAGTCCCAGAGTTTGCAGACCGGATTGAAGTTGGGAACCTAAGTGATGATTTAGGGCGTTTAAGTGAAGTCGATTGGGTGATTGAGGTTGTTGTGGAGCGTCTTGACATCAAAGTAGATCTCTTCAAAAAAATTGCTGCTGAGGTCCGCCCAGGTACGATTGTCACTTCTAATACCTCGGGGATTTCGTTGAAATCTATGGTAGAGGGGCTCCCTGAAAGTTTCACTCGGTATTTCTTAGGGACGCATTTTTTTAACCCCCCACGTTATATGAAACTCTTAGAAATTATCCCAGGGCCCGATACTGACCCAGACGTTATAGCATTTATATGCCAATTTGGAGAGAGAGTCTTGGGCAAAGGGGTAGTCATAGCCAAAGATACGCCTAATTTTATAGCGAATCGGATTGGTGCCATCGGCTCTCCAGTGATTCTTAAGGAAATGCTCCGTACTGGGCTAACCGTTGACGAAGTGGATGCTTTAACGGGGCCCGTCATGGGACGTCCGCGGAGCGCATCGTTTCGGACAATAGATCTCGTTGGCTTGGATACTTTTATCCATTCCAATAATAATGTAGCGAATGGAGTACCTTCGGAAAAAGATAGCTTTGTTTTGCCAGAATTTATCCAAACTATGCTGAAAAATGGTTGGTTGGGAGATAAAACAAAGCAAGGCTTCTACAAAAAGTCCAAAGGTCCTAAAGGTAAAGTTATTGAAGTTCTAGATACTCAAACGATGACCTATGGGCCACAAAAAAGTGTCAAATTTGCTTCTCTAGAAAAGGCAAAAGCGGCAAACAGTCTGCCTGAGAAGCTTCGCACTTTAGTAAGCGGGGATGACATTGGGGCAGAGTTTGCTTGGAATGTTTTAAAAGCATCTCTGCTTTATGCAGCTACAATAGTCAAGGATATAGCGGAAGACATTACTGGAATCGACGAAGCTATGCGTTGGGGTTACAACTGGGAAATGGGTCCGTTTGAACTATGGGATGCACTGGGTGTAAAGGCAACAGCGGGTCGTATCGTCGCTGAAGGTGGCATACTGCCCCCTCTCGTGGAAGAATTACTTGCTAAAGGGCATAAGAGCTTCTATCAGAAGAACGAGGCGGGACAGACTGCTTATTATGATGGCGGAGCTTTTCATCAAAAAGCAGTTAGTCCCTATACATTCTCGTTGAAACAAGCGCATAAGGAAGGTAAGGTTATCTCGGGTAATGCTGGAGCAAGTCTGATTGATCTTGGAGATGGCGTAGCCTGTTTGGAATTCCACTCACCGAGTAATTCCATCGGTCCGGATATTGTCAACATGATTCATAAGTCGTTGGAAGAAGTGGAGAAAAACTATCTAGGACTGGTGATCGGTAATCAAGGAAAGAATTTCTGTGTGGGTGCAAACCTTATGCAGATTCTGTTAGAAGCTGAAGAAGAAAACTGGGATGATCTTGATTTCATGGTGCGTCAATTCCAGAATGCGACCATGGCCTTGAAATATGCTAATAAACCAGTCGTTGCAGCTCCTTTTGGAATGACACTTGGCGGTGGGACCGAAATATGTCTCCATTCTCATGCCATCCAAGCCTCTTCAGAAACCTACATGGGTCTCGTGGAACTGGGAGTTGGCTTAATTCCTGGCGGTGGTGGAACCAAAGAAATGGCTGTTCGGGCGATGGAAGGGATTCTTCCTGGCGTGCAAGTTGCTCCCGATTATTTCTTTGCCAAGCGGTTTGAAGCAGTTGCTATGGCCCAAGTCTCGACAAGTGCAGAAAAAGCGCGTCAGCTTGGCTTCTTGCGTGACCATGACCGGTATAGTATGAGTCCCGAGCATATCATCTTGGATGCTAAGGCACGGGTCATTGATTTGGCACGTAACTTCCGGCCTAATTTACCAACGAAGGTTAAAATGGGAGGGGCTGGAGTGCGAGCTACCTTGGAGCTTGCCTTATATGGAATGCACCAAGGAAATTATATCTCAGAGTATGATATGTATTTGGGCAAAAAACTAGCCTTTGCCATGACTGGTGGAGATAGACCAGCAGGCATGCTCGTGGATGAGCAATATCTCTTGGATGTTGAACGTGAAGCTTTTATGAGTTTAGTCGGTGAAGCGAAGACCCAGGATCGTATTCGATACATGCTCGCCAAAGGCAAGCCATTAAGGAATTAGGGGGGAAAAGCATGCTAGACGCATATATTATACAAGCCAAGCGGACGGCAATAGGAAAATCGGGAAGAGGTTCCCTGACCCAGGTTCGTCCAGATGATTTAGGAGCTTACGTAATCCAGGATATTCTCAAAAGTGTTCCAACACTCAAAACGGAAGAGATTGATGACTGTGTTATTGGTTGTTCGACTCCCGAAGGAGAAGCGGGCATGAACATGGCCAGAATTATGGCTCTGCGAGCTGGACTCCCAATCGACGTTTCAGGCGTAACCATAAACCGCTTTTGTTCTTCGGGGCTTCAAGCAATTTCTATGGCCGCGGATCGGATTCGTTTGGGAGAAGCAGATGTTATGCTCGCGGGTGGAGCGGAAAGTATGTCTATGATACCGATGGGTGGGGCCAAGCCGGCCCCCAATCCCTTTATGATGGAGAACTACCCTGGAGTCTATTTGTCTATGGGTATAACTGCCGAAAATGTGGCGAAAAAATATGAAATAACGCGTGAACAGCAAGATGCTTTTGCAGTCGCCAGCCATCAAAAAGCATGGGCGGCCCAGAGCAGCGGGCGCTTCGATGATGAGATTGTGCCGGTACTTCTTCCTAGTTGGGGAAAACCAGATGAAAAATGGTTCAAAAAAGACGAGGGCATTCGTCCGGAGACTACGCTGGAATCATTGGCTAAACTCAAGCCAGCTTTTCTGAACGGGGGCTCGGTTACGGCAGGGAACTCGTCCCAGACCAGTGATGGTGCGGCAATCGCCCTACTTATGTCTGAACTGAAAGTAAAGGAGTTAGGTCTGAAACCAATAGCCGTTTGGCGCGGATTTGCTGTCGCTGGTGTGGAACCCGAACTGATGGGCATTGGCCCGATTAAGGCCATACCTAAAGTGTTGAAGCAAGTTGGGTTGACCCTTGCAGATATTGATTTATTTGAGTTAAATGAAGCATTTGCATCACAATCGCTGGCGATCATTAAGACGCTGGACATAGATATTGCAAAAGTCAATGTAAACGGCGGAGCCGTGGCCTTCGGACATCCGCTTGGTTGTACTGGAGGTAAGCTCACAGCAACTCTATTAGCTGAAATGACTAAGCGAAAGCTGAAATACGGCATGGTAACCATGTGCATTGGTGGTGGTATGGGGGCAGCTGGAGTGTACGAGTTACTCTAGCAGCTATCACAAGGGAATTAAGGTATTAAATCATATTCAAAAGGAAGAGCAGCAACACGGAAAAGGAATCTTCCAATATAAGCAAAGCCAGGGGATGTATCAAGTTAAATATTGATAATTCTTATAACCTGATTCCAAGGATCAAGAGGGCTAAGTAACTACTCATGACCACACTTCAATTATAATAAAGTAGAAGCATCTCATTAAATTCATTAATTGATTGGGATGCTTCTTTCTTTATGTTCTCTCACACTTTCGTTTTCATCGACCGCATCAAGTCCACCAGCAGGGCCTCTACGGCATTAGGTTTGTTCTGAGGTTTAGACTGAAGGCTGGAGGGAACGTACAATGCCCTAATTTTTAATAGTTTGCCATACGCTTCACTCTGAATTCAAAAGATAAATGTTCTTCCAATATGGAAAGTATTTCATTAGTTTATTTATCATTTAACATTAGATGAAAAATATTCTTATTGTAGGCTATGTGTTTCTCGTCTATTATAAAGGTAGGGTCAGCTGTAGTTGTTAGAAATAAGTGTTCTATAAGCTGGCATAGTTAATTACTTCACGTGTGAACTAGGGGGTCATTATGATACATTGTTCATCTTTAGGAAAAACGGCTCTGTTAATTGCCATGGCCGAAGGAAATGAAACTGAGGTCTACGTGTCAGGTGCAAGAGAAAAGGGTTTTGAAGTTGTGAATGGCAAAGTGGGTTCTATGGATGTCCAAAAAATCATTGCGGCAGTGGAAACGGCAGCTAAACGTGGAGGGCTTACAGATGATAGCTATCGTTCTCAGCACGCCCTTTATCACGCCATTCTGGATGCACTTCAAGGGTTAGGACGGGGGCCGCTTCAACTTGGAAATGTTTTGCGTACGGTAGGACTTCGCTTTGCTGTTGTTAAAGGACCTCGCACGCTTGAGGATTTAGGCGATCTCTGGATTGCTGTTAGTATGTATGGGATGATTGGAGCCCCTATCAAAGGTCACGAACATGAGGTTTGTGGATTAGGTATTAATCATTTTTAAAGATTAACCATTACAAGAAGTATGATTCAAAGGAAATTGCAATAAAATAGGGTATGCTCAGAGTTATTAGATGATAGAGGGCTAAGCTGTAGACAAAAGTTTATGGCTTAATCCTCTTTTTCATTGCTCTACGAGGAGGAAACAACATGATCGCAGTAGCAAAAAGACAAAAGGGCATAGTCACATTAGATGGGGAAACACTCTCATTAGAGCAGGTGGTTGCCGTGGCTCGTTATGGTGCTAAAGCAGACTTGCATCCGGCAGCCAAGGAAAAAGTCCTTAGTTCCAGAGAGTACGTGGATCAACTGATTGCTCAGAATCAAACTGTCTATGGAATAACGACAGGCTTTGGGATGTTTAGTGATGTTTTAATTTCCAAAGAAGATGCGAAAAAACTTCAAAGGAATCTTATCATGAGTCATGCAACGGGTGTGGGTGAGCCTCTACCATTAGAGGTGGTCAGAGCGATTCTGCTTCTTAGGGCAAACGCCTTAGCGAAAGGATTTTCTGGCATTCGGCTCTCTACTCTGGAAACCTTACTTAAGGTACTTAATTCTGGTATTGTCCCAGTCGTACCCGAGAAAGGGTCGCTCGGAGCGAGCGGAGATTTGGCTCCCTTGTCGCATATGGTTTTGGTCCTGCTTGGTGAAGGGGAAGCATTTTATAAAGGGCGACGAATGAGCGGGCGGGAGGCCTTATACCAAGAGGGGATAGAGCCCGTTGTTCTTGAAGGAAAAGAGGGTCTAGCGCTGATTAATGGAACCCAGGTTATGACTGCGATTGCAGCTTTGGCGGTTTGGGATGCAGAAAATATATGGGAGTCGGCAAATATTACGGCTGCTTTATCGTTTGAAGCCCTCGAGGGGATTCTTGATGCATTTGATCCAAAAATACATACCCTCCGTCCTCATGAGGGACAGATCGCGGTGGCGAAACAAATCCGCTTGCTTACAGAAGGAAGCTCGTTTGTAGCGCCTAAACAGCATCCTAGAGTGCAAGATGCTTACGCACTGAGATGCGTTGCCCAGGTACATGGTCCTTCAGGGGAGGCTGTGACCTATGTAAAAAAAGTTGTTGAGATCGAGATGAATTCAGTGACTGATAATCCCTTAATCTTTCCTGAACAGGGAGAAGTGCTCTCAGGTGGGAATTTCCATGGACAACCCATTGCTTTGGCGATGGATTTTCTAGGGATTGCGGTGGCGGAACTAGCTAATATTGCGGAGCGTAGATTGGAGCGATTGGTTAATCCAAATTTAAGTGGTCTTCCTGCGTTCTTAACACCCAATGGAGGATTGAATTCAGGGTTTATGATTGTGCAGTATTCAGCTGCTTCACTAGTTTCGGAAAATAAAATATTAGCTCATCCTGCCAGTGTAGATTCGATTCCTTCCTCAGGAAATCAGGAAGACCATGTAAGCATGGGTACGATTGCAGCTCGGAAGGCTCGAAGTATCATAGAGAACGCAGCTCATGTTTTGGCGATGGAACTTTTGGCGGCATGTCAGGGCGTTGATTTAAGGACCGGGAGTGAGCAACGACAGCTCGGTAAGGGAAGTGAAGGTGCTTACCGACTTGTACGGTCCAAGGTAAGTACCCTCGGAGAGGATCGTGTCATGTATCCGGATATTCAGGTTGCGAAAGAACTAGTTTCTTCTGGTAGGCTAGTGAAGGCAGTTCGTTACAGGTTAGAAGAAAATGGAGTTTAGTTTTCTAGGATCACCTACCTGTGTGAATCAGAAGTACACTATTTTCTAATTGTGCCTTTTTTTAAAAATACCCGAATAGCAAAAGAAAAGAGACCATTGAAATAAGGAGGCCACTGAAGAACCTATGGTTTTTCGTTAGAATTTAATGATCAAAACATCAAAGAAGACGGCTCGGGATTTATTTTTAATCCTGAACCGTCTTCTTTGATGTTACTTTAAAAAATCATTAGTGTTAGCAGGTAGAAAGTGAGCAAATTCCTTAGCAAACTGCGAACAATATAATTAATAATTGTTTATATACTAAAGCAGATCGTTGGTCACCCCCTTAAAAAGCTGCTAGGTCTCGTATAGATATTATGTAAGGGTTATTTACTTTCTAATAACAGCATTGAAAATCTTGTCCCATATTTTCTGAGACAAGAGCAAGTATATGGGACATTGCGCAAAAGATCTCCGGACGCGGGGATCTTTTTGTTTGTGCCTTCTGATCAAACTCCTTTTAATCCAATACTCTCGGCTACATTTTGCATCCCTTTGATTGTTTCAACGATGATATAGTCAATTTCCATACCGAGCATTTTTGCGCCCTGCTCAATGACTTCACGGTTCACCCCTGCAGCAAAGCTTTTCTGCTTCCATTTCTTTTTAACTGATTTCATTTCAAGGTCAAGAATATTTTTGCTTGGTCGTAGCATAGCTGTAGCTGCAATCAAACCTGTTAACTCGTCGATGGTGAATAAAATCTTCTCCATCCTATGGATTGGTTCAACGTTGCAGCATATTCCCCAGCCATGACTTTCCACTGCATGGATATAGTCCTCGTGCCAGTTGTGTTGCATCAGTATTTCCCTGGCTTTTATGCAATGCTGGTCAGGATACATTTCATAATCCAGATCGTGTAATAATCCGATGATGCCCCATTTTTCTTTATCGGGTTCTGAGAGAATATCAGCAAAATGAAGCATAACGGCTTCAACAGCCAGTGCGTGGATGATTAGGCGGTTATTTTTATTGTACTTGGTCAAAAGGTCATAGGCTTGTTGTCTTGTGTGTATGGGTTGTTCCATAAGAATTCCTCTTTTCTGCTTTTGAAAAGATACTAATCTTTTCTAACTTCAATGTCAACGTTTTATGAATGAATTGACTTATAGAATAGGGGGGTATACTATATTAATTAGAGGTGATTATTATGAATATAGAAGAAGAACAGGTTCATTCATGGTTGGTTTGTCAGAGCCAAGGAGAGAATGAAGGAGAACGAATGAGTCCCCATGACGATAAAACGATCAAAGAACTTGTAACCCGGATGAATCGCATAGAAGGACAAATTCGAGGGATAAAAGGTATGATTGAATCCGAGATCAACTCCAGGCAGGAGATGAAAAAGTTGTAGATGAGGTCCTGAAAACAATCTTTCGCATGATTCGATATAAAAACTGGTCGAATAATTTAAGGAGGTGATAAAATGAGCCAAATTATTCTTAAAGTTAAAGGCATGACTTGTAACCACTGCAAAATGAGAGCTGAAAAAGCGCTGCAAGGGGTTAAGGGCGTTGAAAGCGTTAAGGTTGATCTCGCGGCCAAAGAAGCCGTTGTAATAGGTGATGCTGAGCGTGAAAAACTCGTTAAAGCTGTTGTAGATGCTGGGTATTCCGTTGTTGAATAGAGTCTTTTTAGATACGATTAAATAGGAGCGCATGAGCTCCTATTCTTTTTTTGATCAAACAAGCTAAAAAGTGATACAATGACTAGAAAACAATTTAAATAAGGAGAGACTATGATTGGTTGGAGAATTATTAAGACGGGTATAGCAGTTTCCTTATGTATATGGATAGCTCAATTACTCAAATTTGAATACCCGTTTTACAGTGCGATTGCTGCTGTTATAGCGATGCAAGCAACGATTGAAGGATCCTTGAAAACAGGCTTACACCGAATGAAAGGAACGATGGTAGGCGCTGTAACTGGCTATGTTTTTGCGCTTGTAGTGGTGAACAACCCTTGGTGGACGGGATTAGGACTCATTGTAACAATGACGATACTAAAAATTATGAAATGGCAAGAAGCCATGAGTATTGCTAGTGTTGTGTTTATTGCCATTTCAGTTCAACTAACTGGCAAACCACTTGATTATGCGGTTAATCGAATCCTTGATACGGCCTTAGGGATTATCATAGCTTATCTTGTTAATCGTTGGGTTTTTCCACCACGTTATCACAAGGAAACGGAAAAAAGCTTTCAAGATGCGAGGCACCATGTTATTCGCTTGTATAAGACGGCATTTCGAGCACTTCTTGACGTTCAGGTCAAGGTAGAATTAGAAGAAATAAAGAAATTGAAAGTGCATTTGGAAGAGGCACAAGCGTTTGTGGCTTTGGTGCAGAAAGATCCCTCCTCGAAGAAAACAGGAGAAGTCCAATTTTACGAAAAGTATGTTAATCCACTGATCCGTTTGGATCAAATGAGGATGACTGTTGACCAAATGATTCATCTCCGACAAGTTTGGCAGTTCCCTATTTCATCTAGACTTCATGTGGACTTGATTCAAGTGTTCAACCGCAGTTATTCCTTCCTATCTTTAATTACGGATCATACAGATTATTCGGCGATCGGTGACTATGAAGAGACCCTTGAAATACTTGGAAAGGTAAGAATTAGGGTGATTAAAGATCACGAGGGTACCTATGTAGGACCTAACAAACAATATATTTTGGAATTGTTGGATTGGATCGATAAGTTACTCGAGGCCACGTTCGGGTGTCTAAAATTATCTTAATGATTATTCTAGGAAACTAAAATAAAGAGGGATATCTTTCGATATCCCTCTTTATTTGGAAACAATATCAATATTAGATTTTGCTTCCACCTTTGAGGTGTTCTTCAGCGAATTGAATCATGCGTTTGGTCATTTGTCCGCCAACAGAACCGTTTTCACGACTTGTGCGATCTCCACCAAGTTGAAGACCCATTTCATTAGCTACTTCATACTTGAATTGATCCAAGCTTTGTGAAGCACCTTGAGTTGCAGGTGTGTTAGAGTTTCTGTCTGCCATGTTAAATTACCTTCTTTCAAATGTTTTTTGCTTATTGGAACAATGTTATTATGTCTTGGCGGATTGAAAATACTCAGGTAATAATTGCTACAAAATAGAGAGCTTTCCTTTTCTGGATATCATAAGAGTGACAGGAGAATATTATTGTATTTATCAGTTGTGAGTAAAATTGAGCTTGATTTTGCCTAAGGTAAGGGTTAAAATTAGCCAAAGGTTAAATTTAGTAAGAGAGATACAGGAGGCTGCAATATGAGCCTAAAGATGAAGGAACCAGTAAACACTTGGACTCATTTTATTTCGTTTGTAGCGGCTATTGTGGGACTCGTGTTTCTAGTGATCCTGTGCAAAGACAGTATTTCCAAACTTATTACTATGACGATATATGGGTTGAGCATGATTTCGCTTTATGGGGCTAGCTCTATCTATCACTGGGTTAAAACCACGCCCCAGAAAGAAATTCTCCTTAAAAAAATAGATCATATTGCTATTTATTTTTTAATTGCAGGCTCTTACACACCAGTTTTTTACTTTGGACTCGAAGGCGCTTGGCGCTGGTCGATGCTCATTTCAGTTTGGTCTTTAGCCGTGCTAGGCATGGCTTTGAAAATTTGGTTTATCCATGCACCCAGATATGTATCAGCGGCGTTTTATGTCTCGCTTGGCTGGATAGCCTTGGTTCCTTTCTTACAACTTATTAAACATTTACCGCTCGGAGCAATAATTCTCATGGCCGTTGGTGGAGTGATGTATACAGTGGGAGCAGTCATATATGCTACCAAAATATTTGATTTTTTCCCAAAACGGTTTGGCTTTCATGAGATATTCCATTTATTCATTGCTGCTGGAAGCATTGTACATTTCATTATGATACTGATATACATTGTTCCGATGAAAGGTTAATTATCTTCCTCAGTACAAAAAGAAACAGCCTCTTCTGCGCTGTATTCCCCGTACACGAGTTTCATTAATCCCGGATAATACGTGTCAAATCCTAGGACGCCGTTCCATATGATATTAAGTACCTGATCTTTAGAAGGTTCCGAGTCTGATAGATCAAGGTATGTGCGATACCTAATTTCTCCGTTATCCATATCCATCTCGAAATTACCATTGGCGAGTTCATAGTTAACCCGGCTCATGAAATCACAGACTTCAAGTCGTTTGGACAGGGGGATTTTCTGATCAATATGCGTGTTGCAAAGTAAAGATTCTTGCTCTTCATCAACAAGAAGAAAAGCATGGAAATTAGTGTTAATGCCTCGGACCTCAAGCTTAATAATTTCATTCTTATTGTCAAAATCGAATTCCCAGCCGTTTTGGGTTAGTATCTCATATAGCACCCGAAACAAGGACATGACGACCATCCTCCTATATCTGAGCTTCTTGAATACAAATTCAACGTGGAGGAGGTTAATTCCTTCTCGTAATGAGCTGCTTAATGAAAAATATAACTTATCAAAATAAAAGGCTTATATATAAAGATCGCGAATACAATTGCGATGAGCATCTCCATGGAGGGATTTTATTGAGTTCACTAAAACATCAAATTCTTTTGCTAATGCTTGGTTCACTGTGTGTGTTAGCTGTGAGTTTTATCGTTGTATTTGGTTGGCAAATGCGGGGACGTGCGGTGGATGCAGCCATCGTTAAGGCAAATACAGATTTAGCTACGGGTATGGAAATCATTAATCTAAAGAACCCTGGCCCTTGGCATGTGCAAGAGGGAATGCTTTACAAAGGACAAACTCAAATTTCCTATCGTACTGAACTTGTTGATCATATAGCAGACTTAACTGGAGATACAGTGACTTTATTTCTTGGAGATACCCGCGTCGCCACCACTGTGCGCAGTGCAACTGGAGAAAGAGCGATTGGAACCAAGGTGTCAGATCCTGTAGCGCAGGACGTCTTGAAAAATGGCCAGATATACTTAGGTGAGGCGAATGTCGTTGGGGAGTTTTATCAGACGGCTTATGAACCCATTCGTAGTATAAATAGGGATATTATAGGTATTTTTTATGTTGGAATTTCAAAAAAATACGCTCAGTTATTTATCGTTAATTCGCTCATCAGATTAGCTATGTTTGGCTTGGGATTGACCCTGCTGGTTGGTTTAGTAACGTGGCTTTTTATCCAGAAAGTTGTTATTCGTCCATTACATGACATAACGCTTGGGACCCGTGATGTCGCCACCGGACATGCTACTGAAAAAGTCAGTGTAACGAGCACGAAAGAAATTGGTGACTTGGCTGTCGCCTTTAACCAAATGGTGGAACGATTAGGAGGTATAGCCGACGAAATGAGTAAAGCTGCTCTGCCAAAAGTCGTAAAAGTTGAATATGTCCCTTCAATAGATGTCACAAAAGATAAGCACGATGGAATGTTGAATGACCTGATCAAGAGAT
>Ga0209386_1000104_pt1 | contig 43796 bp, 37 predicted proteins | sample NGEPertwo_FD_184510 | JGI IMG/M metagenome (GOLD analysis project Ga0209386, IMG submission 184510) | Arctic peat soil microbial communities from the Barrow Environmental Observatory site, Barrow, Alaska, USA - NGEE Permafrost154B-two... | ecosystem: Environmental > Terrestrial > Soil > Wetlands...
AGACGCGGGTGCTGCCCCAGGCGAGTTCGCCGGTATCGCCGATGTCCACCAGTTCGAGCAGGTCGACGGTGTTGACGCCGCGGTCCTTCGCGTAGCGCCCATGGGCCACGTGCCCCTGGCCCATGGGCATGCCGACCACGTCTGGTGCGATTCCCTGAAACACGTAGACCGGCACCTCGAGTTCGGCGCTCTGGGAGGCGACGCGGACAATATCCCCCGTCTTCAACTCGAGCTCTTCGGCCAGTTCGGGATTGATCTCGACCCAGCTTTGCCAGACCACGGTGGTCATGGGGTCAGGCGTCTCTTGCAGCCAGGCCTTGTTGGCATGGCGTCCTTCGGCCAGGAGCAGATGGGGGTAGATCTGCAGCCGATACGGCCGGGCTTCGTCCGGAGCCGCCGTCCCCGGCGGCTCAAGGGCAACCTGCGAGGGCACGACGGACGTGACCTCGGGCCGGTCTTCCTGCGTCGACCACCAGCCCCCGAACTGCCGCCACTCCAGGAAGAACTTCTCCGGATCGTTGGTCAGGATCGACCCGGTCTGGATTTGGCCGGCACCCAGAGCCTGCTGCATGGTCTCCACCGACTGACGCACATAGGTGAACTCGTCCTCCCAGGGCAGGCGTTCGGCGTACGTCCCTCCTGCCAGCCGCGCCCCGGCCAGAAAGATATCTACGAGCGACCTCGTGTCGAAAACCGGCGGGACCACGGGCTGCTGGGCCGTCATCGTCGAGAGCGCCGTCCCCGGTTCGGGCACGCCGAAACCCCAGGATTCCAGGTAGGTGTGCTGAGGTAACCGCACATCGGCGAAGAGCTCGCTGGTATCCGTGGGAAAGGACGAGAAGTCGATGATGAGGGGCACCTGTCCGGCCGCTTCGGCGAAGCCCATTGCCTCGGGAAGGTCGTGATAGGGATCTCCGTCGGCCACCAGCAGCACGTCGACTTCGCCCGCCCTCATCTGATCGAGCAGGGCGGCGGTTTCGGCGTAAGAGGAAACCTCCTCCCGGGGATCGAGTTCGCCGCCTGCCGGGGCCGGCGGGCCGAGGAAGAGGGTGCGGTTCGGAGCGCCCACAAGCAGGTTGAGCGCGAGCACCGCGCGGATCGCGGCGGGAGCGTTGTCGAAGGCGGTCAGGCCGCCGCCGGGAATGGCAAGGGGCGCCTCGGACCGGGCGAATCTCCTGGCGATCCGCACCAGCTTCTCGAAGTCCAGTCCGAGCTCCTCCGCCAGGTTGCGCCCCTCCACCTGGGAGAAGAGTGCATCCACCGAAGCGGGGCGATCGCCCGCCGCCAGACGTTCGTCCAGAATGAGCCTTCCTACGATCAGGGCGACCTCCCCCTCGCGCCCCCCCGGAGGGGAAAGCCAATCGTCGGCCACCGCGGCCGTCGACGAAAGGCGGGGCTCGACCGCCACGAGACTTCCTCGATTCGCGCCCGTGCGCAGTTCGGCGAAGCCGCGTGAATACTGCACCGGGGATAGCCAGGTCTCGAGGAAGGCAGCATTGAAGCTGATGACCGCGCCTGCCGCCCCGATGTCGAACAGGGGCAGGCGCTCGGCTCCCAGGATCTCTCCCGCGGCCTGTTGCAGGAGGTTACGGCCCTCCGCCGCCCGGTACAGATTCCACACCGTGGGGCGGCGGCTGCCCCCCGCCGCCTCCATCAACCGAGCGGCGACCCGGTACACATGATCGGGCAAATGACCCCCGTAGATCGCGATCCGCCCCTGGGACTCGGATAAGGCCTGGCCCAGAACGGCCAGGCCCTCGTCCCAGTTGGTGGGCTCGAAGGGATCGGTTCTTTGATTTCCGCGCACTTCCGGCCCCTGCAGCCGATCCGGATTGTACAAGGCCTGAAGACCCGCCTGTCCTCTGGCGCAAAGCCGTCCCTGGCTGATCGGGTGCCGGGGATTGCCCTCGAGTTTGTTCACGTGCCCATTCATGGTGCGCACCAAGATCCCACAGCCGGCCGGGCACATCTGACACAGACTGGTGAAGTAGGTGAAGGTGCCGGCAACCTGTTCCTCGGGAGTGCGCAGAAAAGGAACCAGACGCTCCTCATTGCCTCGGCCGCCGCAACCGCTCAGAGCAAGCGTGCCCGCAGTGGCCAGTAGCCCGGACTTCTTCAGAAACTCGCGCCGTGTGAACTTGGGCATCATCCTATTGCTGCACTCCTCGGCTACATGTGGCAAATATGGCAGTCGGTCAGGAAGCGTCCTTCGGGGGGATCCTCGCCCCACAGGGTGGTTTGCTCGAGGGCATCTTCCGGGGGATCCTCGTAAAGGGCGTAGTCGGCGGTTTTGTGACATGTCAGGCAGAAACCCATATTGAGGTTATGGGCCGGGGAGCGCACGATGGTGAGTGCCCCCACGTCGCCATGACAGCGCTCGCACTGCACTCCGGCCACCACCACGTGCGCGCGGTGGTTGAACACCACGAAATCGGGCTGGTTGTAGACCCTCTTCCAGGAGACCTGGGTGCCGTTGTTGTAGGCATCCAGCACGGCCTGGGTGGCCTCGGTCTGAGTGGAGATCCACTGGTGACAGCCCGCGCAGAGCTCGAGGGGCGGCAGGTCGGCCGCCGGCCCCCGCCGCGCCGAGGCGTGGCAGAAGAGGCAATCCACCCCGCGATCCACGTGCGCCTTATGGGTGAAGGGCAGCTCTTCCGAGCCCTCGGCCGTCCGCGCACCGCCGACCGCCGCCCCCCCTGCCGGCCCGGTGGTCTCCGTCCCCGGCGAGGTCGTTTCGGTCGTGCCCGCTTCCGTCCCCTGAGTCTGGCCGTCTGTGGGTGCGGGGGCCCCGCCTCCCGGCTGCCACGAACGCAGTAACCCGACGAGCGAAGCGATTTCTTCGCCCGACAGAGTGCCGCCGAAGGGCGGCATGGGTGTCCCCGAGCGGCCCTGCTCGATCAACTGCTGCAGATCCGCGTCCGAGGCCTGCTGCACGAACTGGTTTCCCTGAAGCACGGGGCCGATGCCCCCGCCGGTCCCCTCGGCGCCGTGGCAACTAGAGCAGTTCTGTTCGAAGAGGTTCGCCGCCGCATCGAGGTCGGCGGTGCCCGCCTGCGCCAGCATGATCCTCGGGTTCTCGTTCCGGTTTACCGCCGGCCGGGGCAGCGCCCTCGGCACCCCGCGCACCCGCGTGTTCGCCACCAGTCTCCACTCCGCCATCGCCAACCGGGGGTTACCGCCTAAGGGAGCAGCCCGCTCACCGTCCAGAGAGGAGGTCCCGCCCTGCCAGCTACGAAGCAGGGCAATCACCGCCGTGATCTGCTCATCCGTGAGCCTGCCGGCGAACGGCGGCATGGGCGTCCCGGCCCTACCCTGCTCGATCAGCTGCCGCAGATCGTCTTCGCTCGCCTGCTGCACCCATTGATTCTCCCTCAGGACGGGCCCGATGCCTCCTCCGGCGCCCTCCTCGCCGTGGCAGGTGCTGCAGTTCTGCGTGAAGACCTGCTGACCGGTTGCGATCAGCTCGCCTCCGCCTTCGGTGGTGGTCGTCGCCGAAGAGGCCTCCGTGGTCGTGGTCTGCCCGGGCGGCGCCGTGGTGGTCGGGCTTCCCGGGGCGCCGGGTGTATCGACCCCCGATTCCAACAGGCGGCGGCGGGTCTCCTCGATGGCGACGGGACCTTCGCGTTGGAGCAGCTTGAGGAACTCGGCCATGCCGGCCGCTTCCTCTTCGCTTACGTAGCCGGAGAAGGAAGGCATGCCCCGGCCGGTCCGGCCGGCGATGATGATTCCGGCGATATCCTCGACCCGGGCTTCGGTGATGAAGGCCGAAGGATAAAGCCCCGGCCCCAGGGCTCCCCGTCCGGAGGGGCCGTGGCAGGTGGCGCACTGCAGGTTGTAGAGCAGCGCCGCCCGCTGCGTGGGGCTCCCCTCGGCCTCGGGCGGCGGGCCGGTGGTCACACTGCGCAGGTAATTGATCACGTGCCAGCGCCCATCTTTCTCGAGGTTCCAATCCAAGGCAGGCATCCGCCCGAACCCTTCGCCGATGACCGTGTAGATCTGACCGTCGGGCAGATCTACCACCCGCTCGCCCAGGTCGGGAGGGGGAGGTTGGAATAGTTCGCCAACGGGTCCGGGCGCGCCGCTTCCAGGCTCGCCGTGACATAGCACACAGTAAATGCCGTAGGCATTCTCGCCGCGCGCCAGGGACTCCACCGTGTATGACACCGGGTTCACCGGGAGCCCGAGAGCTTCGGCGGCCACCGGTCCCTGGAAGGGGATTGCTTCGGCGGGCGACACCAGCCGCGGCGGCTCCACGTAGCCAAAACTTGGCTGATCCGCCAATTCGTTCGGCAGGGGGATCAGGCAACCGGTAAAGATCTGCGCGATCACGAAGACCAGCAGACCGACCACGAGTAGCGCGCCGATCAGCTTGCCCCAGCCCGTCCAGGCGGCCGGCTCGGGACGTCGGCGGACGACCTGTTCCCGGGTAGGATCTGGTGCGGGGCTCACGAAGGCCCCCGTTCGATCACCAAAGCTTCTCCCTCTGGGCGCTCGGCCTCGAAATCCTCGATCGGCAGTATGCGGGCTCCTTCCTCACTCAGCGCCGTGCGAATACGGCTCTCGACCATGTCGGGAGGCACCTGCACGATCAGCACGTGTCCCTCGATGTCGGCGGGAATCACCCAGTCGTGCAGGGGATCCTTACGAAAGCGATTCTCGTAGACAAAACCGACGAAGGTCATGACTACGAGTCCCAGGATCGTCAACTCGTACACGATGACAAAAACCGGCGGAGAGATGACTGCCTGACTGCCCACGATCAACGGATAGAGCAGCAGCGTGCCCACCGATAGAAAAAGGCCGAGCGCCAGCCCGCCCACCAGCCCGAGCGAGGTGAAGAGCGGCAGACGGGTGTCGGAGGTTTCGCCCCCCAGAAGCGCAGGCGGGTAAGGAATATCGGTGAGCAGTTCGATCCGTTTGCCCGAAACTCCCATTCGGGCCAGACGGCGCATGGCCCGGGCGATGCCCTCCTGGCCCTCGATCACTGCAAAGATGACTCCCCGGCTCACGCGAGCACCTCTCCCGGGCGGTTCTCGGACGGAGGCGGAGATACGCCCTGGGGCTCCTCCACCGGTTCGGTCTCTTCTTCGACGATCCCCTGAGTGCGCCACTTATCGAGCCGCCAACCCTCCTTGACCTCCCACAGGGAGACAAAGGGCAACGCCTTGGAGAGGGCCACGTAGAGAAAAGCGAACATGGCAAAGGTCGCCGCGGCGATGATGATCTCCGGCAGTGCCGGGGTGTAGTCGCCCCAATCGAACGGCAGATGGTTACGCACGTTGGAGCCCACCACTATCAGGAAGCGCTCGATCCACATGCCCATGTTGATCAGAAGAGTGATCACCAGCATCGTGGGAAGCGAACGCCGCACCCGCTTGAACCAGAGCGTGAAGAAGGGCAGCAACACGTTGACCACGACCATAAACCACCAGAGCGGCGCCATGGCCCCGAAGATGTGCAGGTGCTCGAGTTCCCGGTCTACCGGATTGCCTCCGTACCAGTTGGTCAGCGTCTGAGCGAAGAACATGTAGAACCAGATGACCGACACGGCCAGGAGGATCAGGCCCAGCCGGTCGAAGTGGAATTTGGTGATGTAGTTCTGAAGCCCGAGCCCCCGCCGGACGAAGATGAGCACGGTGATCAGCGCGGCCACCCCGGAATAGATGGCCCCGATCACGAAGTAGGGCGCAAAGATGGTGCTGTGCCAGCCCTCGTTGGTGGTCATGGCAAAATCCCAGGACACGATCGAGTGCACCGAAACCGCTACCGGGATGATCACGATGGTGTAGACCTTCATCGCCAGATGCAGCCGGTGCCACTGTTGCTGCGATCCCCGCCAACCCAGCGCCAGCACGCCGTAGATGCGCCGGCGAATGCCGGTGGTGCGGTCCCGCGCGGTGGCCATGTCCGGAATCATCGGCATGAAGAGGAATAGGGCGCTCGAGGTCATGTAGGTGAGGATGGCCACCAGGTCCCAGACCAGGGCCGAGTGGAAGTTGGGCCAGAGCTCGCGCACGTTGGGATAAGGGATCATGAAGTAGAACTTCCAGACGCGCCCCAGGTGAATCAGGGGGAAGAGGGCGCCCACCATCAGGCTGAACAGCGTCATCGCCTCGGCTCCGCGGGTGAGCGGACGCCGCCACTCCACGTTCAAAACGCGCAGGATGGCGGAGATCAGGGTGCCGGAGTGACTCACCCCGATCCAGAACACGAAGCTGGTGATGTAGAAGCCCCAGAAGACCGGACGATTTATACCGGCCACCCCGATCCCTTCGAAGATCTGGTAGAGCCAGGCCCCGAAGAGCGAAAGGGTACCGAAGCCCAGGACGAGGGCGAGCAACAGGTAGCCCGGGCCGATGCGGGTCATCGAGCCGAGCACGATCCCGTCGAGCGCAGCGTCCATCCGGGCCAGCTCCTCTTCGGTGGGGGGCACGTCCTCGATGGTTCCGTCGGCGACTGCGTCCTGAACCCTTGAGGAAGCACCGGGTTGGAGGTGCTCGTCCCGATGTTCGTAGGCGATCTGCCGTTCGGCCTCGGGGACTGCCTCGTGCCCGAGGCCCCGAGTGGGACCGCGCGAATAGCGGGGAAGCCTTGCCCAGTTCGGGAGCCTAGCCACTCTCCGCCCCAAGGCCCTTGAGGTAGCTGATCGAGGGCTCGGTGTCGAGAAACTCCAGGAGGTGGTAAGCCCGGTCGCTTGCCGCCAGGCGGGCGGCCAGCGAGTTGGGATCGTTCAGGTCGCCGAAGGTGAGTGCGCCGGTGGGGCAGGTCTGCACGCAGGCCGGCACCACTTCGCCCTCGAGCACCTCGCGGCCTTCGGCCCGCGCCTGTTGCCTGGCCCGGCGTATGCGCTGCACGCAGAAGGTGCACTTCTCCATGATCCCCACGCCCCGCACGGTGACGTCGGGGTTCAGCTGCGCGTTCACCGGCTCCGGGAACTCCCCTTTGAACCAGTTGAACACCCGCACCTTGTAGGGGCAGTTGTTGGCGCAGTAGCGGGTGCCGAAGCAGCGATTGTAGACCTGAAGGTTGAGGCCGTCGTCCGAATGCACGCTCGCGAACACCGGGCAGACGGATTCACAGGGGGCACGGTCGCAGTGCTGGCAGAGCAGCGGCAAGAAGAGTGCTCTTGGCTGGGGCCACTCCGTCTTCCAGTAGCGCTCGATGCGGATCCAGTGAAGGCCGCGATCCTTTTGGATCTGCTCCTCCCCTACGGTGGCTATGTTGTTCTCCGCGTAGCAGGCCACCACGCAGGCCTGGCAGGCGGAGCAAAGATCGAGATCAATGGCCATGCCCCAATGGGGCAGACGCTGCTCGCGCTCAGCTATGGCGCTGCCTCCTCCCTCACTTACCCTCCGGCGTGGACACGGCCCTCACGTTCCCCGGCCCGCTGCCCGTAAACATCGTCCGCCTTACGGCTCGCGTGTTTCGCCGGGCCCGGTCTCCTTCGAAATGGCGCTATCCAGACGGCCCTTGCCATTTCCGCCGGCGGCGAGTTCTTCCTTTGACCGTTCCTCGGCTGGGCGCGGTTCCTCGGGGACCCTTCTGATGAACTCGGTGCCCGCGGCTGAGAGCAGGGCGTAGACCTCGCTGATGTCCTCCAGCGAGACCATTCCCACAAGCTCCCGGCCACGCATGACCGGCATGGCCTTCACGTTCTTCGTGCGCATGCGGACGAAGGCGTCGTAAACGCATTCTTCCAGACCGGCGACCGGGAAGTCAGTGCGCATTGTCTCGCTAACGGGATGGTTGGGACCGAGCGTGCCCAGATTGGAGATCAGGCGCTCGCGGGTGACGATGCCCACGACGGTGCCGGCTTCGTCGACCACAGGAAAATCTTCCTGGTAGGAGTGGAAGAGGCGGGTGGCCAACTGGCCGATCACCTGATCCGGCCGGGCGACCTCGATGGAAGTATTGACCGCCTGACTCACCTTGAGGTTGCCCAGCACGCGCCGCACGCCGTCGCCCTGACCTTCGGCCTGAGCACCGAAGTAGATGAACACCGCGATCAGTAGCATCAGGATGTTGCCGGTCAGGATTCCGAACAATCCAAGCAGGAAGGCGAAGACCTGACCGGTGGCCACGGCGATGCGGTTCGCGCGGCTGCGGCTCAGCCAGAGCTGCAACAAAGAGCGGAAGACCCGGCCGCCGTCCATGGGAAATGCGGGAAGCAGGTTGAACACCGCCAGGGCTATATTCGTCACCAGCAAGTAGAAGTACGCGCCCCGCACGCTGGGAGAGAGCATGGCGCCGATGAAGTCGTCGAACACGGCGCCCACGTCGAAGAACACGAAGGCGCCCACCCCCATGATGACCGCAAGGACGACGTTCGACAGCGGACCCGCGATCGAGATCACCAACTCCTTCTTGGGATCGCGCGGGAACTCGCCCATCATGGCCATGCCCCCGATGGGCAGCAGGGTGATATTCGTGACCTCGATGCCGTAGTACTGGGCAACGCGCGAGTGCGTCAACTCATGGATGACGACGAGACCGAACAGAAGGATGACGAGCAGTACCCCGTATAGCGCGCCTGAGATCCCGCCCGGTTCGCGCAGCACTCCCCAGATGAAGGCGAAGTAACCGACGATCAGCAAGAACGTGAGGTGGACGCGTATCTGGATTCCGAAAGCCGAGAATATCCGGTAGGACCACTTCATGCTGGCGCCCCGCTCCTCTCTCCGCACAGGATGACCTGATTGGCAGCGCCGGCTCGGGCCGCCCTTCGACACCCGCCGCCCGCCAGCCACCGCGTGGCCAATGCCATCCCTCGAGGATTCCCTTCCCCTACGCGGACAAACGCAAATACGGCAGAGCGGTTTGGCACGAGGCTCCTTCTGGCATCAAGGAGGCAAAGAGAGTTCCCCCCCAAAAACCGTTTCACCCGAGGTGCAGGATTATGGCAACGAGCAAGCGCCGGGAGGAAGGAATCCGCCATCTGCAGAGTGAGATGGATCGGATGCTCCTCGAGCTCACCGGAGCGCACCGCGTCTACGGCTGCGCTACATGCGCCTTCCGACCCAATGCAGACGTCTACTTCGCCAAGAGCGAAAACGCCATCGTGGTCAAGCTCGAACTGGCGGGGGTCGACCCCAGGGAAGTTCAACTGGAGGCCAAAGACCGCACGATCCGAATCTGGGGAATGAGGGAGGAGCGGACCCGGTCGGACAAGGTCTACCAACAGATGGAGATCGCCTACGGCGCCTTTCAGCGGGAGCTGCGGGTCCCGGTCGACGTAAACCTGGACCAGGCCAAAGCTGACTATGAGGCCGGCTTTCTCATCATCACCCTTCCCGTCGTCGAAAGAGAGGCCCGCAAGATCCCTATCGTGCAGAAGTTCGGCGCCGACCAGCCGGGCGAGAGGGCGCAAGTGGGCGGCCGTGAAGCCACTGAACTACCGGACGAGGTAGACGATGACCGATAACGAAAAGACGGGCAGACCCGAGGAGCAGACGGCCGAAGAGATCGAGCCGAAGCCGGACGATCCCGGCGCGGAGCCGAGCGCGGAGCCGGAAGGGACAGCGGCCGAGCAGCCGGCGTCGAAGGCGCCCACTGAAGAGGGGGGCTCCGGGGATTCAGAGCTCAAGACCCCGGAGGAGGTCGCGCTCCTGCCTCTCAAGGAGACCGTGGTCTTCCCCGAGACCATGATGCCGCTCGCCGTGGGGCAACCCCGGTCGGTGCGGTTGATCGACGACATCCTTCAGGGCGACAAGATGGTCGCCCTAGTGACGGTAAAGAGCGAAGACGTCGAGAGCCCCGGCCCGGACGACATCTACGAGATCGGCACCCTCTCGGTCATCCAGAAAATGATCAAAGCCCCCGACGACACCCTGCGCATCATCGTGCAGGGCATCCGCCGCATCCGGGTGATCGAGGTGACCTCCGAGGAGCCGTACCTGGTGGCCCGGGTAGAGGACCTGAGCGAGACCGTTGAGAACACCACGGAACTCGAGGCACTCCACCGCAACCTGGTGTCCGTCTACACGCGGATTATCGAGCTCGTGCCCTACCTCCCAGATGAACTCGAGATGGCTGCGGCCAATATCGACAACCCCGGGACGCTCGGCTATTTCATCGCTTCGACCATGCGCATAAAAGCCGAGGAAAAGCAGGAACTGCTCGCTGAGGGCGACGTGGCCAAACGGCTGCGGCGTTTGACCGAGGTCCTGAATCGCGAGCTCGAGGTGCTCGAGTTGGGCTCCAAGATCCAGAACCAGGTCCAGTCGGAAATGGAGAAGGGCCAGCGGGAATACTTCCTGCGGCAGCAACTCAAAGCCATCCAGGAGGAGCTGGGTGAGACCGATGAGACCCAGGCCGAGGTCAACGAACTGCGCGAGCGCCTGGACGAAGCCCAGCTTCCCGAGGCAGCCGACAAACAGGCGCGCCGCGAACTCGACCGCCTGGCCAAGCTGCCCCCGGCGGCTGCGGAGTACGGCGTCATCCGCACCTATATCGACTGGATCCTCTCGCTACCATGGAGCCAGTCGACCGAGGACCAGGTGGACATCGCGAATGCCCGCAAGATCCTGGATGAGGACCACTACGACCTGGAGGACGTCAAAGACCGGATCCTCGAGTTCTTGGCGGTTCAGAAGCTCAAGCGGGAGATCCGCTCTCCCATCCTGACCTTCGTGGGGCCTCCGGGAGTGGGCAAGACCAGTCTGGGGCAAAGCGTGGCCCGCGCTCTCGGGCGAAAATTCGTGCGGATCAGCGTCGGCGGGGTCCGCGACGAGGCCGAGATCCGGGGCCACCGGCGCACCTACATCGGCGCTATGCCCGGCACCATCATTCGCGCTCTGCGGGACGCCGAGAGCAACAATCCGGTGTTCATGATCGACGAGATCGACAAGATGGGCGCCGACTGGCGCGGAGATCCTTCCAGCGCCATGCTCGAGGTGCTGGACCCGGAACAGCACGATACTTTCCGGGACCACTACCTGGACCTGCCATTCGACCTGTCCCGGGTCTTCTTCATAACGACGGCCAATATGCTCGACACCGTCCCCGGCCCGCTGCGCGACCGTATGGAGATCATCCAAATGGCCGGCTATACCGAGGATGACAAACTCCATATCGCCCGGCGTTATCTGATCCCCCGCCAACTCGAGCGTCACGGGCTGGTTCCCGAGCGCGAGGCCGAACCCGAGGGGGAGGACACCCAGAGCGAGAAGGCCGCGGAGAGCGAGCGAGAGGCGCCTCAAGAACCAGAAGAGGCCACCTCGCAGACCGAGGGCAACGTCGGCGGGGGCACCGAAGCCAAAGAAGCGCATGTGGGCGTCGGCGAGCCCTCCCCGGAGGCGCCCGCGGCCGAGGGCGAGCTTCCAGAACTCAACTTCAGCGACGAGGCTCTCCGTCTGATGATCCAGGGCTACACCTCCGAAGCCGGGGTCCGGAACCTCGAGAGGCAGATCGGCACCATCGCGCGAAAGTTCGCCCGGATGGTGGCCGAAGGAGAGACCACCCAGCTGGAGGTCGATGAGGAGAAGGTCCAGGAATTCCTGGGCAAACGCCGCGTCTTCAAGGAGAGCAAACGCAGAACCAGCGATGCGGGGGTTTCAACCGGTCTTGCCTGGACGCCCGCCGGAGGCGACATCCTCTTCATCGAGGCGCGGGCCATGCGGGGATCGGGCAAGCTGACCCTGACCGGGCAGCTGGGCGAAGTGATGAAGGAGTCTGCGCAGGCCGCGCTCACCTTCGTCCGCAGCATTGCCGAAAAGCTCGGAGCTCCCCCCGCGTACTTCCAGGAACACGATGTCCACGTGCACGTTCCCGCCGGCGCCATCCCCAAAGATGGTCCCTCCGCGGGTGTGGCCATTGTCATGGCTCTGGCCAGCATGGTCACCGGCCGTCCGGTCGATTCGAGCGTGGCGATGACGGGCGAGGTGACCCTCACCGGTCAGGTCCTGCCGGTGGGCGGGATCAAAGAGAAGACACTGGCGGCCCGTCGGGCCGGCTTGGACACGGTCTTCCTGCCTCAGCGGAACGAAGCCGACGTCTCTGAGATCAAGGAAGAGTTGGTCGAAGGACTGGAGTTCGTCTTCGTGGAGCATGTGGGCGACGTGATGGACCGCATCCTGATGAGCGAGGTGCAGGAGAGCGAATCTCCGCACGTGGGCGAGGGTGCGCGGGCCGACTCCTCGCCGGAGCCAGAACCTACGCGGGTGGAGGCGGAGAAGTACTAGGCGGCGGTCGACCACCCGACGGCCTCAACTAAAGGGGCACCAAGGGCCACCGCAGACTTCTAGTGCGCGGTGCCTCCAGCCGCCCGCTCGCGGCAGGCCGCCTGCCGCAGCCAGTCCCGGATTTCCCGGGCCTCCGCCTCGGGCAGGTATTCGCTCAGCCGGAGGAGCAACTCGGGCGGCAGTTGCCGGCGGAACGCCGCCAGCACCGCCCGCACCGCGCGTACAGCTTCTTCCGAGCGGGCGTACTCGCCGGCGCTCATCACCTCATGGGCCAGCGCTTCCATCTCGACCCTCAGCGCCCGGACCTCCTCGCGCGCCGCCCGACTCTTCTCGGTCAGCAGATCGCGCGTGGTGGTGGCAAGGCGGAAGTCAAGCGGCTCGCCCCGGCGATGGCCGGCAGCCGCCTCCATGAGGCGTACGCCCAGATCCCAACCCAGGTTGCGAAAGCCTCTACCCCGCTGCCCGGCCGTGGCCAGCCGACGCCGCAGCCTCTCGACCGGTGTGTTCGATGCCTCGGCCATTTTCCACTCTCCCGATTTCAGTCATGGCGCGTCACCGCGAAGCGGTAGAGACGATAGCGGTCCCGCTCCGGATGGATCCCGGCTTTTCGGCAGGTAAGGCGGAATTGCTGCTGGGCTTCCTCCACCCCTTCGAGGTCCGGCAGCAACAAAGCCTGGCGTCCGTCTTCGGTGCGTACAATTACACCGTAGCGCTTTGGGTCGAGTTCCTCCACCCCGGCTATCTCTTCCGGGGGATGCAGGACGTCCACTTTGACGCGGAGCCCTTCCAGTTCCCACTCGGCAAGTGGCGGGAACCGGGGATCGCGCGTGGCCGCGGCGACCGCGTTGCCCACCACCTCCTCTCCGATGGTGGGCTTGGCCGCCGCGATGGTGCCTAGGCAGCCCCTCAACGAGCCGTCCGGGGAGTGCAGGGACACAAAGACCCCGGCGCCTTTGGGCGCCACTTCCGCAGGCAACTCGGCCGCCACTTCCGCGCCCTCCCTCACCCATTTCTCAATGGCGTTCCTGGCGAGTTCTACCAGTGGGTCAGACATCGAGGCCCCCTCCGCTTGCAGAGCGCTCCGTGTCCAGCATGGCCACCAGATAGCCCACCCCAAAGGGACCTTCGTACGAAAGCACCTGAGCACTGTAGGGCAGATCCTGCAGCATTCCCAGAAGAACCAGAAGTGACCGGTAGCCGCACTCGCCCGCGGTCTCGCGAAGGCTTTCGGGGATCGAGAGCAGATCTTCGAGCCGCCCCTGCCTCACGGCCTCGACCACCTGGGCGTCAAACTCCGCCGCCTTGGGCGAGTAGCCCGCCGGAGCCCCCGGCAGCAAGCGGTGGCTGAGATCCCCGCTGGCGACGAAGAGCACACGGCCCATATGCGCCGTCAGGGCCTCGACGATGGCCCCCCCGAAGTCCATATGAGAGGGGAGGCTTCGCAGGGAAAAAGCCAGCAGGACCAGACGAGGAGCCGGGTGGATCTCATCAGCCAAGAAGTAGAGCGGGACCAGAGCCCCGTGATCCAAGGGAAAGGGTTGTCCGTCGCTTCCGCCCAGGGCCCGAACGGACACTTGGCGCTCGAGCGAGCTGCGCATGATCGCGTTCGCCAGTTCCGGATTGCCCTCGAGTTCCAACCTGACCTGGGGTGCACCAAACGAGGAGAAGGAGCCCTCGTAGCGATCCGCGACGCAGACGCCCATCGCCTCCCTCATCAGTGGAGCGTGCGGCGAGAGCAGGACCAGGGTTTCCGGTGCCGCTTCCGCCACGAGCTCGCTCAACGCGCGCATGGCCTGGATCGTTTCTTCGACCTCCGGCTGGCGGGAACCCCCGATCTCGGGAACGATGATCGGGGGATGGGGCGTGATCACAGCACCGGCCAGACTCATGTCTGCTCCTTTCCCTCAGCCGCAGCTGCGCGCCCCGTGGAGTCCGGGGCGTCGTGGGCATCATGGGTGTCCGGCACGGCCGAGGCGCCTGGGAAGTCCGGGATGACCATCCTCAGTTCGTATCCGCAAGAAGCGCAGCGGGCGCCCTCCAAGTTCAACCGGCCCAGAACGTATCCCCGCCTCTCGACCGCGATCTCTCCGCAAGAGGGGCATCTGGTGGACTCGCCGTCGTGACCCGGGAGATTGCCCGAGTAGATGTAATGCAAGCCCTCTTCCTTCCCTATGCGGAGCGCCCGCTCCACCGCCCTGATCGGTGTGGGCCCTACGTCCATCATCTGGTAGGTCGGATAGAAGCGCGAGACGTGCCAGGGGATATCCGGATCGACCGAGGCCAGGAACCCGGCCAGTTGCCGGAGTTCTTCCTCGCCGTCGTTCCGGCCGGGGATTAGCAGGGTGGTGACCTCGAGCCAAACCCCCATGTCATACAGCCGCCGGATGGAATCCAGCACCGGCTTCAGCCGGGCGCCGACTATCGAGCGATAGAAGTCATCCGAGAAAGACTTGAGGTCGACGTTGGCCGCGTGCAGGTGACCTTCCATTTCGGCCAACGCCTCGGCGGTCATGTACCCGTTGGTCACGAAGACGTTCTTCAGGCCCGCCTCGACCGCTTCGCGCGAACAGTCGCGCGCGTATTCGAAGAAGATGGTGGGTTCGGTGTAGGTGTAGGAGATGCTGCGGCAGCCGCTTTCCAGGGCGCTCTCCACCACCAGGTCCGGCGGGAAGGGCTTCCCCCGGACTTCGCCCCGGTCGCGGGGCATCTGACTGATATCGGCGTTCTGGCAGAAGCGGCAGGTGAAGTTGCAGCCGACGGTGGCCACGGAGTAGGTCTTACTCCCTGGAAGGAAGTGAAATAGCGGCTTCTTCTCGATGGGATCAGCCGCCGCCGAGATCGCGCAGGAGTAAGTGTAGGTATACAGCTTGCCGTCGAGGTTCTCGCGCACCCCGCAAAGCCCGCGCCCACCAGGCTCGATCCGGCAGTGATGCGCACAGAGAAAGCAGTGGACCGTTGGTCCGCCCCTCCAGATTTCCCATAGCGCCGCTTCGGCCGGTTTGGCAGTTTGCGCCACGTCGACATCTCCTCGCCCAGGTTGGCGCCCTCGAGCGCGTGTAACTCCCTCGAGCGCGCGTAACTTCGTGTAAGCGGGTCTACCCGAGACCGAGGCGGGAGATTCGCGAGAAGGTCTTGATCAAACGGGATGGATGAAGCGCCGGGCTTTGTTCGCTCCCGTTCGCAGGCGATAGCCGCGGGAGAGCAGGGTATCCCGCAGGCCGGCTTCGGGCACGGGACGGGCCAGCCGCATCAGCCGCAAGAAAGTCGTCCGGGAGGGCAATTCGGTCAGCTCGACATAGACCCTGCCCACCTCGCCTGCGTAGTGGGCGTCACTCCCGGCGCCAAGCAGTGCGCCGCTCCGCGCGGCGAGGGCAAGCGCCTGACGGTCAAATGCCGGATCGAGAATGCGGCCGTTTCGCACCTCGATTACGTCGCAGGAGAGGGCCAGTTGCTCCACATGCTGCCGCCCCATGGTCGATCGGCGGTGCGTATCGTACGGGTGCGGAAGGTAGACAATGCCTCCTTGGGCCTGGATAGACGCAGTGGTCTGCTCGGGCGAGAGGCCTTCGGGAATCCGCTCGGTCAGATAGAGCCCGATTAGTTCGCCGCAAGAAGTCGTGATCTCCTGACCGGCTATGACACGGGGGAGACGGGGGTCCTCCTGCGACATCCGGACGCACTCTTCGGCGCCGGCAAACTCATCGTGGTCGGTGACCCCGATTAGGTCGATTCCCCGCGCTCCTGCCCGTTCGAGCAGCTGTCGCGGGGATAGCAGGCCGTCCGTAGAGACGTTCGTATGGTTGTGCAGATCGAGGCGGAAGCCCACAGGGTCTCCCTTGCGTGGTATGCGGCCCGATGCGAACCCAGAGAGACCGTCCCGCCCCGCTAGACTTCGGGAAAAGTACCGGGGGCACGGCGCCGGCGGCGGTCCCGCAGCACGCGTTTACCGCCGTAGTCGTCATGTGCGCGGCGCTCACTCTGACGTCGATCGACAATGACCTCCACGTCCTCGACGTCCGCGAAGCGCTTCTTGAACTCTTCGAAGTACTCATCGCCGAGTTCGCGCGGTATCACGTAGTAGATCAACTGCCCTGCCTTTCGCGGTCCGCAACCCCGCTCGGATCGTCCGCGCGGGGTCTTCATCACTTATGATAGCCGCCCTCCGGTCTTATTGTCCAAGCGCCCGGTTAATCCCTACAAAGCGGGGCACTATCTTTTGCCGGACAGAGCATCGGGGGTAGCCTGCGGGGCTTCCGAAGAAGGGCGGATATGCTACTGTGCGGTCGATCGATCGGACGGAGCGGCCTTGCAGGATATGCCTTCGGGGGATAAGAAGACCGGGCTCCAGATGCCCTCCCGCCGACCACTCGCCGGCTTCGTCCTCACCACCCTGATCCTCGTTGTCTTCGTGGGCCTTCTCGGTTGGTGGTTCGTTTCGTCGCGCGCTCCGGAAGCCGACGTGCCGGAACTACGTGGGTTGACGCTTTCCGAAGCCACCGCCCGGGCTCAAGTCGCCGGATTCAGCCTCGCGCCCCTGGTTGAAAACAGCGGGGCCCGGACGGAAGCACCCAACGCCGTAGTCCGTAGACAAAAGCCCGAGTCGGGTTCTAGAGCCGCCAAGGGGCGGCCCATCGTCGTCACGCTGGGTTCCGCCGACGCCCGCAAGCTCACCATGCCGGACCTCTTCGGCCTCGACCTTGCCCAGGCTACGGACGCTCTGGCTGAGGCAGGGTTGGTTTTGGCTGAAGTGCTCGCAGGGGAGCCGGGAGGCGGCAGCCCGGGCAAAGTAATTCGCCAGCAGCCTGAGGCGGGGCGGGAAGTCAGCGCCGGCGAGGCGGTGGCTTTGTGGCTACCCCCCGAACTCGTCAAGGTGCCCCGGCTCACGGGGTTCACTCCGGGGGAGGCCCGCTCGCTGGCTCGCCGATCGGGACTCGAATTGCAGTTGGTCGAGCAAACCGGTGACGAAGGTACGCCGGGGACCATCGTCCGGCAGAGCCCCGAGCCCGGCAGTGAGATCGCCGACGGAGGGCAGGTGGTGTGCGTGGTGAACACCGCGGCCGAGGCGACTGCGGCGGCCGGATCCGAACCGGCAGGGGCTTCAGATACCTATGAGGCTCTATTCCGCTCACTCGCCTCCTGGTACTCGTTTCCCGTCCTCCACCCCGTCGTCCTGCCCGCCGGGCTGAGCCTCGGTGAGGCCGCCGAGAATCCGCGGCACGTGGCTTCGACGGCAGGTGCTTCTGGTTTCGAGGTGACCTTCGCGGGCGAGGGCTCGACCGCGCGGGTCGTTTTGATGGAGGGTAACTGGATAGATCCTCCGGGTGCACCTGAGCAGGCAACCCTGGATGTGCGGGGCCACGCCGCCACGCTTCTGCACGAGGGAGACGAGATCGTATTATTCTGGGAGGAGAGCGGCATCCGCTACGCCTTAAGGGCCTACGGGTTGGAGGAAACCGACGTGATTGCCGTCGCGAACCAAATGAAAGCCGTCGGAGAATGACATACGAGAAGGATAATCCGGGCTCCGGCCCGGCTGAAGACAAGGACCAGGACACTACCGGTGGCTCCGCCCCGAAGGCCGAGGAGCCGCGCGATCTCTATATGAACCGCTACGAACTGACCGAGGTGGTCGGCCGGGGCGGCACCTGCACGGTCTTCCGGGCGTGGGACACTCGGCTCCAGCGCTACGTCGCCATCAAGCGGCTCGAGGACCCGCTGCTCGAGGACGCACACTCCCGGGCCCGCTTCAACCGCGAGGGCCGCGCCATCGCCCGGCTCTCGCACCCACACCTGGTGACGCTGATCGACCGCGGCTCCACCGAGGACGAGGAGTATCTGGTCTTCGAGTACGTGGAAGGCCGCTCGCTCAAGGATCTCATCCGCGAGGGCGGACCGTTGGAGCCTCGCGACGCGGTGCACATTACCGGACAGATGGCGGAAGGGCTGGCCCAAGCCCATCGGGCGGGAATCGTGCATCGGGACGTGAAGCCCCAGAACATCCTGCTCGACGCCGAAGGGCGCGCAAAGTTGACCGATTTCGGCATCGCGACCGGGGCCGACCTGACCAAGGTGACCCGCGTGGGCGCCATCATCGGCAGCGGCCGCTACATGTCTCCGGAGCAGGTACAGGGAAGACCGGTGGACGGGCGCTCCGACCTTTACTCCCTGGGCATCGTGCTCTACGAGATGCTGACCGGCAGCCCACCTTTCGACGCCGCCAGCATCGCCGACATCGGCCGACAGCACGTCAAGGACCGGCCGGCACCACCCAGCGAACTGCGCCCGGACCTTCCCCCGGCGCTCTCCCGGGTGGTGATGCGTTGTCTGGAGAAGTTGCCCGAGAGCCGCTTCCAGTCAATGGACGAACTGCTGGGTGCGTTCGTGGGCCTTGACCTTTACCGCCTGGAACGGACCTCCGGCGGCCTGGTCGAGAACCTGCGCAAGGTTGGATTGGGCCGCCGCGAACGCAGCGGTGAGAGCGGCGAATGGACACCGCCTCCGCTCGAGCCGGCCGACGAAGCCATGCCGGGGCCGCCTCGAGGCGAGGTGGCCCCCGGACGTCGTGGCGGAGAGACCCCTTCCCACCGGACGGCCACGGGGCGAAGGGTGGATCGGCGGCGGGAACCGAGCAGGAGCAACTCCCGATACTTATGGGCTGCGCTCCTGGCAGGCGTGGTCGCGGTAGTGGTCCTGGCAGGCCTGCTGCTATTCTCCGGCCCCGGAGCTGCACCCGACGTGGTCGGGCTTACGCTGGACGAGGCCAATGCCCAGGCGAGCGCGGAGGGCCTCGATCTCGAAGTGGAGGTGGTTCCCTCTTTCGATACCGCAGCCACCGTCATCGCCCAGGATCCGGCACCTGGTGAAGACGCCCCGGGAGGCGTGCTCCGGGTGACGGCCACCAAGGAACCGGAGGCGGTGGCCGTCGCTGATCTGTCGGCTCTGGATCCCGAGGGCGACCAGGAGGAGCACTCCGATGAACTGAACAACCTGACCGACGATCAGGCGGATACCGCCTGGTCCAGCGAGGGCTACGGCACGGCGGACTTTGGCGCCACCGGCAAGAGCGGCGTCGGGGTCTCGTTCACCCTCTCCGCGCCCGCCACCCTGGTACGACTACAGACGGGACAGACCGGTTGGCAGGGCTCGCTCCAGGTGCAGGATTCCGGCGGCGCCTGGCAGCCTCTCGGCGAGCTAGGTGGCGAAGAGACCCAGACTCTCACCCTGGAACAGCCGATCACGGCCGGGCGCATCTGGATCACGGCGCTGCCGCCGGAGCCGGGGGAAGATGGGCGATACCGGGTATCGATCGGCCAGTTGGGCTTCTACCGCTGAGGTAATGCCCGCGCCGCGCCCCTGGCGGATACTGGGCGCCCGCCCCAGGGCCCCGCGACGCGGGCGGGCCCGCGGGCGCCTACGAATCCGAGCCCTGCTGGATCTCAGCCACGCGCTGGTCGCTGGGCAGGCCCGTACTCAGGGTGGCGACGAGAATGGCGTCCCCCTCGGACCGCGCGGCCCTGAAAGCGGCACGCAGGGCGGCGAAGACCTGTTCCTCGGGCCCGTGGATAAGGGTGCTCAGATTCTGCACCCTGACCTCGACGCCGCTCTTCTTCGCGGCCTCGACCGCGGCCTCCACCCCCGGCGACAGATGCTCCTGCCTTAGGGGGTATACGGAGAATTGAACGGCCATTCGCGGGATTTCCTTGGGGGAATTGGGCTGCCCCATGTGGTAACTCCTCCGCTAGCTATGCCGGAAGTGCACTGAAGGCGTCTCGAGCCGTCTGTAGTGCATTACCAGCAGGCGGCCGGCGCCATGCGTGACCTTGGCCTTCTCCCCGGTCAAGGCGTTACTCACCCCTCGCGTGGTGCCCTGGTGCAGGGTCTCCCCCTCGAGTGGGTAGAGGAGCCCCTCCGTCCATACCTCGCGGACCTGGTGGCTGAGAGGCAGCAACGACAGGGTCTCCCCCACCGCTCCCTCGATGAGGGTCTCTCCGTGGGCCAGGTAGACCTCATGCCAGGGATCCATTAGACGCACCCGCATCCGGGTCAACCAGGGGGCCGTCAGCAGAAGCAGGGTGGCGACGAGATGATCGAGCCGGGGTCCTCCCAGCGCTCCGAAAACCGTGACCTCTTCCGCCTGCAGTTCGACCGCCAACCGTAGTGCGCTCTCCAGATCGGTCTCATCCTTGGCGGTCGGCAGAATTCGGATCTCAACCCCCTGTCCTTGCAGTGCCTCGAGCGTGGCATGGTCGATCGAATCCATGTCGCCCACCAGCAGATCCGGATTGCGGCCAACCAGCCGGAGGGCGTCGGCACCCCCATCTGCGGCAATCAAACGGTCGGCACGGTCGATGAGGTCCACATCCAGCGGTTCCGCCAGCTGAGAACCGGCGACGATGACTAAGTGCAAGCTTTCCCCTTTCGCGGATGGCTGCCCGTAGGCCAGGATGTATCCTTGCCAGGGTACCAATCCCCCCGGAGAACGGTAGTCGAGATGAACGATCACAGCCAAGAATCCACCCCGCCACCGGCCGAGGAATCGGCCGGGTTCGCCCGGGGCGCGGCCGGCCACCGGCCGCCGTACGCCATCCGCTTGGCAGAGCAAAGCGATTTGGGCGACGTCATCCGCGTGGTAAGCGAGGCTTTCGGGCATCCCCACGATCCCAAACTGGTCGAGATCTACGAGAGAATGTTCTCGCCCGGGGCCGCCTGGTTGGCGACCGACGGCGAGGCCATCGTCGGTTCGGCCGCGGGTGCCGAACTGCAGCTGGCACTCCCCGGAGATAGAGAGACCACCGCTTGGGGCCTCACCTGGGTGGGGGTGACCCCGACCCACCGGCGTCAGGGGATCCTGCGGAGCTTGATGGCGCGGCATTTGTCCCAAGGCCGGGAGCAGGGCTTCCCGGTCGGTCTCCTGTTCGCCGCCGAAAGCGGTATCTACGGCCGCTTCGGTTACGGCGCCGCCACCTACTACGCCAGCTATGAATTGAGCCGCCGCGACGGCGACCTGCGTGATGACCTCAGCCTGCCGTCGACCGGCTACCCGGTCCATCTACTGTCCCTCGAGCAGGCACGAGCGCAACTTCCCGGAGCCTGGGAGTGCCTGCGCCTCGGGCGGGTGGGCGAACTTTCCCGGCCCGACTGGTTGTGGAGCGATTGGTTCTTCGAACTGGAGCAGGAGGCCTCCCGCGCCAACGCCGCACTCTTCATAGCCGCCTGCAGTTCGCAGCGCGGGCGCATAGAGGGTTTCACCGCCTACTACCTGGAAGAGAATTGGGAGCGCGGGTACCCGGAGCACACCCTTCAGGTGCGGGAGGTCGTGGGATCTCCTCCGGCCCGTTCCCGGCTGTGGTCCTACTTGCTCCAGCTCGATCTCGTGGGAACGCTCGCCGTCCAAACCGCACCGCTCGACGAGCCGCTGCGCTGGATGCTTCGTGATCCGCGCCGGCTGCGCACGAAAAACACGGCCGACGGCCTGTACGTCCGGGTGTTCGACGTGCCCAAGGCCCTCACGCAGCGGGGGTACCGCGGGAAGGGGCGAGTCGTGTTGGACGTGGAGGACCCGCTGCTGCCGGAGCTCGGCGGACTATTCGAGTTGCGCGTAGAGGGGGGAGTCGCGGAATGTCGCCGGACGCGTTCCGATCCGGATGTGCGGCTCTCGGCCGAAGCCCTGGGAGCCGTCTACCTTGGCGGCGTGAGTTTCTCCGCCCTGGCTCAGGCGGGCAGGGTTCGCGAACTGCGGCCCCAGGCGCTTGCCCGCGCGGACTCCCTCTTCCTTTGGTCGCCGGCGCCCTGGTGCGCCACGGTCTTCTAGCCGGTCAGGATCCCCCGGACTCGCGTTCGACCAGGGCAAGGTGCACGTACATAGCCTGCCGCGCCCTCTCCGGGTCCCGCGCCTCCAGGCCTTCCAGCACCTCACGATGCTGCTCGACAAAGGACTGACGCTTGTCGTCCGCGCTCACCATCTCCTGCCTACCCGGGCGCACCACCTCGTCCAGCACCGCAAAGATGCCGTCCATGATCCGCTCGAGCAGAGGATTTCCGCTGGCCACGGCCACGTGCAGATGAAAACCGGCATCGGCGGCGTCCACCGCGCCCCCCGCCTCTACCGCTCTCTCCATGACCGCCATATCTTCACGGAGGGCGGCCAGGTGGTGTGCGTCGGCGCGGAGGGCAGCGAGCCAGGCCGCCTCGGCCTCCAGAACCTTGCGCACTTCGAGCAGGTGGGAAACCCCATCCTCGGTGAATTCGGCGAGAGTCAGCAGGGGCCGGAAGAATTCTTCCAGACCCCTCCCCCCTTCCGGAGATGAGACCTGGGCGCCGTCTCGAGGATCTTCGGCGGGGGCCGGTGGATCGTCCGATCCGGGCTGGGGCGGGAAGCGTGCGCTCATGGATACATAATACCGGGAGAGGTGCGGATAGCCACCATTTCCTCACACTTTGCGCACATCCTTCGCTTACGCTGAGACCGTGAAATAACCTGTTAGACGGAGGGTCGTCGATGCCATCAACCAAGAAACTCGTTGTCGGAGCGGTTTTGATAGCCGCATTCCTGGCGATTGCCGCTCCCGCGCTCGCGCAATCCGGTGCTCCTGGGCCGGCTCCCGGGGTGGCCGCCGGAATCTGTAACGGCGTCGGGTCGGCCGCCGAGCGGGTCACCGACCTGCTGGGGCTTTCTTCCGAAGAGATTCAAGGTGAGCGTCAGGCGGGCAAGAGCCTCACCGACATCGCCGCCGACAACGACGTGTCTCAGGACGAGCTGGTCGAGGCGATGCTGGAGCCTCGCCGAGCGGCCATGGCGCAGGCCGTCGCCGACGGCCGGATCACCCAAGAGCAGTCCGCGTCGGTGCTCGAACGGATGGAGCAAACGGTGCGCGAACGCGTCTCATCCGATGAGCTCGGCAGTGGCTTTGGCCGCGGCGGCGCCGGGGGCGGACTTCAGGGCGGATGCGGAGGCGGTGCCGGCATGGGCGGAGGCCTGGGAGCGGGCTGCGGTGGCGCACCTTCTGCGGAGACCACCAGCCTCTAGACCAGTCAGACGATCTCTCCCCTCTTTAAGACCGGCGGATCCTGGATCCGCCGGTCTTCTTTTCTTGGGGGCCGAGTGCTTTTCTCGGCCTGTGGTAGAAACTCCTCATGCTCGCCGTTACAGAAAATGTCGCCATCCCGGAACAGGAACTGGAATACACCACCTCCCGAAGCAGCGGGCCCGGCGGGCAGCACGTCAACACCGCCGACACCCGCGTCACCTTGCGCTTCGACCTCGCGGCCACCGAAACCCTGAACGAAGAACAGAAAGCGCGTATCCGGGAGCGTCTCGCCGGAAGAATCAGCCGGGCCGGCATCCTCCGGGTGACCTCCCAGCGCCATCGCAGTCAGCACGCCAACAAAGAGGCGGCAACCGGGAGGTTCGTGCGACTCCTTGCCGAAGCCCTCGAAGAAAGCCCGCCTCGCCGGCCGACAAGGCCACCTCGCTCCAAGCAGCGTAAACGGCTCGAGGAGAAGAAGCGCTTGGCCCTGAAGAAGCGCGAGCGCAGCCGGGATTACACCGCCGAGGACTTCTAGCTTCCTGGTTTTTCAGCCCATCGCTTGATCCCTCGGTTCATCCTTTGCTACCATGGCGGACATACCCGGGGGGGTATCGCCTTTCTTCCCGGGTCCGCTTAGCAGGGGCCGTGTGGGCCCGGGATGAAGAGGGAGGAGAACCTCACGATGGGAAGCATTTCTCGACGTGACTTCTTGAAGCGCAGCATGGGGGCGGGTCTTGCCGGAGGAGTGATCCTCACCGGGATGGACAAGGTCGCCCTCGCGTCGACCGGCGAACCGGTGGGCACTTTCATCGATCTCACCAAGTGCGACGGCTGTCCGGGCAAGGACACACCGGCCTGCGTGGCCGGCTGCCGTACGGCCAACCAGCACAAGTTTCCCGAGCCCGCGGTTGAGAATATCGCCGACTACTGGCCGCAGAGGAAGCACGAGGACTGGACGGACAAGAAGGGGCTGACGGCGCGGTTCACCCCTTACAACTGGACCTTCGTGCAGAAGGTCAAGGTGGAGCACGAGGGAGCGGCGCACGAAGTATCGCTACCCCGCCGCTGCATGCACTGCGACAACCCGCCCTGCGTGAAGGTCTGCCCATTCAGCGCCCAGGAGAAGAAGCCCGAAGGCCCCGTGGTCATCGACGACGAGCTCTGCTTCGGCGGCGCCAAGTGCCGCGACGTGTGCCCCTGGGGGATTCCCGCACGACAGGCAGGCGTCGGTCTTTACTTGAAGCTCGCGCCGCAGCTCGCCGGGGGCGGCGTGATGTACAAGTGCGACCTCTGCTACGACCGGCTCGAGCAGGGCAAGCCGCCCGCCTGCATAGAGGCCTGCCCCAACGAAGCCATGCAGATCGGGGGGCAGTCGGAGATGCTCGAAGCGGCGAAGGCCCGCGCCACCGAGATCGACGGATACGTCTACGGAGAGAACGAGAACGGCGGCACCTCCACCTTCTACGTCTCGCCGGTGCCCTTCGAAAAGGTGCACAAGGCCCTGATGGAGCAAAAGCAGCAGCAAGAAAACCCGCAGGCCCCCGGCTTCCCGGGAATGCCGGTGAATGCCGAGAACTTCCTCGAAAGCGCCAACGGGTTGGCAATCAGCCTGTTGGTGGCGCCCCTAGCGGGGATGGTCGGGGCCGGAGCCGCAGCCTACCGCACGATGACGGGGCAAGGGCAGGAAGAAACGCCCCCCACATCGGATGGCGATACTGAGCACGAACAAGAGATGGAGGCCGGCGATGAGTAGAACGATCGACGTGCGGCAGGAGAGGATCAAACGCCACGGTTTTTCCGGCCGCTTCGTTCACTGGACGGTGGCGCTGTCAACTGTGGTTCTCGTCATCAGCGGCCTGGGCCAGTTGCCTTTGTTCAAGCGCTACTTCGTGGACACTCTTCCCGGTTTGGGATGGACCTCGAACTTCGGCGTCACGCTCCAGCTCCATTATCTGGCGGCCGCGGCGCTGACTCTCGCGGTCGTCTACCACGTGGTCTACCACACCATGCGGCGCGAGTTTGACATCGTGCCCCGGCGGGGCGACCTCAAGGAGTCCTACCAGATCATCAAGGCGATGTTCGGTCGAGGGGATGGCCCGACAGCGATAAGTATCTGGCCGAACAGCGGGTGGCCTACGCCTTCATCGGCGGAGCCATCCTCCTCGTGATCGCCACCGGTTACCTCAAGGCCGCCAAGAACCTGCCGGGGGTCGAACTGCCCTACTGGCTGCTCTGGACAACCACCACGCTGCACAATGTGGCGATGTTCCTCATCATCCTGGGCATCGGGGGGCATCTGGCCGCCTTCCTGATCAAAGCGAATCGCGCCCTGCTACCGGGAATGGTCACCGGACGGGTGAGCCTCGCGTACGCCCAGAAGCGCCACTGCCTCTGGTGCGAGGGACTCGGTTTGTCCGGTCAATCAGGGTCCGCGGGATATCCTGACGCCGGCGGGCAGGCGGGCGGCGCCCCGGGCGGCGCCACTATGACCTCTCCCGGGCAAACCCGCGACAGCCGAGCCGCATAGCGGGGATCCTGGCGGCCCGCCCGGGACGAGCCGGGCGGGCCGCCTACTCCTCTCCCGCCGAACCAGCGCCGGTTGACGGTCCGCGCGAACTCGAGCGCCATTCCGGGGTCCGATGGGTTCCCTCCTCCGGAGAATCGGGTTCGCCCTCGCCGATGGGCCAGATGATCTGAGTTTGCCAATGGTCTGGGTCGGGGTCCTTCCGAGGATCGGTGACGTAGACCTCCCAGGGCCCGTCCCCCTGGGCCTTGCCGAATTTCGCAAACCAGGAAGACAGACGGCCGAAGCTCTCACCGATGGTGGCATAAGAGCCGACGTGCCAGATGGTCGCCGCCTCGACCTCGGGCAGTTCCGACGCCCGCACTCGGCCGCCTCCCGCCACTCGCCTTCCGACCGGCAATCCCGCCTCGATCTCTAGGTTCTTGCCCTCGCTGTTGTGGAATCGGGTGAACGGCGGGCCGGTGGCCTCCACGCCCTCCCGGCTGAGTTGCTCGATGATTTCGGGGAGGACCTTCTCCAGGGCGGAACCCAGTTCGTCGCGGTGGACGGTCAATCGCACGCCGGCCACGGGCTGCGCCTCGACCCGGATGGTCTCGACTTCCTTTGCCATGTTTCCCCCTGCTTGGGCAGACCGCGCTGCGGACGCGGGCATAATCTCCAACTGCTCGGATTCGTCTTTTTTCTCCACGCCAAGACCAAACTCCAAACCTGCCGGCGTGCAGGCCGCAGCGTGCGAATCGAGCGGATTGAGCAGGCTAAACCAAAGGTATACGATGTTTTCCATCCGCTGGGACAGGCTCTAACGAGGGGAGGCATGGTGGAGGGACGGATCGGGATGACATTGACCCGCCACATCTATGAGGGTCAGTTGGAGCACCCGGAGGCCACCGGACAGCTCACCGGGATCCTCAACCAAATCGCGCTGGCGGCGAAGATCGTTTCGCGGGAGGTGAACAAAGCCGGCCTCGTGGAGGCTCTGGGTTTCACCGGGGATGAGAACGTCCAGGGCGAAGAAGTCCGGAAACTGGACCAGTTCGCGCAGGACGTCTTCTACGCGGCCTTCGACCACCCCGGCCACTTCTGCATCATGGTCTCCGAAGAAGAGGATGCCGCGATCCCCATCCCGGACGAGTTCGAGAAGGGGCCCTACGCCATCGCCTTCGATCCCCTGGACGGTTCTTCCAACATCGACGCCAACATCACCGTAGGCACCATCTTCGCGATCTGGCGGCGGCGCAGCGAGGGCCAGGAGGGCTGCGAGGAGGACCTCCTGCAGCCCGCGCGCGACCTCGCGGCCGCAGGCTATGTGGTCTATGGCACCAGCACCATGCTGGTTGCGAGCACCGGCCACGGAGTCCACGGGTTCACTCTGGATCCCTCGGTAGGCGAGTTCCTGGAGTCCCACCACGACATCGCCATCCCGGAGCGGGGAAAGATCTACTCGGTGAACGAAGGCAACTACCCCTACTGGTCCAAGGGCGTGCAGAGCTACGTCCGCTGGATCAAAGAGCCGGACGAGAGCAGTGACCGGCCCTACACTTCGCGCTACGTCGGCTCCATGGTGGCGGACATTCACCGCACCCTGCTCTACGGCGGGATCTTCATGTACCCGGCCGACTCAAAGAACGGCGAGATGAACACCGGAAAACTGCGGCTCCTCTACGAGTGCGCGCCGATGGGTTATCTGATCGAGCAGGCGGGAGGTGCGGCCAGTACCGGCACCTCACCCGTACTGGACGTCGTGCCGCAGGAACTGCACCAGCGCGCGCCCTTCTTCGCGGGTTCCAAGGCCAACGTGGCCGATCTGGAACGCTTCGTCGCGGAGCATGACGGCACCGAGAGCCCTTCCCGCAGAGCTGAGATGGCGGCGAGAACAGTCGCTCCCTGAGCAGCTACCTGAGCAGCGCCGATTACGGCGGCCGGCGGTCTTCCTTGCGGCGACACGGCTGAGGGATGGCCTAGGCTGTGCTCAGGCTCGCTTGTTACGCCGGAATTCGTCCACCAGCCGTCCCCACCGCAGGGACTGCGTGGAGAGCAGCGTGTCGGCTCGGAAGAGCCGCGCCCCCACCAGGACGAAGAGGTAGGCGATCAGCGCGAGCCCGCCCAGCGCGACCAACGGCTGCCAGAGGGGAACCGAGCCGGCCGCCAGCCGGGTGAGCATCGCCACCGGCGCGGACAGTGGGAACAGGCTGAGCGCCACAGCCATCCAGCCGTCAGGGTCGGTGGTCAGCGCGTAGTTGAACCAGACCGGCAGGATCAGGGGGAAGAGCACGATGAAGATCAGTTGGGTGCCCTCCCGCTGGCTGGGGACCATTGCCCCCAGGGCCGCCACGAGTGCGCCATAGGCCACGTACCCGAGCGCAAGAAAGGCCAGCAGCCAGGCGACCAGGCTCCCGGAAAGGCCCACGGCCGCCAGGTCGGGGATGCCCACGTACTGGTAGAGCACCAACAGCCCACCCCCGATCCAAACCGTGATTTGGAGCAGGGCCACGGCTCCCAAACCGAGGACCTTGCCGAGCATGAGTTCGCGCGGTTTGACGCTCACGAGCAGGACCTCGGCGGTGCGGTTTTCCTTCTCGGCGGAGACGCTCTGCAGCAGGTAGCTGCTGCTGGTGGTGATCACGAAGAACAGGATGAACAGCACCCCGAACGGCACCAGGTCGGCGGCGGCGGCGAGGGATGGGTCGGTCTCGGCGCTGCCGGACGCCGCCTCGGCGCCGGCAGCGCCTTCGGAGGCCTCCCCGCTTCGCGTGGCTCCCGCCGGCTGCACCTGCTCGAGCTTCGTGTCCCCGACCGGCTCCACCAGGGCGGCGGCCTCCGCGGCGTCGCCCACCAGCGCGTAATTCATCACGTACTCGAAGAGCGGGCCGGCAGAAGCCGCCGATAACGCCGAGAACTCGTCCTGCACGAGGGTGACGGCCCCGGTCTGGAGGTAGTCGTCCTCAATGATGAAGTAGCCGCCGATCTCCCCCGCCTGTACCGCGGACCGGGCCTGCTCCACATCGGCGAAGCCGGGAAACACCTCAGCCGGCACGTCGGGCGGAAGTTCCTGGACCAGCCCGGCCTGATCGACGTAGCCCGTGATCTCGGCCTGTCCCTGCGGCTGCAGCGCCTCACTAAGTGAATCGCCCTCGATGTCACCCAGGAAACTGCTGCCGAAGCTCATCGCCAAAATCAGCACGGGGAAGAGAAAGGTCATGAACCAGAAGGAGCGCTTGCGCGTGGCGTAAAGGAATTCGTGCCGGAGAACTATCCAGACGGTTCTCATGACTAGCGCCCTCCCCGCAGGGCACGCCAGGATCCCCTCAGGTCGAGCCGCTGGCCGTACCGCAGCATGCCCGCCCGGAAGACCTTGGGCGCCAACCAGATGCTGAAGCCGGCGGTGGCGCTCAGAATCGCCCATGAACTCAACAGCTGCCAGAGCGGGATAACCGCCGCGCCCCAGCGCATGGCTATGGTGAGAAAGGCTGTAGTGGGAAAAAGGCTGAGCGCCACAGCCAGGGTTCCGTTGGGCGCCCCGAGCAGGATGGTGGCGAGAAAGAACGGAATGAAGAACATGATATTGATGATGGCGACCACTTGCTGGCTCTGTTTGTACTCAGGAAAGGCACTCCCGATGCTGATCATGATTCCGGCCACCAGCAGATAGGAGGGGACGAAGAAGGCCACAACCACCCCGAGCAGCGCCCACGGGATCTCCACCGCGGCCAAGGGCTCGAGGAACTGCGCGCCGATAACGAGGGCCGCCACCACCCCAAAGCCCCAAACCAGCAGTTGGGTGGAAGCCAGACCGATCAAGCCGAGCGCCTTGCCGAAGATCAGCTGATTGGTGGAAACCGACGTGGTGAGGACCTCGGCCGTCCGGTTCTCCTTCTCGTCGCTGACTGTCTGTAGAAGATAGCCTCCGGAGGTGATGGCGGCGAAGATGAAGAAGAAGCCGGCGACGAACGGAAGCAGCACATCGATGAATCCACCCGGCGCCATCTTACGGTCGCCCAGCAGGCTCTGCACGGTGAGCTCGGCGCCTTCGCGCACTCGCTCGGCCACCTGCGGATTCTCACTGGAGAGGATGCTCGCCCGGATGAAGCTGCGGAAGGCGCTCCACACCTCGTTCCCCGGCTCGTCGCCCTCGTAGTAGGCAAGCAGGGCGCGCTCGCTCAAGTAGTCCTGGGGCACGACCACAAGGCCCGCCACCCGGCCCTCGGCAAGGGCCTCACGACCGGCCTCCACAGTTTCGAAAGCCAGGAGTTCCTCCGGGCGCACCCCTTCAACGGCGTCAGTGCCCAGCACCTGACGTTCGAGCACCCCGGCCTGATCCACGTAGCCGATCGTCTGCCCGTCGCCGCCCCCCAGCGCGGTCAGCGCGCCCACGCCCATGATGAGGATCAGGAAGACCGGCATTCCGATCAGAGAGAAGAGAAATGAGCGGCGCCGAACGAACCGCTGGTACTCGTGCCGCGCTACCAGGAAGAGGCTACCCATGGCGCTGCTCCCCGGCGGAAACCCCCGGGTGCTCGGCACCGTTCTCGAAAGCCCCCGCGCCTTCCTGGACCACGCTCACGAAGATGTCGTCCAGCGAGGCTTCGGCGAGTTCGAAGCGGTCGAGGCGCACGTCCTCCCTGCACGCCAGCATGCGCAGGATTTCGTGGGGGTCGGCATTCGCGGCCAACGCCAGGTGCCAAATCCCATTGCTTTGCCGCGCGTCGACCACGCCGGCCAGATCGGCGAAACTGCCTTCCCCTTGAACCACCACGGCGTTGCCGGCGAAGCGGCGCCGTATCTCCTCGACCTCACCGTAGAGGACGACCTCTCCCTGATTGATCAGAGCGATGCGACTGCAAAGCGCCTCCACCTGATACATCTGGTGGGTGGACATGATGATGCTCTTGCCCGCGGCGCGCTGCTCGTCGAAGACCTCTTTGATTATGCGGGTATTCACCGGATCCAGACCGGCAAAGGGCTCGTCGACCACGATCAGATCGGGGTCGTGGAGCAGCGACGCAATCACCTGAGCCTTCTGCTGCATGCCCTTGGAGAGCTCCTGCACCTTCTTCTCGCGATGCTCCCAGAGATCCAGGCGCCGCAGCCAACTCTCGAGCCGCTCGGCGACAGTAGCCTCGTCGAGTCCTTTCAGCCGCCCCAGATAGGTCAGCACCGTGTCCAGCTTCTGATCTTTGTAAAGGCCGCGGTCCTCGGGCAGATAGCCTATGCGGTCCTTTCGCGCCTGATCGAGCGTGCCGCCCAGCACGCGCACCGTGCCGTTGTCCGGCTCGAAGATGTCGAGCATCATGCGGATGGTGGTCGTCTTGCCCGAGCCGTTGGGACCCAGCAAACCGAAGATCTCACCCGGGTAGACGTCGAAAGAGACGTCCTTAACCGCGCGCACCGGCCCGAAAGACTTGGCCAGGTTGCGCACGGAGACGCTGGGGGCTGTTTCGGCAACCGCCGAAGAGGCTGAACTCGACACGCGATTCTCCTGTTAGCTCATCAGGTCTCTCTGAGAATACCGGGAAAAGTGGAAGCGTGACTCGGCCGGGGTGGGAGTCCGCTACCTGTCCGGGTGGGCAGGTCGACTATCTCCCTCTGGGGGAGAATCGATGCAGTAACGTGGGCATTTCGTCCGGAAGACCGCAGCTCATCTGCGCCGCTTGGGCGCACGCTTGATCTCGCGGCTCAGCCGGCGTTCCCGCCCCCGTTCTTCGCGGCGGGCCTGCTCGTCCCGCCGCGCCGACAGTTGCCCGAGCTCGACTTTTAGCCGCATATAGCCTTCGAGCCTGGCGATGGAGAGGTCCCCCGACTCGACCGCGGCTTTCACTGCGCAACCAGGCTCGGACTGATGCCGGCAATCACGAAAGCGGCAGAGGGCTGCCAGTTCCTCCACGTCTCCGTAGGACTCCTCCAGCCCCTCGTTATCCGCCCAAAGACCGAGCTCGCGCATCCCCGGGGTATCGATCACCAGGGCCCCGGAGGGCAGGACGAAGATCTGCCGGTGGCTCGTGGTGTGTCTTCCCTTGCCGTCCGCCCGGACCGCGCTTACGTCTTGTGCCTCCTGGCCCAGCCAGTGATTGACCAGCGTCGACTTTCCCACTCCCGAGGAGCCGACCAGGGCCAGGGTTTCTCCCGGCCGCAGATAACGGTCGAGCTCTTCGAGGCCATCGCCGCTGAGCGCGCTCACCCCGTGAACCGGGATGCGGCCCGTCAGATGCTCGATGCTTCGTCTGGCCGCTTCGGCGTCATCGGCCAGGTCGGTCTTTGTCAACACCAGGACCGGCTTGGCGCCGCCTTCCCAAACTGCTGCCAGGTAGCGCTCCAGGCGGCGCGGATTGAACTCGTCCTGACCCAGCGAGGTGACCACGAACACGGTATCGAGATTGGCTGCGATCACCTGCTCGATCGCTTCCTGGCCCGCCGCCCGCCGGGAGAGCTTGGTCTTGCGCGGGAGCACGCGGTGGATCAGGCCAAGGCCGTCGTTCTCGCCTTCCCCGCCTCCCGCCGGAGTGAAGGCCACCCAATCCCCTACTGCCGGCTGCTCGCCTCGTTCAGTGCGGGTGTCGTGTCGCAGGCGGCCGGCAATCCGGGCCTCACTCTCGCCGTGCTCTCCCCAAACCACAAAGGCGCCGGCGTATTCGGCGACCACGCGGCCCACACGGGCTTCCGGCTCGGCCAGCTCTTCCCAGGCGGAGCGAGTTTCCTCGTCCCAACCGTAGCGCGCCAGCGCGGCGTCCAGATCAGAATCTTCCAGGTGCTCCAGCAGAGTGCCTCACAATTCACCCGAAGGGGCAGTCGCCCCCTTCACTGTCCACAGTTTACCAACCGGGATCCCGGCTCACGCCCGCCACCCGAACGGGATTTGTCTATCCGGCTTCTGATGGACTACGATCTACCCGCTTATCGATTCTGGAGAGTGCGCTTGGATACCGATGTCCTTCTGTTGGTCGCGGTCGTCGCCGTGGCGCTCCTGTTCGACATGATGAACGGCTTCCACGACGGTGCGAACGCGGTCTCCACCGTGATCTACACCGGCGCACTGCCCCCTAAGGTCGCGATCGGCATCTCCGCCTTCTTCAACTTCATCGGGCCGCTGGTCATCGGGGTCGCGGTGGCCCAGACCATTGGAGGAGTGGTCGAGGCCTCGGAGGCGACGGCGCACCTGGTCATCGCCGCCATGCTGGGCGCGCTGCTTTGGGACACGCTCACCTGGATCTGGGCACTCCCGGTGAGCTCTTCCCACGCACTGGTCGGCGGTCTGCTGGGGGCCGGCTTCGCCGGGCTCGGGCTCGACGGGATCAACATGGACAAAGTGGCCTTGGTGATGACCTCCCTGTTGGTGTCGCCTTTCCTGGGGATCCTGGCCGGTTTCATTCTAATGAAGGGTGCCCGAGCATTCTTTCATATGGTCAAAATGGACCTGCGGCGGGCCGACAGCTTCTACAAGCACATGCAGATTCTCTCCTCCAGTTGGGTCTCTTTCAGCCACGGATCGAACGATGCGACCAAGGTGATGGGTATCATCGTCATCTTTCTGGCCGCCAGAGAAAATCTGAGCGTCAGCGCTTACGTCGCCGAGTTCGGCTTTCCCCTGTGGGTAATCCTCGCAGCCGCGTCGGCCATGGCCTTCGGTACCTACCTCTCCGTGCGCTCCTTCAGGCTGATCCGCACCATGGGGGAGCGCATCACGCACCTTCACCCCATCAACGGCTTCAGCGCGGAATCCGGCGGGGCTATCATCATTCAACTGGCCTCGGTGTTCGGCCTGCCCGTTTCCACCACCCACGTGGTCACCTCCTCGGTGACCGGGACCGGCCTCGCCACCGGGCTGGCCTCGGTTAGCTGGAAAGTCTTCCGAGCGATCATGCTTGCCTGGGTCATTACGTTGCCTTTTTGCGCGGTCGCGGCATACCTCTTCTACCAGGTCCTTGACCTCTTCCTCTAGTTACCAGTATCGATAGGAGTGCGACATGGACAAGTCTCCGCTAGATAGAATCCGCAAGAGCCTAGGGGGCCCCACCGGTCTGGACAGCGCAATAGACGCAATGGCCCATGAACGGCAGGAACAGATCCTCGAGCGGATCTTCGACTTCAGCGACTTCGTGGTACTCATCGTCAAGGCGTTGGAAGACGTGGTCGAGAGCTACGTAGCCGACGACTATCAATCGATGAACCGCAAGGTGGAGGAGATGGAGCGTCTGGAAGACGAGGCCGATGACCGCAAGCAGGAGATCGCTGATCGGCTCTCCGTGTCCGGGGCCTTCCGTATCGGCCGGGGCGACCTGGCCCGCCTGGTAACCTCGCTCGATGTCATCGCCAACTACGCGGTTGGCGCCGCCGACCGGATGGCCATGCGGCCCTTCACTCTGCCCGAGGAAATCAACGATAAGCTCCTGCAGATGGCCGGCGTCTGCGTGGAGGCCGTGGAGCGCCTGCGCGACGCGATCCGCGCCCTGGACGAGAGCTTCCGCAAAGCCATCGAGGTGGCGGGTGAGGTGGACGCCATCGAGAGCAAGGCGGACAAGCTCTACGCCGACATCTACACGTTCATGTTCGAGTGGGACACCGACTTCAAGACCTTCCACCAACTGAAGTCTATTATCGACCGTCTGGAGTCTGTGGCCGACCGCGCCGCGGAAAACGCGGAACTCATCCGGCACATGTCGCTCGAGTACTTGGAGTAGCCGGAACCGCCTGACGTCGATGGTCCCAGCACGCGGGCCAGGCGCAGCGCGGGCCAGCGGGCTCAGCGCGGCGCGGCTTCACGGGCGCGGCGCAGCACGGGCTAGCGGGCCCACCGCGGCGCGGCTTCACGGGCGCGGCGCCGCTTCAAGGGCTCGCCCGTGCGCCTACTTCGGCGGAGCCTCCCACACCCAGCCCCGAGGCCCACGGTGAAAGCCGTGACGGGTCATCAGCTCCAGCGCCTCCTTGGGCGGAGGGCCGCCGTTCCAGCGCTCCACCGAGATCCGCCAAAGCCGCGCCCCCAGATAATCGATCAGCGCTGCGAAACCCTGGTCGACCAACTCCACCGGAGCCCCCGCACGCACCTCGATTCGTGCGCCACTGTCCGCCGCGGCCAATAGGGGGAGCCCCCGCTGCTGCACGACCCAGGTGGACGGAACCCGGCTGAAGGTCAACCGGCCCTCCTCTGCGGTCTCGCCGGTAACCTTCAGCAGAGCGGGGTCGAGGGCGTTCATAACCACGAACCGCGCGGGATCTTCCTCGAAGGACCGCAGGGCCTCGACCGTGTCGGGCAGGGCATGCTGCACCCCGGGAAGGCCGGCGACGAAGTACCCCCGGCGGACCTCGCCGCGCATCTCCATACGTTCCAAGGTGCGATCGGACGAGTAGAAGTCCCAGGCCTCTTTCTCTCTCTCGTGAGCGCGCCGGGTCACCACCGCCCAGCGCTCGAGCAACTGCCGGGCCTGACGGCGGGCGCGCTCGTCGGGCTCGAGCTCCGGTCCCAGCACCGGTAGTCGATGGACAAGTGTCCAGCGGCCCTCGTGCAGATGACGAATCTGCTCCTCGACCGGCTCCGTCTGGCCCAGCCTCTCCCGAACCCTGCGAGACGCGGAGCGCAGGGCGCTCCGGCTGGGCCGCGCGCCCATCCGGGTGCGCCCAGAATGAGGACCGAAGCCATGGGAATGCCGCGCCCCGGGCATTTCCCCCAGTCGGTGCTCGGAACGCAGCCGCCGGAGGTCCTCCTCTAGGAAGCTCCTCTGACCGGACACCCTGCCGCCTCGACCCGAAGGGGGGACCACGTACGCGGACAAGCGGCGAAGCACATCAAGGCTATCGTTTGTGCTCATTCCCGCGGCGGCGAGTTCAGCGAGAGCCGCTTCCGCGGCGGCGGGCGAGAGACCCAGGGCCGCCGCGATGTCGACCAAGAACAACGCGCCTTCTCCGGCGAGCAGTTCATGCACCCGACGGGCATTATCGCTGAAAGCGGCGATCTCCGGGGGAAGGCCAAGGAAAGCGCGCGCCTCCCCCCGAAAGAAGAAGGCCACCGCCGCGCGCGAGAGATCCTGCCCCCCCTCGGCCACCCAGACGACTTCCCCCTGGCGGCTCAGTCCGTCGAGCAGGGCGGGCCGGTAGCCAGGTACCCGGGAGGGCAGCACGTCCCGCTCCCAGACGCTCATGGGCAGGAAAAAACCGCGCAGCTGCCCCAGTACCTCGCGCAGGACCGCGGGTCCCGGGGCATGAGGAGCAAGATGCTGGTGAGCGGTGAGGAAATCGGCATACGTGGTCAGCGGTACGGCGCGGACCTGGCGGCGAAGCTGAGCCAGGGAACGACGATGCATGCGCTCGAGGTTGCCCACCTCCACGTATTCGACGGCTTGACCACCGGCCCGGGCGCGGGAGTGGTCTTCCGTCGGGCCTTTGCCGGGGGGTTCGCCGGCGCCACGGGTTCCGGCCTCAGCTCCTTGCCCGCGGAAGCGCCCCCTGGCCACCAAGCGTTCGTCCACGAGCCGTTCGAGTTCTGCGTGCACCCGGTCCACGGGCAGGCCGTAACGCGCCGCCGGCTCGTGTGCCTCGAGCACTCCGCGCCGCCGGATGTATCGCCCGATCAGCCGCCGCAGTCTATCCTCGTCCAACTCGCCCTCGTCGCAGGCCAGGTGTCGATAATCGTCCAGATACTCCACGGGCACCCAACGTGGTTCAGAGTCCCCCTCGGACCCGGGAAGCTCCACCTGAGCGACGCGCCCCTGGGCCTTCAGCCGTTCCAGCCACTCCCCGGGATCGACTTCCGACCTGGCCCCGAGTTCCGCCTGCGACAGGTCCCCCAACTCCTCGAGCACCAGCAGCAGTTCCTCCGCCGTACGCGCCCGCGCCCCCGGCGCCGTGCGCTGGAGCGACGCCTCCACCTCCCCGACCGCCTCCGGTTGGAGCAGATCGCCGAGGTCCACGCCCCGCAGCAGATCCCCCAGCAGTTCGCGGCTGACCTGCAGTCGCCCCAGGCGGCCTTCGGCCTTGGGCGTATCCCACTCATAGAGATACTGGTTGGTGAAATTCCAGATGAGGCTCGCGGCAACCGGAGAGGGCGTCGGCGAGTGAACGATCCTCACCTCGATGTCGCCGCTCTGCACTTCGCTCAGCACCTGTTCGAGCGCCGGCAGGTCCATGACGTCCTCGAGCACGTCCCGGTAGGTCTCGGCCACTATCGGAAAGTCGGTGAAGCCTTTGACCGCCTGAAGCAGGTCTTTGGCGCGCAACCGCTGAAGCCAGAAGGGAGTGCGCCGGCCCCGCGACGCCGGCAGCAGCAGCGCCCGCGCCGCGTTCTGCCGGAAGCGGGCACCGAATACCGGTGAGTTGGCCAGGTCGGCCAACAAGCGTTGGCGGGCCTCCTCCGGACCGATCGAGGTGACCAGGTCATCCGGGAAGGACCCCTCTGCCTCGGGAAAGCGCAGCAGAATCCCGTCGTCGCCGGCCTGGGCCTCGACCTCGACGCCGGTCCGTTCCCGCAGAGCGTCCCGCAGGACCACCGACCAGGCCCCGTTCACCCGCCCTCCGAAGGGAGAGTGCAGCACCATACGGGGATCGCCCACGGCATCCTCGAAGAACTCGACGACTAGCCGGCGGTCGGTGGCGAGCGCGCCCCGCTCCACCTGCCCGGCCAGATACTGCAGCAGATGGCGGGCGGAACTCTTGTCCAGCGCGTGCTCCTGGCGGAGCCAGTCGACCACCTCCAGCACCGCGGAGGCCTCCCAGTGACGCCGCACCTCGCGCAGGTCCTCGAGTTCGAGCTGCTCTCCCGCCTGCTCCAGCCGCTCCCCCACCTGCCGGCGAAACGCCCCCAGGCGGCGCCCCAGGGCCGGCTGACGCCAGGGTAGATCTCCGTGCCAGAAGGGCATGCGGGCGAAGGCTCCCGGTGCCTCGGAGACCACCACCCGGTCGTCGGTGATGTCGAGCACCCGCCAGACCTGGCTGCCCAGCATGAAACTGTCCCCCACCCTGGTCTCGAAGACGAACTCCTCGTCGAGTTCCCCCACCTTGGTCTTGCGGTCGGGCAGGTAGGCCCCGAACATGCCGGTGTCGGGGATGGTCCCCCCGTTGGTCAACGCCAACATGCGCGATCCCGGAAGGGCGATCAGCCGGTCGTTGACCCGGTCCCAGGCGAGCCGCGGACGGAGTTCCCCGTGGGCCTCGCTGGGATAGCGTCCTGAGAGCATCTCGATCACCCCGCGAAACGCACGCTCGCTAAGCTGATGGTAGGGGTACGCCCGCCGGACAAGATGCAAAAGCTCGGCCGCATCCCACTCCTCCACCGAAACCATGGCCACGATCTGCTGGGCCAGGACGTCGAGCGCATTCTGGGGCGTCCTCACCTCCTCCACCTCGCCGGCGAGCATTCCGCCCGCCACCGCGGCGGCCTCGACCAGATCCTCGCGGTGGGTCGGAATGATCCGGCCCTTGCTGGTCTGTCCCACCAGGTGACCCGATCGGCCGACCCGCTGCAATCCTTGCGAAACACCCTTGGGAGACTGCAGTTGCACGACCAGGTCGACCGAACCGATGTCGATGCCCAGTTCGAGAGAGGAGGTGCCGACGAGCGCCCGCATCTCTCCGGCCTTGAGTTCTCGCTCGAGCCGCAGGCGGACCTCCTTGGACATGCTGCCGTGATGGGCCCGTATCGGGTTCTCGTGCAAACCGCGTCCCAGCGCCGCGATGCCGCTTCCCAAAGCCACTCCGTCTGCCATCAGACCCGAGGCGGCCCCGCGGGCCTCGGCCGCGAACTGCTCGTTCAACCGGTCCGCGGTGCGCTCCGCGAGGCGCCGGTTGTTGGTGAAGATGAGCGTGGTGCGGTGTTGACGGATGAGTTCGGTCAGCCGCGGAATGATCACCGGCCAGATGGAATCGCCGGGTGGGCGCATGTAGTCCTCGAGCACGGTCTCCACCCGTAGTTCGAGCGGCTTGCGGTAGCCCGAGTCCACGATGGTTACCGGGCGAGGCTGCGAAGTTTGCTCCTCGCCTAGACGGTCGGGTCGGTCCCGGTCGGGCCGGTTGTGCCCGGGCGACTCGCCGAAGCCGCCGAGAAAGCGGGCCACCTCCTCCAGCGGGCGGATGGTCGCCGAGAGCCCGATGCGCTGAACGGGCTCAGCGGCCAGCCGTTCCAGCCTCTCCAGACTCAAGGCTAGGTGTACGCCGCGCTTGCTCCCGGCCATCGTGTGAATCTCGTCCACGATCACCGTGTGGACCGTGCGGAACATTTCCCGAGCACGGGGGCTGCTCAGCAGGAGATACAGCGATTCCGGTGTGGTGACCAGGATGTGGGGCGGACGGTTGGCCAGGGACCGCCGTTCCCGGGCCGGGGTATCTCCGGAGCGGACCGCCGCGCGCAGTTCGGGAAAGGGCAGGCCGAGCTCTTCGGCGTGGTCGCGAATCCCCCGGAGTGGCACCCTCAGATTGCGGTGGATGTCGTTGTTGAGGGCCTTTAGCGGAGAGATGTAGACGATGCGGACACCAGGCTTGGAGGCGCCCCCAGCCGCCGCCTTCGCCCCCCGGGTGGCCGCGGACGCGGGGGGTGCCGCAAGCTCTCGCCCCAGGCGGTCGATTCCCCAGAGGAAGGCGGCCAGCGTCTTGCCCGATCCCGTGGGGGCCAGGATCAAGGTATGTTCGCCGGCCTGAATCGCCGGCCAGCCCCCTTCCTGCGGGGGCGTGGGTTGGCCAAACGTCGCGCCAAACCAACCGCGCACCGGGGCAGAAAAACTGTCCAAGACCCGAGCCATGCCTTCATCGTACCCTCGACCGCGCCAGGAAGTGCGGGCCTGTCTGGGCGGCCCGTACTCATGGGGTGTACCATCTGGAGTTCACATGGAGCCGCTCATCCACCAGCCACTCAATCATCCCTACCTGCGCGCCCTCCGCAACCTCGACCGCCGGGTGAGCAAGACGCTGCGCGACCTCGAATTGATCAGCGCCGGGGACCGAGTGCTCGTGGGCGTCTCCGGAGGAAAGGACAGCCTCACCCTGCTCGACCTGCTGGCGCTGCGCAAGCGCTGGCGCCCGGACAGCTACGGGCTGGTAGCGGCCCACGTAGTGGACGGGGGTTGCGCGCCGGGGTGCGAATATGCCGTCCGTCTGCGCGCGCACTGCGAGGAATTGGGCGTGCCGCTGCGCGTGGTGGAGAACCACACCGTTCCCACCGAAACCGAGGTGAGCGAATCCGGGAAGTCACCCTGCTTCCTCTGCTCTTGGCGGCGGCGCAAGCGGCTGCTCGAATTGGCGCAGGAAGAAGACTGCCGTCTGCTCGCTCTTGGCCATCACAAGGACGATGCCGCCCAGACCTTGCTGCTCAACCTCTTCTGGCAGGGGCGTCATGAGAGCATGCTCCCGCGGCAGCCCCTGTTCGGGGGCCGGCTGACCATAATCCGCCCCCTCTACCTCAGCGACGAGAACGCCATCGCCCGCGTGGCCCGAATCGGCGGTCTCCCCCTGCACGACTGCCGCTGCCGCTGGGCCGACGACTCCCGGCGCGAGACCGCGGCCCAGATAATCGCCACCGTGCGCCGTGGCGGGGTGCGCGACGTCACCACCAATCTGGTGCGAACCGTGCTCTACCCGAAGAAGCGTCGCGAGGAGGAGAGTGCCATGGCCGGCAGAGTGGAGCGTCCCGAGCCGGAGGTACGATCCTGAGCCCTCACGGCGGCCCCCGCACATTCATCGCGCTCGGCGTCACCGTGTTTTTCTGGGCGTCGGCCTTTGCCGCCATCCGCGCCGGCCTCAGAGGATTCGGGCCGGGCGAACTCGCCCTGCTGCGCTTCCTGACCGCCTCGGCCGCGCTCGGGGTCTACGCGCTCCTGAACGGCCTGCCCCTGCCCGAACGACGGGACCTGCCCGGCATCTTCGCGCTGGGCTTCCTGGGAATAACGGTCTACCACCTCTGCCTCAACTTCGGCGAGGTCACGGTGAGCGCCGGCGCCGCCAGCCTGCTGATCGCCTCCGGACCGGTGTTCACCGCGCTGCTTGCGACCGTCTTTCTCTCCGAACGGCTTCGAGCCTGGGGCTGGGTGGGGATCGCCGTCAGCTTCGCCGGAGTTGCGGCCGTCGCGGTGGGGGAAGCCGAAGGGTTGAGCTTCGACCCGCGGGCGCTGCTCATCCTGGTCGCGGCTTTCAGCACCAGCCTATACTTCGTCTTTCAGAAGCCCTACACCCGGCGCTATGGCTCGCTCGCCTTCGCCACCTACTCGATATGGGCAGGCAGTCTGCCCATGTTGGTTTTCATGCCGGGACTGCTCAGCCAGTTGCCGCACGCCGGGCTCGAAGCGGGGTTCGCTGGGGTCTATCTTGGAATCTTTCCTGCAGCGCTAGGCTACGTCACTTGGACCTACGCCCTTTCGCGCGCCCCGGCTTCGCTGGTGACCAGTTTTCTCTATGTCTCTCCGGTCCTCGCGATCTTCATCGGTTGGGTCTGGCTGAGGGAGGTTCCCAGCACGCTCTCCTTGCTGGGTGGAGCGGTGGCCTTGGCCGGCGTCGCCCTGGTCAACACGCGCGGCCTCCTTCGAGCGCCCGCCGCGGAGGGCCGGGCAGCGGGTCAGGCGGTCCCTGCAGCGGCCGAGGCCAACGTGCTCGTTCCCGTGGAGGGCGCGCCCCCGCTCACGCGGACCCGCCTGTGAGCGAGATCCGCCGGCTCGATCCGGACGCCTGGGAATCCCGTGGCGATATCGTCGCCAACGGCGAGCCCGAGGACGCCGACCTCTGGATCGGCAGGGCGGAACGACAAGGCTGGCGCTGGACCCCCGTTACCGAGCCCCGCCATTACAGCCTCGTCCTTGCCGTGAAGCCGCCTGACGCCGATGCCCCCATCTCCTACTACCTGGCCCGAGTGCCCGACTCCGAGGAATTGAGCCGGTTGGTGGGCCGGGCCACGGCGAAAGGCCTGGCCGCCTTGGGCGGTACCCTGGGCCATCTGCTGGGACCGTTGGCGACTCGCTGGAAAGACGCCTGGGGTGAATTGCAGGAACGTTTCGTGGATCTGGACGAGGTGGCCGCACTGGCACAGATATCTCGACCTCAGGTGGAGGTTTGGCGCCGGGAGCTCGCTTCCTTCCCCCTTTCGGTGGCGGACCGCGAAGGAAACCCGCTGTTCTTGCGGGACGAAGTGCTCGCCTGGCTTGCGGAGCAGCCTGGGCCACTAAGTGCGGAAGGAACTGCGCAGGCGGACGAAGGCGAGAGCCGCTAGGAGCGCGCTCCAACCGAGCACCACCAGGAGGGACGGATAGATGCCGGCGAGGCCCTCTCCCCGCAGAATATTCGCCTGGAAGGCATCGATTATCCAGGCGGTCGGAAGCACGTGTGCCACCGCGGAGAAAGTGTCGCCCGTGATCTCCAGAGGGAACCAGGCGCCCCCCATGGCCGACATGACCATGGCGATGATCACCGTGCCCGCGATCATCGCCGCCTCGCTATTGAAGAGAGTGGCGAGCAGCATTCCCGTGGCTGAGGCAAAAAGCGAGAGTGTCAAGACGGTCGCGGCAAGCGCCGCGGGGCTTCGGGTGAAATCCACGCCAAAGGCTACCTGCGCCACGGTGATGAGCACCACCTGCTGGACGAGCGTGATCAGCACCATGGCGAGGAACTTGCCCCCCAGCACGTCCCTCACTCCCGCACCTGTGGTGCGTAGCCGGGCGAGGGTACCGGTTTGGCGCTCGTAGATCAGCCCGATGGCGACGGTGAGGAGGCTGAAAAGGATCCAGTTGACGATCATTCCCGGGGCGGATTGCTCGAAGCCGCTGGGAACCTCCTCCTCGCTGCCGAGGGCGGTGCGCTCGAGCTCTACCGGAGTCTGCGCGAAGAACTGGGCGGCGTCCGCGCCCTGGGGCGCCGCCCGTGAAGCCAGGCTACGGCTCTGCATGTCGGCGAGAGCCGCGCGCACCGTCTCCTCCGCCACCCATCCGGCTTCGGATACCGCGTCCCGAATCAGGGTCACACTGGGCGCGGACAGATCGAGAGGTCCGTCAATGACCAAGACTGCGTCGAGTTCCCCTTCGCTCACGGCCGCATCGGCCTCTTCGGAAGACACCGGCACCAGCGTGAAATCCTCATTCTCGGCGAGCAGCTGGAACAACTCACCGGAAGCGCTCGCCGTCGCCGCGGGGCCTTCCTGCACCCCCGACAGATCCTCGGCCACCACCCCCAAGTTGACCTCCGTGAACTGCTCCCCGCCGAACAGATAACCAAAGAAGGCCATGAACACGATCGGGAGGACGAAGGTGAAGAGGGCGGCCAATCGATCGCGGCGGGTCTGCAACAGCTCCTTTCCGAGAACCGGCCAGACTCTCGCTACCCCGCTCATGCGTACCTCCTGCGGAAAGACCAGCTCCCCACCAGGAAGAACAGGAGGGCAAAAGCACCCACCGCCAGCAGAGGCAGCCAGAGATCGGCCAGAGGAGCTCCGCGCATGGTCAGATCCCAGGCCTCGAGCAGCCAACCGTTGGGAGTCAGACGACGCAGCACGTCAAAGGCACCGCCCGCCGAAAGGGTTCCGGTGAAGTTGCCCCCGACCAGCCCCAGGAACACCACCACACCGCTGGCTATAGCACCGGCCTGCGAAGAGGTGCGCACGAATGAGTTGAGCATCACCCCAAGGCCCGCGGATACCAGCGACCCCATCAGGATCAGCAGCATCACGGCGATCGGCGCACCCCAATGGATGCCGAAGAGCAGCCGTCCGGCAACCACGAGGATGGCGGCCTGAAGCAGAACCGCGAGGAAGGCAGAAAGGAACTTTCCGCCCAGAACGGCCGCCCGCGACGTCGGTGTGGTGAAGAGCCGCGCCAGGGTCGCGGCCTGGTCTTCTTCGAGGATGCTGCGCGCTCCATTGGCTCCGGCAATCAACATGAAGAAGATCATCATGCCCGCGAGCACCGCGCCCGTGACCGACACCTCGGTGGCGTCCGCGCCCCCGATTCTCGGCGACCGTAAATCGATCTGAGGCGGCTGAGCGCCCTCCTGCAACTCTCGAAAGCGGTGAACCGCGGCTTCAGCGGCATCTTGAGCGGCGGCCAGGTCTCCCCCGGGTTCAGCGGGGAAGCCTCCGTCTGCTTCGGGCATGGCGTCGGTCCCGGGGGCGCCTGCCTC
>Ga0209386_1000105_pt1 | contig 43619 bp, 40 predicted proteins | sample NGEPertwo_FD_184510 | JGI IMG/M metagenome (GOLD analysis project Ga0209386, IMG submission 184510) | Arctic peat soil microbial communities from the Barrow Environmental Observatory site, Barrow, Alaska, USA - NGEE Permafrost154B-two... | ecosystem: Environmental > Terrestrial > Soil > Wetlands...
TTCTTCTGTGTTCATACTCAATCTTCACCTCATTAAAATAAGAGGGATCTAAATTATATAATGCAGCAGACCCCACCTGGTCTAACGTAGGACAAGAAAGTCTTCCCTGCGCCAATTTAATCAGGTTGCTGTGCAGTTCTGCATTTTTTGTGATGATGGATCCTATTCTGGCGCCGCAGGCACTAAATCTCTTGGAAACACTATCTACGATGACAACCCTGTCAGCTACATCCTCATACTGGCCAAAGCTGGTCATTTCCTTCCCGTCATATACGAATTCTCTGTATACTTCATCTGCAATTATGAAAAAATCATGTTTTTTGGCTAAATCACAAATCATTCTCATTTCTTCTCTGGTTAAAACATTCCCTGTCGGATTCCCTGGATTTACGAGAACAAAGGCTTTCGTTTTAGGAGTTATGACTGCTTCTATGTCTTCTTTATTTGCATAATGATATCCATTTTCTGCTCTTGTTGTCAATGGTTTGACAACGCCATCAGACATGGATATAAAGGTTTTATAATTTGTGTAATAAGGTTCAGGAATAATCACTTCATCGCCGGCATCAAGAAGACAGGCCATGATGAAAATCAAAGCTTCACTTCCCCCATTAGTAATTAAGACGTTATCTTTAACATAATCCATATTATATCTTTTGTAGTAGTCGATAACTGCATCAATTAATTCGGGAATTCCTTCAGAAGGAGCATATTCAAGAACATCTGCATCAAAATTTCTAATGGCCTCCATAAATGCTTTTGGTGTTTTTATATCAGGTTGACCGATATTTAAATAATACACCTTTTTTCCTTGTGCCTTAGCCTTGTTTGCATAAACATAAAACTTACGAATTGGCGAATGTTTCATCGCTAATACTCTTTTTGATAACTTCATTTTAATCCTCCTTAATACTTAAATACTATTGTTTGTCTAATTCATCATGAGAATCAGAAACAATATGGTTAATTATTTTGGCTGCATCAAAGTTGTTTGACCTATTTTTTTTTAGAAATAAAAGATATTCTATATTCCCTTTTGCTCCAGTTACCGGAGAAAAGGTTAAACCGTTTGGATAAAGACCATTGCTTTCTGCGTATGCGATAACATTGCTGATCACTTCTCTGTGGACATTGATATCTCTTATGATACCTTTTTTCCCAACCTGCTCTCTGCCGGCTTCAAACTGGGGTTTTACCAGGCAAACCAGACTCCCTTTTTCATTTAATAGGTTTGCGGCAATTGGAAAAACAAGTTTGAGGGAAATAAATGAAACATCTATACTTATAAAATCAACATCTTTATCTATTGTTTCTGTATCGAGATAACGAATATTAATTTTTTCCATATTGACGACTCTTGGATCAATCCTCAACTTATAATCAAGCTGTCCATAGCCGACATCTATTGCAAACACTTTTTTTGCTCCTTTTTTAAGCATACAGTCTGTAAAACCTCCTGTTGAAGCACCAATATCAACGGCTGTAACACCTTCTAAAGAAAAATCAAATGATTCAAGTGCTTTTTCAAGCTTCAGGCCGCCTCTGCTCACATAAGGGCATAAGTTTTCTTTAATAAAAAATTCCTGGAAGTCGTTTACAGCTGTTCCAGCCTTGTCAACTCTTTGCCCGTCCACATAAACAATCCCTGCCATGATGGCTGCTTTTGCCCGTTCTCTTGACTGGAAAAGCCCTTTATTAAATAATATGACATCCAGTCTATCTTTCAATGGCTTTCCTGATCCTTTCTGCAATACCCCTGGCATCCAGCTCATATTTCTCAAACAGTTCATCAATACTACCGTGCTCTATAAATTTGTCCGGCCATCCGATATTCGTCACCTTGACATCAAGAATACCCTTTTCAAGAAGAAAACTGCTGAGCTGCTGACCAAATCCACCAATAACGGAATTATCTTCGAGGGTTACAATATGTTTCACTCTTCTTGCGGAGGCTAATATCCCTGCCTGATCTAAAGGCTTAATTCTTTTTACGTTTATTATTCCGGCATCTATATCCATTTTCTTCAATAATTCACAGGCGTTGCTTCCTATTGAAACCATTTTACCAACTGCCCAAATTTCAACATCTGCGCCCTGAGCGGTTCCAACCGTAACATCAGAGGCAGCACCCCTTGGATACCTGATGGCACAAGGTCCATTGAGACTGACTGCATATTCCAGCATTTCTGACAATTCCTGACCATCCTTTGGTGCAAGAATGGTCAGATTAGGCATATGCTCCAGGTAAGATAAATCAAAAATCCCGTGATGGGTTTCGCCATCCTGTCCCACATTGCCTGCTCTGTCTATTGCAAATATGACCGGCAAGTTTTGAAGACATACGTCCATAAGTATTTGATCATATGCTCTTTGAAGAAAGGTAGAATAAATAGCAACTACAGGTTTCAACCCTCCCTGAGCAAGACCTGCTGCGAAAGTAACGGCATGTGCTTCAGCAATACCAACATCGAAAATTCTATCAGGAAATTTTTGCTTGAATTTTTCTAAACCTGTTCCATTTGACATTGCAGCACAAACTACAACAATTTTGTCGTCCTTTGTGGCTAATTGTACTATTTTATTGCCGAAAACCTGAGAAAAAGATAGGTCTGACAAGGAATTCAGTTGAACGCCTGTTATTGGATTAAAAGGGCCAATGCCATGAAACTTATTGGGATTGTCCTCCGCATTCTTATAACCTTTTCCTTTTGTTGTTAACACATGGATAAGGACAGGACCATCCATTGTTTTGGCTAAAGTTAAGGTTTCGATAAGGTCTTTCAATTTATGCCCATCGATAGGCCCTATATATTTAAAACCAAACTCTTCAAAAATGGCACCCTGGATAATCGCATATTTAATGGAATCTCTCAGGTGTTCAGCTCCCAGATAAAGGCTTTCTCCCACACCAGGAATACCTTTTAAAGTTTTCTTTACTTGTTTTTTTAAATCCAGATACGCTGTTGACAATCTAAGTTTTGATAAATGTTTTGCGATAGCGCCAGTGCTTTTGTTAATTGACATGCCATTATCATTTAGAATAACAATCATCTTTGACTTTGAATCTCCAGCGTTATTCAAACCTTCATAGGCAAGTCCACCTGTAAGCGCTCCATCACCTATTACTGCGATAACTTCATGATTTTCCCCGGCTAAATCCCTTGCCACTGCAAAACCTGTTGCTGCAGAAATAGACGTACTGCTATGCCCGGTTTCAAAACAGTCATGAATGCTTTCATTCCTTTTGGGAAACCCACTCATTCCTTTGTAGGAACGGATGGTACACATATCAGCGGCTCTGCCCGTTAATATTTTATGGATGTAGGACTGATGTCCGACGTCCCAAATAATTTTATCTGTCGGGCTTTCAAAAACTTTGTGGATGGCAATTGTTAATTCAACAACACCAAGATTTGATGCCAGATGGCCTCCGGTTTTCGAAACATTTTCTATTAAATAATCTCTGATTTCATATGGCAAGAGTTCAAGTTCCCTCTCATTCATTGTCTTCAAGTCTTCAGGAAAATTGTACTCTGTTAATTTTTTCTTTAGCATTACGCTGCTCCTTCAAGTTGTTATTTTATTCTGATTAAAAGTTCATTTGCCAGTTTTGTAAAAAATTCTGCTTCGTCATAATAGGGTTCTAATACTGTGATGGCATTTTCAGTCAATTCTTTTAACCTGTTTATTGAAGCGTCAAGCCCGTAGCAGCCAGGATAGGTTGATTTGTTTTTGCTTTTATCTCCGCCAGATTTTTTCCCCATATCTGTTTCAACACCAGTTACATCCAATATGTCATCTTTAATCTGGAAAGCCAGTCCTAGAAATTCCGCATAATCGGTTAAGTCCCTTAACATTTTTTCATTTGCGCCTCCTAAATGAGCGCCTGCCCGAATGGACGCAACGATGAGTGCTGCAGTTTTGTTAATATTGATGTAATCAAGCATCTCTTTTGAGCATTTTTTGTTCTCTGCCTCAATATCTGCAATCTGACCTGCAACCATACCTCTGCAGCCGGCACCTTTAGCAAGCTCATAAGAGGCCTTCACTCTTCTTTTTAATTGTATGTCACTGTCAAAATATAAAAGCATATCCTTATTCATTGCTTCAAAAGCAGATGTTAAGAGACCGTCACCGGCCAAAATTGCAGTTGCTTCACCATAAACCTTATGATTGGTTGGTATTCCTCTTCGGATGTCATCGTTATCCATCGCCGGTAAATCGTCGTGTATCAGAGAATAAGTATGAATATATTCTGCGGCACAGGCATATGGAATCGCATTATTAATATCGCCCCCTGCAAATTCACATGAAGCAAGGAGTAAAGAAGGTCTGAGTCTTTTGCCGCCGGCACTTAAACTGTATTTCATTGCTTCATAAACTGTAATGCTTTTATGGTCAACTTCAGGCAAAAAATCCAAAATGTGCAATTCTGCTAAATCTTTATACTTATAAAAATCAATATTATCCATAATGCATCTCCTAACTGCTTAATTAGAAATAATCTCTATTTTTTGCTTCGCGTCGTTTAATATCTCAGAACAATGTTTATAGTATTTTAACCCTTCCTCATAGCTTTTCATCGCCTCTTCTAGAGTAATACCATCTTTTTTCAGTTTATCTGCAGATGCTTCCAATTGTTTCAATGTTTCCTCAAACGTCAGTTTTTTATTTTTCTCCAATATTTTCACCCCTAATCTCTTCCACCCGGCAATCTATCTTGCCATCAATAAACGATGCGGTTAAACTGTCTCCATTACTGAAATATTTTACGGAAGATCTTATGAGACCATCCTTATCAGTAATTGCAACATAACCTCTTCTTAGAATATCCGTCGGATTTAATGACTCCAGCATTTGTTTTGACATTTCGACTGTATTTTTGTATTCACTTAGAATTGAGATAACCTTATTTTCCATTTCCTTCTTTAAATTATCCGATTTATAAATGGCATTGTCTATTCTGTCTGCAAGGCCCGCTCTTAGAGATTCTACATTGTGCTGTGCAATTGACATCTCGTAATATTTCAGTTTATTACCCAGCAGATGATCAATGGAATCTTTTATTGTAATAATATATTCCTTTAGTTCACTGGTATCCGGAACTGCCATTTGCGCTGCAGCAGTAGGTGTTTCTGCCCTTTTATCAGCCACAAAATCTGAAATTGTAAAGTCGATTTCATGGCCAACTGCAGAAATTATCGGTATTTTTGAAGCGAATATGCTTCTGGCTACGATTTCTTCGTTAAACGCCCAAAGTTCCTCAATTGATCCGCCACCTCTGCCAACAATTATAGTATCCGTATGCGGGTAAAGTTCGTTAACCTTGTAAATTGCTTCCGATATTTCTCCTGCCGCATTGGGTCCCTGCACGAGGACAGGATAAACCATTACATTAACAATATTATTTCTGCTTTTGATGATTTTAATGATATCCTTAACGGCAGCTCCAGTTTCTGATGTTATAACAGCAATATTATGAGGGAAGAAAGGTATTGATTTTTTTTGCTTTTCATCAAATAAACCTTCATTGGCCAGCTTCTCTTTTAACTTTTCATAAGCCACACTTAGATTCCCCGTACCTTCAACCTGAATATCTCTGATATTCAATGAATATGTTCCGCCGCGTTCGTAAATATAAATATATCCGTTTGCGGTTATTTCCATTCCTTCAGCTAATTCAAATCGTATATCCTTTAACATATCCGCACCAAGAAAACAATTTATTTTGCTCAGCTCATCTTTCAGTGTGAAATAAATATGTCCGCTTCCATGATGTTTTAAATTAGAAATTTCTCCAATTACGAATACATTCCCTAATAGAGGGTCCGACTGGAGTACTCTTTTAATATACCCATTCAGCTGGGAAACTTTAATTGGTTTTATTGCCATAAACTTTTCCCTCCTAGCAGTGAAATCCCTACCGCATTGTCTGAAGATAAATTCCGCACTCCAAATACAATATTTCCTTGAACATTTCTTATTATTTCATTTCTGATAAATAAACTTTCCGCGACGCCTCCGGTAAAAACAATATTGTGCAGACTGGTTTCTTCCATTGCTTTTATAGAAAGTCTGATAAGCAAATCTGAAATTTTTTCGAAAATTTCAGGTACAAGACCATCCATTTCAAGATTCCTTAAAGATTTTGTCTCTACACCGGATAAATTAAAATACAGACCTTGTAGTTCGATTTTTTTAATTATTTTGCTTTTTTGACCGGTAACTGCAATTTTATCCAATTCTTCTCCAGCCGGGAAATTTAAACCCAAACCAACACCCACCCGGTCCAGCAACTGGCCAAAAGAAATATCCTTTGAACCTCCAATTATTTTAATTTTGCTGTTTTCTATTTTTAATAATTCACATGTTCCTCCTGATAAATGAAAGCACAAAAGATTTGGTTCATTTTTTAATCGGGAATAATATTTTACTGCTTCTATATGACCTTCCTGGTGAGAAAATTCAAACAAATCTACCCCTAATGAGGCTGCAATGCTTCTTCCAATTGATTCCCCTGCTTTAAACACAGGCATATAAGAATCCAATAAGGGCCTTGGTTTTGTAGACACAGAAACTGCAGCAATTTCATTAAATTTTAAACATGACATAGCTTTCTCTATCAAATCAGGAAGAATCTTTATATGTTGAAACAGGGCATCTGATTGTCTTAAGCCCTTATCTCCTTTTTTGATTTGGAGAAGTTCTCTGAAATCACAAATAATATTCCCGTTTCTATCAGTTATCGCTACTGAAGTTTTATAATTGCTTGTATCTATTCCTAGAATATTTCTGTCAGTTTGCATTTTTTTCTTTTTCTATTTTACCTAATATTCCATTTATGAATTTGCTGGATTCCTCCGTGCTGTATTTTTTTGCAATATTTACTGCTTCATTGATTGCAACAGAATCAGGGATGTCCTCAAGAATCATTATTTCTGCTACAGCAAGTCTTGTTATAGCCAAATCAACCTTAGCCATTCTGCTGATATCCCAGTTGGTACTGTATTTATCTATTGCGCTGTCAATAATATCTCTGTTTTCAATAATTGAATTCAACAAACCGTTCATATATTCTTTCTGCGATTCTCCTTCAGCATATTCCTTATAAAATTTATCTTTGATACGTGGACTGTAATCATTCTGAGCTTCCATTTGAAATATTAATTTCATAACCAGTTCTCTGGCTTCTCCTCTAATCATATCTATTCCTCCTCTAAAAAATGCACACCTTGCACATGAATATTTATTGATTTTATGATTAACTCAAAAGAGTCTTCTATATCTTTTTTTACTTTATTTTGCAGATTCCAGGCAACCTCTGGAATTTTAAACCCAAAATCCACCAAAATATATAAATCTATTAAAATGCCATCTTCTAATTGACTGATTTTGATACCTTTTCGAACAAAACTGCGAAAACCAGGGACATCTCTTGCTGAATCCAAGGCACAAATTGCTATAACATCATCTGATATTTTAACGGCTCCAAGCTTTTCTTCGTTATCGTTGTTCATAACATCTCCTTCTTCGCATTAACAACTTATTATATCAAAATCTAATCGCAAATACAAGAAGAAGCAATGAATAAGCCGCTCAAAATAATGAACGGCTTACTCATTTCTCAACTAATCTAAATGTTTTCCTGTTAATCTAAAATACTTTCCTGTTTAATTTCTTCTTCCTTTGAAATTATATGAAGTTTGATTGTTTCTATTCTTCTTTCCTTTATGGATTCGAGTGTGAATATACAATTGTTGTACTCAATAATACGTTCCACCTGATCATCGTCGTCTGGGATTTCACCAAGAATGTCAATGATCAAACCGCCAATTGTTTCACTGTTGTCAGAGTGTAAACTGATATGCAGTTCTTCATTTAAATCATCTAATGACATGAAACCGTTTATTCTAAAGGTGTTGTCATCTATTATTTCTATTTCCTTTTGTATTTGATCATACTCATCATCAATTTCACCGACAATCTCTTCAATTAGGTCCTCCATCGTTACAATCCCTGAGAAGCCTCCGTATTCATCTATTAAAATGGCAATATGCTGCTTAGAAGTTTGTAAATCGAAAAACAGAGTTTCAAGATTTTTTGTTTCGGGTACAAAATACGGTTTTCTGAGAATTTCTCTTAAATCAACATTTTCAAAACCCAATTCTCTGGCTTTTATCAGATAATCCTTTATATTAATAATTCCGATAATATTATCCGAGTCATCATCATAAACAGGAATTCTGGAATATCTGAGTTCCATTAATTCTTCTAAGTATTCTTCCGAAGGGTCATTTACATCGATATAGAACACGTCTGTTCTTGGAGTCATTATTTCATACGCCAACTTATCATCAAAAGCAAAGATACTGTTTATCATACGCTTGCCCTGTTCGTTCAACACACCCGTTTCCTGGCCCACTTCAAGCATTGATTTGACATCGTCTTCAGAAAACTCTTCTTCATCTACCTCAACCTTCTGCCTGGTTATTCGGAGAAGACAATTCACGGATTTCAACAATAGCCAGTTGAAAGGTGCAATCAGTTTGGTAAAAAATAATATGAGTTTTGATAAATTCAATGCTATTCCCTCAGCATGATTGACAGCCAGCCTTTTAGGATACAGTTCGCAGAATACAATATTAATATAAATTAATATTAAAGTACTGATGAATACTGCCAGCTCAGAGCCAAACATTATATTCTTTTCCATAAAGAAATTACCAAGGTTATTTGCTATTCCAACTGCAGTGAATGCACTTGCAATAAATCCAGCCATCGTAATCAAAGTTTGTAAACTTGGCCGGACTTTATCCTGCTTGTCGAGAATTTTCAGTAAAGACACCGCTTTACTGTTCCCTTCCTGTGCCAGATGTTTTATTTTGTTTCTGTTTACTGTTGAAATTGAAATTTTAATTGCAGCAAAAAAAGCATTAAATAGTAAAAGTATCATGATAATTATCAAAAACAAGCCAATAGGCAAACTGGGATCCGGGGTGTTCGTCATTTTAAATTCTCCTGTATTCATTTAGCTTTTCTAAGAAGAAAACCTTCTTTAACGGGTTTAATCATTTTAATTCTAACAATCTGTTGTGCATGTGGTGCCGACTGTATCGGTTCTCCATTTTCATTTTCAAGCATATCTAATTTTTGATTGAAGAAATCGGTATATGGACCAAAAACCTCTATTTCATCCCCAATGCTCATTTTGTTTCTCTGTTCTACGACTGCAATCTTGGTTATTTCGTCATAGGACTTTACAACACCTATAAATGAATATTTTCGGGTATAGGCACTCGTCTGATAATTCTGATCCTTATTTGTTGGTTTGTTAAAATAAAAACCGGTTGTAAACTCACGATGGCTGACTTTTTTCAATTCATCCATCCACTCCTCTTTGAAATGGTACTTTTCAGGGTTTTCCAGATAATTGTCGATGGCTTTTCGATAGGCGCCAACTATTGTTGCTACATAAAAAGCGCTTTTCATTCGGCCTTCGATTTTAAAGGAAGTTATCCCGGAAGTTACAAGTTCAGGAATATATTCAAGCATACATAAATCTCTGGAATTCAAAATATAAGTACCACGGTCATCTTCTTCAATTGGGAAATATTCCCCCGGTCTTTTTTCTTCAACAAGGCTGTATTTCCATCTGCAGGGATGTGCGCAGGCGCCTCTGTTGGCATCCCTTTCAACCATGAAGTTACTGAGCAGACACCTGCCAGAATAGGATATGCACATAGCTCCCTGTACAAAAGCTTCAATGTCCATATCTTCTGGTATTTCATTTTTCAACTCATGAATTTCTTTAAAGGTAAGCTCTCTTGCAATGACAATTCTTTTAACACCTTGATTATACCAGAAATTTGCTGTCATATAATTCGTCATATTTGCCTGCGTGCTCAAATGTAATTCAGCATGGGGTAAAATTGACTTTATCAGCATGACAACACCTGGATCAGATACGATAAAAGCGTCTATTGGAATAGTTTTCAGGCTTTGTAAATAAGCCGTTAATATTGAAATATCTTCATTATGTGCGAAAATATTTAAAGCCAGATAGGCTTTTTTGTTTCTTGAATGAGCATATTTAACGCCTTCTGCCATTTCTTCCAGAGAAAAATTACCAGCTCCTGCCCTTAGGCTGAAAAGTTCGCCACCAAAATAAACAGCATCCGCACCATAATTTATAGCTGTCTTTAATTTTTCCAGGTCTCCTGCCGGCGCCAACAGCTCTATTTTAATCATTCATATCCCCTAAAACACTGATAGCCAACCCGTCTCCGACTGGAATAACCGATGTGTATATGTTTTCTAAAGTAGTAATATATTCTAAAAATTCTCTCATTTTTCTGATATTTGTTTTAAATTTTGAACGTGGATCATAATCATCAGAGACAGTCTTGGCACTCAATAAAACATTGTCGGAAACTATTACAGCATCATGTTCACAATGTTTTAAAGCTTCATCGAAAAAATCCTTATAATGGCTTTTCCCTGCATCAATAAAAACAAAATCAAATTTTTGACTCATTTCCATGTCTATCAAAACATCTGTTGCATTTCCAAGTAATACAGTAATCTGATTTTGATAACCAAGCATTTCAATGTTATTTACAGCCATATTCTGTAATTCAACACTACTTTCTATTGTAACAATTTCAGCTGCGCTGCAAGCTTCTGCAAAGCAAGAGGCAGAATAACCTATGGCTGTTCCGATTTCAAGTATTCGCTTGGGTCTCTTAACCTTCAAGAGACTGACAATTAAAGTTTCAGTGTCTTGAAGAATAACAGGAATATAATTTCGCTCAGCATATTTCCTTATTTCAAAAAGTTCAGGCCGCAAAGCTTTATATAGTCCGTTTAAGTATTCTACAACTTTTTCATTGATTATGTTCATGTTGTTCCTTTATAGCGAATCTGTATACTCTTTTTTATACTTTAAAAATTCTTCGTAAGTTTTAGCAAATTGATGTGTTCTCTTTCCGTTTGGATCGACAACAAAATATAGATATTCAGTTTCTTCAGGATAAAGAGCTGCTTTTATTGATTCCAGCCCTGGCGAACAAATAGGCCCTGGTGGAAGCCCTGCATTTATATAAGTGTTATATTCCGAATTAATTTGAGTGTCCTCATAGGAAAGTCTGGCTTTTTGATCACCAAGTACATATTGTACTGTTGAGCAAAATTGAAGAGGCATACTTTGTTTTAGTCTGTTATATACAACACTGGATACTTTAGGCCGGTCTTCATTCACTGCTGCTTCCCGTTCAATCATTGATGCGATTGTAATGACTTCATTAATATTTAAACCAAGTTCACTTGCTCTTGTATAATATTCTTCTGTATATAATTTATCAAACTGATTCAGCATGATATTTATAATGTCATATTCTGATGCTTTTACTGGTATATCATAGGTTTCCGGGAATAAAAATCCCTCTAGTCGATTAGGCCCCTCAGGCAAAAACTCAATAAATTTTTGTTTGAAGTCTCCATTTTCCAGTTCTTCCAGGAATGCTGCTTTATCAATAAACCCGGCTTTCTCTAAAATGCCTGCAACCTGTTCAATTGTGTAACCTTCTGGAATTGTAATCATATTGCCAACAGATATTCCTGACTGCAGTTTTTTCATTATTTCATCTAAATTCATTGAAGGAGCAAGGGCATAGGTACCTGCCTTGTATTTTCCATTATTTCCTTTGATTTTAGATACCAGTTTAAAAATATTGCCATCGCCAATTATCCCGTTTTTTTCTAAAATCGCTGCAATTTGAGGCGTGCCGGAACCTATAGGAATAGTAATAATTACCTTTGTACTGTCTGTTGAATCATAAGGCTCAACTGCATTAGACATGGCAACATAAAAACCAGTAATTCCAATTGCTAAAATAATAAAAACAGCAACAGCAATTTTGATTATTTTATTTGTCTTTCTTTTCCCCGACACTTTATTCCTCTTTTTCTAAAAGGGACGTATTGCACGCCCCTAATAATAGTATTTGTTTCAATTCGTTATTTTGATCTGCCTAAATAGTCGCCTGTTCGTGTATCGATTTGAATAATTTCGCCTTCCTCAATAAAAATAGGAACTTGAACAACAGCACCAGTTTCAACGGTGGCAGCCTTTGTTACATTTGTTGCTGTATCACCCTTCACGCCAGGTTCCGTTTCTGTAACCATCAAATTAACGAAGTTTGCTGCCTCTACAAGAAAGGCGGTATCCTTGTAAAATTTAATAGTGGCTTCATCATTTTCTCTTAAATATTTAATAGCATCTTCTACCTGTTCATACATTAAAGGAACCTGCTCAAAATTTTCTAAATCCATGAAATAGTAAAGTTCTCCATCATTATACAGATACTGCATTGTTTTTGTTTCTATATGAGCCTTCGGGAACTTATCATTTGGGTTAAAAGCTTCTTCTCTTGTTGCCCCGGTAAGAATGTTTTTGTACTTGGTTCTTACAAAAGCAGCCCCTTTGCCAGGTTTAACATGTTGGAAGTCTATAACAACATGTGGTTCACCATTCAGGTCAAAGGTAATCCCTTTTCTAAAGTCACTTGCATATATCATAATCTCTCCATCCTTTTATTCTTATTAAACCAGGCTAAAGAATAATTAAATCTTTACTGGAATTTACGGTATTAATTATACCAAATTTGGTAACAATTGCCAAGTCCTCAATTCTAACCCCGAATTTTTCGGGCATGTAAATACCAGGTTCAATTGTAACAGGCATATGTTCTTCCAGTATTTCGTCACTTTTGCTGTTAAGCGTTGGCGCTTCATGGACTTGAGTTCCAACCCCATGGCCGGTTCCATGGACAAAGTATTCCCCGTAACCAGCTTCAGCAATAATATCTCTGGCTGCTTTATCCACATCAAAACAGGATACCCCAGCCTTGATTGAATCGATGCCTGCCAGCTGAGCAGCTAAAACTATGTTATATACTTTTCTTTGCTCTCCAGTCACCTTACCCATTGCTACGGTTCTGGTCATATCGCCGCAATACCCGTTGACGATTGCTCCGAAATCCATCGTAATGAAATCGCCTTCTTCTATTATTTTTTCTGAAGGTTCTCCATGTGGAAATGCAGTTCGATCGCCTGAAACACAAATGGTTTCGAAGGATAAACCTTCTGCCCCCAATGAAAGCAAAACTCGTTCAATTTCATTGGCAACCTGCATTTCAGTCATTCCTGTTTTTATATACCCAAGCATATGAGAAAAACACATATCTCCTATGGCTGAGGCTTTCATTATGTTTAAAATCTGTTCAGGTGTTTTTATTAAATTATTCTGTTGGTTGTTTGTTTCCAAGGTTAATCACATCTCCTAAAATTTTATAGATATCATTCATCATGAGGGAAAATCTAATTTCCGCCTGAAGATATTGGGCTGCAGTTGGGTCCTGCATCATTATTCCATAAAGAGATTGGATTTGTCCCATCATTTCTTCTCCAATTTCCTCTCCCATCATTTGTTTTGCCTGGATTTCAAATTGCTTGCTTTGAAAATCATTCAGCATTCCAGCAAGTTCATCTTTGTCGGAAACCAATTTTTTGATTTCCTCATACTGGATATATTCCTCTGAATCCTTTATGGCTTTTGCCAAATCACGGGCTGCATCGTATACATTCATATTATCTAAATTCCTTTCATCATCATACTATTACTCTATCATACTATTACTATATCATACTACTACTCTTTTTATACTTCTAAAAATATCGGTAAAATTACTGGGCTTCTCTTGGTTTTTTCATATATGAAACTTCTGAGTGAATCTCTGACCGCCGATTTCAGAGCATTCCATTCTCTGATATTACCATCAACACATTTGTCTAAGGCCTTGCAAACGACTACTCTTGCTTCCTCGATAAGATCTTCATTTTCTCTGACATATACAAAACCTCTTGAGATGATATCAGGTCCAGAGCATATTTCCCCTGTGGCTCTGTCAATGGCAGCAACCACAATGATTAGCCCGGATTCAGAAAGCAGTTTTCTGTCTCTCAGAACTATGTTTCCAACATCACCAACACCAAGACCATCAACAAGCACTGGCTCTGCCGGGATGTCCTCATGAATGATGGCTGCACTGTTTGCTGTCAGATTTAAAACTTTGCCATTGCTTAATATAAATATGTCATCAGGATTTTTTCCCAAATTTTCGGCTATGGCCGCATGAGCCATCAAATGTCTGTATTCACCATGAACCGGCATGAAAAACTTTGGTTTTATAAGAACAAGCATCAGCTTGAGCTCTTCTTCACAGGCATGCCCTGATACGTGGATATCTGCAATGTCAGAATAAATTACCTGCGCACCTTTTTCAAACAGCTTGTTGACAATATTAGAAACAGTTTTTTCATTCCCTGGAATAGGACTTGAGGACAATAGAACCATGTCACCTTTTTTAATTTGAATAGCCTTATGATCACCCGCTGCCATTCTGGAAAGTGCTGCCATTGGCTCGCCTTGGCTTCCCGTCGTTACTATTACAATATTTTTATCCGGGATTCCTCTAATCTTATTAATGTCTATGAGGACACCAGCTGGAACTTTCAAATAGCCTAATTCCATCGCAAGATTTACCACATTAACCATACTGCGTCCAGAAATAGCTACACGTCTGTCAAACATCACCGCATTGTCGACTATTCTCTGAACCCGGTGAACATTAGACGAGAAGGTTGCAACGATGATTCTTGTTGTTGAGTCTCGAAATATGCTTTCAAGGGCTTTGCCCACTGTTTTTTCTGAGGCTGTAAACCCTGGTTTTATTGCGTTTGTACTGTCTGACAGCATTAATAAAACACCTTTATTGCCAATTTCAGCAAGTCTGTGAAAATCAATAGGCTCTCCATCAAGTGGTGTGTAGTCAATCTTAAAATCTCCGGTATGAAAGATTACGCCGACTGGGGTTTCTATGGATAAGCAAATGGAATCCACAATAGAATGGGTGGTTCTGATTGTTTCCACTTTAAAACAGCCCAGTTTAACCGTGTCTCCCGCTTTTATAACATTTAAATTGGCGGTAAGCCTATGTTCCTTAAGTTTGTTTCCAATCAGACCTAAAGGAAGTCTGGTTCCATAAATTGGCACATTTAAATGCTTTAGAAAAAATGGTATTCCACCAATATGATCCTCATGTCCGTGGGTGATAATCATTCCTTTGATTTTAGCGGCATTCTTTATTAAATATGTAAAATCTGGCAGTACAATGTCTATTCCGTACATTTCATCATCAGGAAAAGAAAGTCCACAGTCTATTATTAAAATTTCATCTTTGTATTCCAGAACGGTCATATTTTTTCCGATTTCATTCAGACCACCTAATGGAATTACCCGAAGTGAATTTTCTCCCTTTTTCTTAAAATTTGTTTTCATTTTGTCTCCCGTTCATTATTTAACTACTATATTAATCAGCTTGTTTGGAACAGCAATTATTTTAATTACATCCTTGCCGTTTATAATAGCTTTTACTTTTTCATTTTCCATCGCAATCCTTTCGAACGTTGATTTATCAAGATTGTTTGTTATGTTAAGTTTTTCTTTAACTTTACCATTAACTTGAATTACAATTTCTATTATATCTTTTATCAATGCTTCCTCGTCAAACACAGGCCAGTTTGTTTTATATACTGATTCATCATTTCCAAGATGCTGCCACATTTCTTCACAGATGTGAGGAGTAAATGGTGAAAGGATTAATACAAGATTTTTAACACAACCTTTCAACAGTCCAAGGTTGATATCATCCCCTTCTTTATATTTGTACATCTCGTTTACAAGCTCCATAATAGAGCTGATTGCAGTATTGAAATTAAATCTTCCACCAACATCTTCAGAAACTTTCTTTAACGTACCATTCATAACGTAAGCTAAATTTTTGTCCGCTTCCGTCTCAAGCATATATGTTTCAGGTGCCGCAGAAATGATTTCCGACAACTCATATACGATTCTATGAACTCTGTTTAAAAACCTGAAGCTGCCTTCCACTCCTGCATCAGACCAGTCAAGTTCCTTTTCCGGAGGTGATGCAAACAAGATAAACAGGCGAGCTGTATCTGCCCCGTATTTTTTTATAATCAAATCAGGACTTACTACATTACCAATTGATTTTGACATTTTTTTACCATCTTTTATGACCATCCCCTGAGTCAGAAGATTTTTAAAAGGTTCCTCATTGCTTACGAAACCAAGATCATAAAGTGCCATTTGAAAAAATCTTGAATACATCAGGTGAAGAATCGCATGCTCTACGCCACCAATGTATTGATCAACATTCATCCAGTACTTTTGATTTTTAAAATCCCAGGCTTTTTCCTGATTTTTTGGATCTGTGTATCTTAAAAAATACCAGGAGGAATCAAGAAATGTATCCATCGTATCTAATTCTCTATGGGCAATCTCTCCGCAGGTCGGGCAAACTGTTTCACCAAAAGTTTTGCTGGTTGATAAAGGTGATTCTCCTTTACCGGTAAATTCCACGTCAGTAGGAAGCAGCACTGGCAGATTTTCTTCTTTTTCAGGAACCCATCCGCATTTATCACAAAGAATCATTGGAATTGGAGTCCCCCAATAACGTTGCCTGGAAATAAGCCAGTCCCTTAATCTGTAATTTATGGATTTTTTTCCGATTTTCTTTTCTTCCAGATATTCAATAAACTTGTCAATGGCTATTTTATTATTCATTCCATTAAACCTGTCAGAATTAATCATATTACCTTCAGCTATAAAGGCTTCCTTCAAATTGAAAATATCTATATCAGGGTCATTTGTTTCAACTACAGGGATAATCTCCAAATTGTATTTGACTGCAAATTCAAAGTCTCTTTGGTCATGAGCAGGTACCGCCATAATCGCACCTGTACCATAATCCATCAGAACATAATTGGCAATGAATATCGGAACTTCTTTATTATTTAAAGGATTAATGCAATATCGGCCTGTAAACACACCTTCTTTTTCAAGGGTCGTTGATGTACGCTCGATATCTGACATCTGACGGAGCTTTTCATTGAATGCTTTAATTTCATCTTCCTTAACTGAACCAGAAACCAGTTCTTTCACGAAAGGATGTTCAGGGGCAAGGACCATGTAAGTAACGCCATATAAGGTATCGGGTCTTGTTGTGAATATTTTCATTTTTTTATCAAAACCTGCAATATCAAAGTCAACTTCAGCTCCAACGCTCCTGCCAATCCAGTTTTTCTGCATGGTTTTTACTTTATTAGGCCATCCTTCAAGAATATCCAGATTATCCAGAAGTCTGTCAGCATAATCAGTTATTTTAAAATACCATTGAGAAAGCTCTTTTTTACCAACTAATGTTCCACATCTTTCACAACCTCCATCAACCACCTGTTCATTTGCCAGTACAGTTTGACAGCTAGGGCACCAGTTTACAGGGTTTTCTTTTTTGTAAGCCAGTCCTTTTTTAAAAAATTGAATAAATATCCATTGCATCCATTTATAATAATCAGGATGACAGGTAGCAACTTCCCTGCTCCAGTCATAGGACAATCCTAGTTCTTTTAACTGGCTTCTCATCTCGTCTATATTTGACCAGGTCCAAAGGTTTGGATGAATCCCATTTTTAATTGCTGCATTTTCAGCAGGAAGCCCAAAGGAATCCCATCCCATCGGATGAAGAACATTAAAATTATTCATCGTTTTAAATCGAGCGATTACATCCCCAATAGAATAATTTCTGACATGTCCCATGTGAAGTTTGCCTGACGGGTATGGAAACATTTCCAAAACGTAATACTTTTCCTTACTTTCATCTTCAATTGTCTTAAAAGTTTCCTGATCTTCCCAGGTCTTTTGCCATTTCTTCTCAATTTCAGCGAAATCATATCTTTCTAACATTCTATTCCTCCCAGTTTAGTATTTCACAGTCGCCCCATACTTTTTCTATATTATATTTTTCTCTCATTTCAAGAGTGAGAACACTAACTATAACGTCTCCAAAATCCAGCAATATCCACCCGGAACTGGGTTTTCCTTCAATACTTTTCACAATAAGTCTTTCTTTTGCAAACTGATCATCCACCTCTTCTGAAAGGGCCTTAATCTGTCTTTCTGAACCTCCCGATGCCAATATAAAATAATCGGCAATGGATGATTTTGCTTCAATATCAAGGCAAATTATGTCTAAAGCCTTCTTGCTGTCTAATGTTTTAGCTGCCAATATCGCCATTTCTTTACTATTCATTCATTTTCTCCTTTTTCATGTAATAATCTTTTGCTAGAACTGTATCATTGTCAAGATATAGTCCTCTTTCTTCAATATATTTAATAGTATGCTTTAATGATTCCAAGATAGCTTTATCTAAATTATCAAATGACAATTTTCTAATCTTTTCCACTCTTGGATAAATCCTGTTAGGCTCCGTCGCATCAGCAATATATATAATTTTTTCTATTACTGACATTGCTTCCCTTCCGGTAGTATGATAGCTTACGGCATTAATAACATCTCTGTCTGTAATACCATAATCTCTTTCCATGATGATTGCAGCAATTTTCCCATGTGCAAGATTTGGATTGTTCAGATATTTTGAATCCAAACCAAGATGCGTCACGTAACAGTTTATTGATTGTTCCGGTACACCTCTGAACATATCATGGAAAAGAGCGGCGGTTTTAACCCTTTCCTTTTCTGCTCCATAATGTTCTGCAAGTTCAATTGCCAAATCGCAAACCGCAAAAGTATGCAGTTTTCTTTTTTCATTAAAATTTCTTTCTATGTAGCTATTTATAGAGCGCATATTCTGTTATGTACCTTTCTACCACTAAAGGAACGAATTTATCTACAGCCTTGCCCTGACTGATACTTTTTCTGATATCAGTAGAGGAAATATCAAGTTTTTCATTTGCCAGCCTATAAATTTCAGTTCCGTACGTTTTTTCTAAATGTTTGATTTGGATGTCTAATTCCTTATCTTTATACCCGGGTCTTACGCCTACAATCAGATTATATTGGGACAACAGGTCATTTGCATTTTTCCAGATTTCTATTTTAAGAAAAGAATCAGTCCCCAGCAGAAACCAGAGTTCACTGTCAGGATATTTTTTTTTGAATGCATTCAATGTGTTGATGGTGTAAGACACTTCATTTTTATTAAGTTCATAATCAGAAACGGTCACTTTTTCAAAACCTTCAAAAGCAAGCTTTAACATTTCTATGCGATGCTTTCCAATCGTTACTGGCACATCCAGTTTAAATGGCTGAAGCTTTGCTGGAACAATAATTAATTTGTCCAGATCCAACTCCTCAAATGCCTGTTTAGCAATGGATAAATGGCCAAAATGAACGGGATCAAAGGTTCCGCCAAGTATTGCAATTTTCATAATTACCTCAATTTAATTCCCAGCTCTTCTAATTGTTCCTCAGAGGCTATAGATGGAGCTTCACTTACCATACATTGTGCTGACTGATTCTTAGGAAAAGCCATAACCTCTCTGATGCTGTGCTCCCCGGAAAGCAGCATTACCAGTCTGTCAAGCCCATACGCCAAACCACCGTGAGGAGGGGTTCCATATTTGAATGCTTCCAGCAGGAAGCCAAACTTCCGTTGACATTCCTCGTCAGACAGGCCAAGAACATTGAACATTTTCTTTTGCAGATTCTTATCATGGATTCTAATGCTTCCTCCGCCAAGTTCCACCCCATTTAATATGATATCATAGGCTTTTGCTTTTACTTTGCCAGGGTCTGTATCAAGCATGGGGATATCTTCAATTCTTGGCGAAGTGAATGGATGATGCATTGCAAAGTACTTGTTTGTTTCTTCATCATATTCATATAAAGGAAAATCAATGACCCATAGCAAATGATATTCCGAATCATCAAGAAGCCCCATTTTACCGGCGATGTCTCTCCTTAAAAATCCCAAACTGTCAAATACTACTTTTACTTTGTCAGATACAATTAGAATAAGATCTCCGGGCTTCGCAGAAAACACTGAAATAAGGTCTTTTAACTGGTCCTGATCAAAAAATTTGTTAACAGAAGAAGTTATTTCGTCAACTCCAACCTTAATCCAGACAATACCCTTTGCTCCAAACGATTTAATGGAATCCTGGAATTTATTAATATCTTTTCTGCTGAATCGTTCAGCACCACCCTCAATGTTTATACCCCTGACATCTCCACCTGCAGCGAGTGCGCCTGAAAACACCGGAAACGTCGATTGGGAAGCTTTATCATTTAATTTTTTAAGTTCAAATCCAAAGCGGGTATCCGGCTTATCACTGCCGTAACGTTCCATTGCTTCATCAAACGGTATTCTGGGTAATGGTATTGTTATATCAACATTCATAATGTCTTTGAATAATTTTTTCAAAAATCCTTCCTGCACCTCAAGAACGTCGTCCACATCCACAAATGACATTTCCAGGTCAATCTGGGTGAATTCAGGTTGTCTGTCAGCCCTTAAGTCTTCATCTCTGAAGCATTTAACGATTTGCATGTATTTGTCAGTACCGCCAACCATCAGCAGCTGTTTAAACATCTGTGGTGACTGTGGCAGTGCATAGAACTCACCAGGGTGAACTCTGCTTGGTACAAGATAATCTCTGGCGCCTTCTGGCGTCGGATTTATAAGCATAGGCGTTTCGACCTCGGTAAAGCCCTGTGAATCAAAATATTCTCTGGTTGTTTTAGCAATATTATGTCGGAAGGTTAAATTGTTCTGCATCTTATTTTTCCTTAAATCCAGATATCTGTATTTAAGTCTAAGGTTTTCATCCACATTATCATCATCTTTAATATATATTGGCGGTGTTTCTGCCTCTGAATAGATAATCAGATCATTTGCAAAAACTTCAATTTCTCCTGTCGGCATTTCAGGATTTTTTGAATGTCGTTCCTTAACGATTCCTTTAATTCCAACAACATACTCCCCTCTTAAGCTATCCGCTTTTTCAAAGAGTTCTACCGGGATTTTATCATCAAAGACGACCTGTATGATTCCTGTTTTATCTCTCAAATCACAGAAAATAAGTCCTCCAAGATTTCTTCTCTTTTGAATCCAACCGTTAAGAACTACTTCATTGTCTATGTTTTCAGCTCTTAAAACACCACACATATGGGTTCTTTTAAACACATTACTCATATATTTCTCCAATTCCTGTTATTTTGTTAACTCTTCCATTATACTGTTAATCGGGATTAATCTTTGCTCTGAGGTGCCCATATTTTTTATGGTGATCATACCCTCATCAAGTTCATTATCTCCAATTACTATCGTTTGTTTGGCATGAAGTCTGTCTGCATATTTAAACTGACCTTTGAAATTTCTTGCCATCAGATCCATTTCAGCTTTAACGCCCTTCAACCTGAGTTGTCTTAATAGAGAAAGGCCATATTTTTTTGCCCTTTCTCCCATAATGGCAATAAATACATCAACTGATGGAGGCTCAGCAATTTCAATATCATTAGCTTCTAAAGTAAGAAGCAGTCTTTCTATTCCAAGTCCAAATCCCACTCCCGGAATCGGCGGTCCGCCAAGTTCTTCAATTAAGTTGTCATAACGGCCTCCTCCACAAACTGTTCCTTGTGCTCCTATTTTATTTGAAACAAACTCAAAAGCTGTTTTTGTATAATAATCAAGGCCTCTGACGATTCCAGCATCAACAATGAATTCCACATCCATTGACATTAAATCGTTTTTTAAATCCGTAAACGCAATCGCACATTCTTCACAAAGATAATCCAGCATGACTGGGGCTCCCTGCACTAATTCCTGGCAGATTTCTGATTTGCAGTCAAGAATCCTTAAAGGATTTTTTACAAATCTTCCCTTGCAGGTATCGCAAAGTTCATCATGTTTAGGCTGCAAAAACTCTCTTAATACTTTTTTATACTCATCTCTGCACTGCGGACAGCCTATACTGTTGATTCTAAGCTCGATATCTTGAAGGCCAAGCCCTTCAAGAAAGTCTTTACCCAAACAGATTACTTCTGCGTCAGCCATCATATTGTTAGTTCCAAAAATTTCTATTCCAAACTGATGGAATTCTCTTAATCTTCCTGACTGTGGTTTTTCATATCTGTAACAAGGTATATCATAAAAGTACTTCGTGGGTTGAACTTCTGCGTATTGTTTGTGTTCGACAAATGCCCTCACTACTGGTGATGTCCCTTCCGGTTTTAAAGTAAGACTTCTTTTTGCATAATCATCAAAGGTGTACATTTGTTTTTCAACGATGTCCGTGGTATCCCCAACTCCTCTGGTAAATAACTCAGTATGTTCAAAAATTGGTGTCCTGATTTCCTTGAATCCGTACTTTAAACATATATCTGCAAAAGTTTTCTCTACGTAATGCCATTTATAAACCTGGTTTGGTAAAATGTCTTTGGTGCCCTTTGGTGCGTTCGTTAACATGCTTTTATCCTCCTAAAACAAATTATCTTTTTTCCGTTTGATCATCTCATCGATACGTTCAATATATATCTCATAATTGGATACATTTGGAACTCTTTCTAATCTATCCTCATCAGGGAAATACACTTTTGTGATTCCTCCTGCTCCAAGCGCAATGATTGTCTGATGTTCGTCCATAATTCTCATATTGTAAATTCCATCTGTCTGCTCTTTACAATACCCCACATTTTCAAGACCGCCTGCCATGTGTTTCTGCCTGTACAGGTAATAAGGTCTATATCCATTGGCTGCAAGCATTTCTTCTGCAAAATCAAGCATTTCGCAAACCACATTTTCCTGTTTATAATGGAATAAGCTGTCAATGTCTTTAAGTCTCGATGCCCTCTTTACTGCAAGGGTATGTACTGTAATATTCTCAGCACCAAGTTCAATGACTTTTTGCAGCGTCTCTTGAAAATCAGTACATTTCTCTTTCGGAAGCCCTGCAATTAGATCTGCATTTATTATTTTAATTCCTGCATCTCTTGCAATTTCAAATGCGTTAACTATTTGTTCAGCGCTGTGATTTCTGCCTATTAATTTCAACGTTGAATTTTTCATAGTTTGAGGGTTGATGCAGATTCTTTCTATTTTATGTTTAGCTATTACTTCCAGCTTATCTTTTGTAATAGTATCAGGCCTTCCTGCTTCAACCGTAATTTCTATGCAATTATCCAGATTAAATGTATTTTCCACTAAAGATAAAAGCTGATCAAGCTGATTTGCCGAAATCGTCGTCGGCGTTCCGCCTCCAAAATATATTGATTCCGGATATTGGCCTTTTTTCAGCATTTCTGTTCCAACAAATTGGATTTCTTTATGAAGTGCTTCTAAGTAATCTTGAATTTGTTGTTCATTTCCCAGATTTGATGTGAATGAACAGTATAGGCATCTGGTCGGGCAAAAGGGAATCCCTATATAAATGCCCACTGAATTCTCATCAGCCTCTCCAATAAATATATTTTCGTGCTCATGCATTTTAAGTATTTGTTCGGCATTCTTTTCACTTAACAAATAAAAATCAATCAGTAATGATTTGGCATTTTCTCTGTTTTTGGTGGCCCTTATTAATTCTCCAGCAATCTTAACTGGTCTGATTCCAGTTAATATTCCCCATTCTGGTTTTTTCCCGGTTAATACAGATAAAGTTAAATAAATCTGCTGTTTAATTAAATTTTTATGATTGTTATAGCTTTCACCATTAAATTCCAGATTATATTCAAATTCGATATTATCCGTTTCATCCTGATCATCGTCAACTATGCATATATATTCATCAGGTCTTAGGAAAATATCTATTAATTCAACATATACATTTTTGGGTTTAATGCCAGTTAATTTTATCTTATACAAATGGATTATTCCTCATTTCGAATCCTATGGTTGTTGGGCCCATATGCCCGGGAAGAACTTGTGTATCTTCAGGTAATAAAAAGAGTTTATTTCTTATGGAAGCTTTAATTTCTTCAAAAGAACCTCCTGGAAAGTCGGTTCTGCCAATTGACTGCTGGAACAATGTATCTCCGCTGAATAAGGATTTTCCGGTAAGAATGCTCATCCCTCCCGCCGTGTGCCCGGGCGTGATAATAAACTTTAGCTTTAAATTTCCAACAGTTAAAGTATCATTGTCATTTACAGTGATATCAGGCTTTATTTCAACAATTCTTCCACAAGTTTCTCTTGAAAAATTCAAGGTTGCATTCATAAGCATGTCTTTTTCCAATTCACTGGAAACAATTTTCGCATTTTTATGCAATTTGGCAAATTCTTCAACCCCTCCAATATGGTCTCCGTGTCCATGGGTTAATATTATATATTCTAAGGCATAACCTTTTTCAGAAATTTCGTCGGCTATTTTATTGCTGAAGCCGCCTGGATCAACAAGAAAACCTTTTTTGGTCACCTCATCAACAACCAGATACGTGTTCACCTGAAGTGAACCGGTTAAATATTTTTCTATTATCATATTTATATATATCCCCTTTAAAACTCTTTTAACTATTATTTAAAATGCTTTTCTGCTGTCCAGCAGTATGGTCACAGGTCCATCATTTTGAATTCTAACAAGCATTTCTGCCTGAAAAACGCCTTCTTCAACATGGATATTCTCTTTTTCGATTAAATCAATAAAGTGCCTGTACAATCTATTAGCTTCCTCAGGCCTTGCAGCTCTGATAAAGCTTGGCCTTTTCCCTTTTCTTGCATCTCCCAAAAGCGTGAATTGGGATACTGCAAGAATTTGGCCGCCAACGTCTTTAATAGATAAATTCATTTTCTCTTCTGAATCTTCGAATATTCTAAGCCCTGATATTTTCCCGGCCATATAGGCTGCATCATTCTCATCGTCATTTTCTTCCACGCCAATCATCACCATGAAACCTTTTTTGATTGAACCTGTTATTACTTTATCTACAATAACATCCGCTTCCGTAACTCTTTGAACTACAGCTCTCATATTTGTCTCCTACATTTTTGTTCTAAATACATCCGTTACCCCAGGGACATTTTTCAATGACCTGAATATTTTTTCCATTTGACTTTTATTTGATATGGATAAACTCATAATTATACTAACAACCTGTTCCTTTGAACTCTTTGCGTTGACACCTGTTATATGAATATCCATATCTTCACAAACCCTGGACAAATCAGAGAACAGACCTTTTCTGTCATCCGCAATAATTGTTACATCAGTATTGTAAGATTTATTCTGTCTGTCTTCATCCCAGAAAACTTCAATGCATCTCGCTCTTTCCTCCATAGATAGTGATAAAACATTGATACAGTCAGCTCTGTGAACAGAAATCCCTCTGCCTTTTGTTATAAAACCAACAATTTCATCACCTGGCACTGGATTACAGCATTTAGAAAAACGCATCAGCAAATTATCCACACCCGCAACGGAAACTCCTGTTTGATCTTTTATGGATCTGTCTTTTTTCTTTTTATCAACAACAATATTCTTTATATCATTTTCACTTTTTTTTGTTTCATCCTGCTTTTCATCATTATAATAGCCAATAAGCATATTTGCAACTTTACTTAGATATGTGCCACCCTGACTTAACTGCCTGTATAATTCTTCGGTTGAAGTCAAATTAAGGTCTTTAACCGCTTTCGCAATATAAGAATTTTTGACAATGTGCTTGGTATCCAAACCTTTTTTACGTACATGCTTATCGAGCAAATCCTTCCCCTTGTCTACAAAGTCGGATTTATTTTCCTTCTTTAACCAGGCACGTATCTTGTTTCGCGCATTGCTGCTTTTTGCGATTTTCAGCCAGTCTATGCTTGGCCCGCTGGAGTTTGGAGAAGTTATGATTTCAACAATGTTACCATTATCTAATGTGTAATCAATGGGCACCATTTTCCCGTTGACCTTTGCACCAATACACTTATAGCCTATGGCCGAGTGAATTTTAAACGCAAAATCGAGAGGTGTTGAGCCAGCCGGCAGTTCAACGACATCTCCTTTTGGAGAAAATACAAATACCTGACTGGCAAATAAATCAACTTTAAGAATCTCCATAAATTCCTTAGGATCATTCATTTCCTTTTGCCATTCAAGTGTTTGTCTAAGCCATGAGAGTTTCATTTCTTCCTTATCGACAGAGACTCCCTCTTTGTATTTCCAATGGGCTGCTATACCATATTCAGCAACTCTGTGCATTTCATAGGTTCTGATTTGTATTTCAAAAGGATCCCCGTTATCACCAATCACGGTTGTATGCAAAGATTGATACCTATTTGTTTTTGGCATTGCTATGTAATCTTTGAATTTCCCGGGAATCGGCCTCCACATTGTATGAACAACCCCAAGAACAGCATAACAGTCTTTAATTGTGTCTACAATAATTCTGATGGCTGTCAAATCGAAAATTTCATCTAATTGTTTATTTTGATATTTCATTTTTCTATAAATGCTGTAAAAATGCTTTGAACGCCCTGTTATATCATAATGAATATTCATTTCATCAAGACTTTCTTTTATTTCTTCAAGCACCTGGTTAATGACCGCTGCCCGCTGTTCTTTTTTTGCATTAACCTGAGTAACTAAATCATAATAAGCAAATGGGTCAAGATATTTAAGAGCAATATCCTCAAGTTCAAATTTGAGTGCAAATATACCAAGTCTGCTTGCTAAAGGTGCATATATTTCTAGTGTTTCCTTACATTTATCAATAATCTTTCTATCATCCATATAATTAATTGTTCTAAGATTATGAAGCCTGTCGGCTAATTTAATAATAAGTACCCTGATATCCTTTGACATGGCTAAAAACATTTTTCGTAGGTTTTCCGCCTGCCTTTCCTCTTTATTTTCAAAAACGATGGAACCCAGTTTAGTGACGCCATCAACCAGATTCATAATTTCAGGGCCAAAGTCCTTCCCCAGCTGATTTTTTGTATAGGCGGTATCTTCAACTGCATCATGAAGCAAGCCAGCCACTATAGTATCTGCATCCATTCCCAAATCTGCCAGTATTTTAGCAACTGCTGCCGGATGAATCATATAGGGTTCGCCTGATTTTCTGAGTTGTCCCTTGTGCATTTCATCTGCAATTTTGTAAGCCTTCCCTATGAGTTCAATATCATATTTAGGGTTTACTTCAAGAAGACTATTCAAAAATTGCTCCATTGTGTTCATAATTTGCCTCGATTATTCTTTGGATTTTTTCCTGGATTTTCTCCCTGAATATTTTGGTCCGCCAGTTAACTGACATAAATCATAGTAGATTGGGCTTGCTACAAATATTGAAGATGCACATCCTACCAGAACTCCTATCATAAGTGGTAATATAAACTCTCTAATTGTTGAACTTGTAAGTATATACATGGGAATCATAACTACTAAAGTTGTAAAGGAAGTCATAATAGATCTTCCTAAAGTTTGATTAATACTAGTATCAATTAAATCGCTTGTGTTGTTCTTTTTCATAATTCCTAAATTTTCGCGTATTCTGTCAAATACTACTATCGTGTCATTGATTGAATAACCTACCACCGTTAAGACACCGGCTATAAAAGGACTGTTAATGGTAAAGCTGAATAATCCGTAGAATGCGATTACCATCAGCACATCATGAGCCACTCCTGCTATTGCGGCCAAACCGAATTTCCATTCAAATCTTATAACGATATATATCAGCATACCCAAGGTTGCAATTAATACTGCAAGCATGGCATTGTTTCGCAGTTCCTTTCCAACTGATGGTCCAAATTGCTCAACCGTTAAAACATCTTTGTCTGTAATGTTAAATGCCGTCTGCATATCATCAATGACTGCTCCCCTGGTTTTGTTATCCAGTGACTGAATCGTTCTAATAATTACCTGTTCACTATTTTTTCCTGCATACACTATTTCTGAGTCAATATTATTTTTTTCAAGAACGGCTTTCACTTCGCTCGTTTCAACATTTGTTTTTAAATCAAGCTGCATCATGGTACCGCCTGTAAAATCGATGCCATAGTTAAATCCTCTGAATCCGCCTATAGTTAAACCGATCAGTATAATAACAATTGAAACAATATAATAAATTTTTCTGTATTTTACAACATTGAAATTTCTTGTTACACCTGGAATTGGTCTGTTGTCTTCAGACACTCTGAATAATTTTTTAGTTGAAAGTTTCTTTGAATTAATAATGATTTCTAATAACAGCTGGGTGATTATCATTGCCGTAAATACGCTGGCAACAATACCAATCATTAATGTCATGGCAAAACCTTTAACAGGTCCTGAACCGAACTGATAAAGTACTGCGGCGGCAATAATTGTTGTAATTTGTGAGTCGAGAATTGTACTCATAGCGTGTTTGAAGCCTGACTGAGCAGAAACCCGAATTGACTTCCCGTTGCAAATTTCTTCTTTGATTCGGGAAAATATAATTACATTGGCATCTACTGCCATACCTATCGAAAGTATGATACCGGCAATTCCCGGCAAGGTCAAAACGCTTCCTAGCCCCACTAATGTCCAAAGTACAATTAAAACATAAAGAAGCAAGGCAATATTAGCGGCCAGCCCCATTATTCCATACATGAGCAGCATAATCACCAAAATCAGAATAAAACCGATTATTCCGGCAAGCACTGCTGAATCAAGGGCATTCAGGCCAATTTTTGCTGTCTGTATAGAAGTATCCACCTCAGTCAGTGCAACTGGAAGAGCTCCTCCTCTTATCAACGCAGCAAGATTAACTGCTTCATCCTGGGGAAATCCACCAGTGTTACCAGCAGTGATTATCGCCTGACCATTGGCGATTACTGACTGTACAACGGGGGAAGAAATTACTTTGCCATCTAAAACAATCATAATAACACTTCCAGGAACCCCTTCAGTCGTTGAAACAACTTGTCCGCTCAATGCCTTTTGGGTTGCTTCTGCAAATGCAGCTGTTCCTGCTTTATCAAATTCAAGGGATACTGCATAGCCGCCCTTTTCCTGATCTTGAGTTATTCCAGCATTTTTAATCATGCTTCCATCGAGGGCTACAGTCCCATCCGCCATTATAAATTGAAGCTGAGCTGTCTTACCGATTGATTTTATGGCTTCCTCCGCATTTTCTGCACCGGGGAGTTCAACTCTGATTCTCTTTTGTCCTTCGATAGTTACGACTGGTTCAGACAAACCCATCTGGTTAACTCGTTGTTCAATAACTGCCTGCGTCTGTTCCATCAGTTTTTTAAGATTATCGCCTGTTTCATTTGTTTGTGCTTCCATAACGACATAGACGCCGCCTTTAATATCTAATCCGAGTTTAATTTTATCCTTAACTGGTGTCATACTGCCTATTCCAATGACAGTCATGTACCATCCCAATAAAATAATGATTGCAATGATGATTGTTGCAAAGCGTTTAGCTCCTAAATTCATGTTTTTCTCCCTTATAATTAGTGTATTTTTTCATTCATAAATACGCGCCCATAGAAAAATAAGTTACATTCCATTTTACCCCTTTCAGGCAAAAAAAACAAGCCAATTATACTGGTTTGTTACAATCGCTTTGGGGAAACTCCAATATATTTGCATATGGTCAAAAAACAAAAATAGCCCTAATGCACATTATTACATTAGGGCTATTTTTTTATAATTTTTCTTCAGGCTTGTCTTCTATAATCGTTACATCTTCTTCTGGTATTTCAATTATAGTTTCTTCTGGTTTTTCTGCTACAGTTTCTTTAACTGGAGGTGCAGGTTTTTTGAACATTTTTTTTGGAATTACTTTTTTTGGTGCTTCTTCTGCTGCACTTTCTGTTGTCGAAGTTCTTTCCTTCTTCGTTGAAGCGTTGGAATCACTGTTGGCTACTTTTGAAATAGCCCATCTCATTATTTCAAATTTTATCTTCTCTGCTCCAACTTGAATAATAAGCGTTTCATCCTTTACTTTTACGATCTTTCCGCATAACCCTCCAATAGTGATTACCTCATCGCCTACCTGCAGGGTGTTTCTCATCTGGTTTGTAGCTTTTTCCCTCTTCTTCTGCGGCCTGATTAATAAAAAGTACATAATGAAGATTAACAGAATTAATGGTAATAGTTGCATTGCTGTATTCATGAGTGTTCTCCTCCTTGTTTTGTGTTATACTACACTTTCCATTTTGTTCGTTTTATGGTGCCGGCGATGGGGGTCGAACCCATACGGTGTTCCCACCACGGGATTTTGAGTCCCGCACGTCTGCCAATTCCATCACGCCGGCACATTACTGTAAATTTTAACATAATCCATTTAAATATTCAAGATTTTTATTCATATTTCATTGGAATTAATTCCAATCATCAGTTTCTCACCAAATCATTAAATAGTTATTTTGTAAATATTCCTATATATACCTTCTAAGCAGTTCTTTTAAAAAAACTTCAAAACCATATTCTTTTGAATGCTCCAGTAATTTCTGTATATGCCTTTTTCGTTCCTGGCTAAGGTTTCTCATATCATTTACTGATCTCACTAAACCTATTCTTCTTGCTATTTGAAATTCCTGTTGTTCTAAAGGAGATAAGGCTTCAAATTCATTGAATATGTCAATTAGTTTTTCTTTCTCGTTTTTAAGATTCCCTTTTACTGTTTCAAATAAATTGATGATATGATCACTAATGATTTCACCGTCACAGTTATTTACTGTTTCAATTAAATGTTTAATTTCCATGGCTTTTTCTATATCTGTACATTCTGTGAAAACACCTGCATCAATATCATGCTGCAGCCCGCTGTCTTCTTTTGGCACAAATGTTCTTATTCTCACAAAATCAGGATTAACCTGGTTGATAACATCTCCTGTCTCTTTATAATTTTCTTCCGAGTGCTCTTTGCCACCTACTCCAGGCATGAAATATACGGAAAATTGTATGCCTGATTCCTTGATTCTTTTCCCGGCTTCAATTTCCTGAGCCTTTGTGTTCCCTTTATTGATCAGTTTCAGCACAATGTCAGAACCTGATTCATATCCGGAATGTATTCTGTTTAGCCCTGCTGCCAACAGTTTCTTGTATTCCTCGACTGTTATTCTGGACAGTGTATCTGCTCTACCATATGTTGTTATTCTATTAATGTTTGGGAACTTAGATTTAAGATATAAAAGAATTTCTTCGGTTTTATCTGTGCTTAATACTATTGAATTTGCATCTTGGAGAAATGCTGAGTTGCTGTGATCAAAATGTCCGGTTTCAGACATTATATCTATATCATTTTTGACATCTTCAACGGTTCTGACTGAAAAAACTTCACCCTTATATAAGGTGCAGAATTTACATTTGTTCCAGGTGCAGTTTCTTGTAGTTCTGATTAATATGCTTTCAGCCTCACTTGGTGGTCTAATTGGTCCTTGCTCATAATTCTCATTTTTCATACCATCTCCTCTGCTTTGCTGTTAACCCTGATTTATAGAAAAAACTACCATAAACCTGGTAGAATTTCAATGTTAATTATGGTGCGGCCGATGGGATTTGAACCCATACGATTGCTCACACGCCCCTCAAGCGTGCACGTCTGCCTTTCCGCCACGGCCGCATAATATATAAGTATAATTTTTGTATAGTAACACAAACGTCAAATAATGTAAATACTATCGCAAAAATTGATTTGAAAATATTATTTTAAAAGCATTATTCTTCAGAAGAATTGCTCTTTACTTCTTCGTAGTTATAAGACCATTTTTCTGCGCCAATATAAATATTGTTAAACATAGGCGTTGCTTTGCCATTGAAAGCCTTGGATGTAATAACACCATATGTTTTATAAACTAGAGGGTAATAAGGTATTTCTTCGGATAATATTGCCTTAAGCTTTTTGTAAGTCAGTATTTTTTCTTCGTTGCTGATTCCTGACGTTAACTGATCAAGGTATTTATCTGCAGCTGTATTCTTGTATCCTGCGGGATTCCCGCTATATGATTTCAATAAACTTCTCAAATCGTAATTTTCTGCCATTTTACTGCCACCGATATAAATGTCAAATTTCCCGCTTGAAATGAAACGATTATAGTTTTCAAAATCAATAGCTACGATCGTTGCTTTTATCTTGATTTCTGCAAGATTTTTCTTTATAACCTCTGCGGCTGCAACTCTTGGCTTATTATCATTGTTAACAAGAATATCTATAATGAATTCCTTGCCATATTGATCCTCCAAAATTCCGTCATTGTTTAAATCAGAATAGCCGGCTTTTATCAAAAGCTGCGTTGATTCGGCTTTATCGAACTTATAGATGCTTCCAGTATTTTTTACTCCCAAATAGCCTGGATAATAGATGCTGTCGCAAAGAACACCGTTTCCATAATATGCGCTTTCAAGGATGCTTTTGGTATTGATTGCTGTTGCAATTGCCTGCCGGATTTTTGTGTCAGACAAAGGCGCTTTATTCATGTTAAATCCAACCCAATCAACTTCATTTGAAAGATATGATTCAATGTTTGAATCAAGATTTGCAAAATCAACATCTCTTGTAATTTTTTCGGAATAAGCAATCGTAATTAAATTTGGTTCAATCATATGTATGGTTTCTCCGTCATTTGGAACCACTTTGAAAATTAAAACATTTTCGGGTTTTATACCCGCATAGAATTCATTTGCCTTAAGAATCAGTTCCGAGTACGGATTATAACTGTCTACAGCATAAGGGCCTGACCCTACCGGCATGAATTTCTCGTTTTGCTTAAGAGCATCATTTATATTTCTAAAATCACTTTTGGGTATAATTGGGAAAGTCAAATTTCCCAGGGATTTGTCGTCATTGTTTCTATACCTAATAATGACAGAATCACCATCTACTGAAACCGATCCAATATTAGCAACTTGCTTTGAATAAAGGCCTGATTTAGTATAGGAAGCTTTTTTATATGCATCTATAGAGAATTTAACATCATTTGCAGTAAGCGGTTCTCCATTTGACCATTTTATTTCACTTTTAATTTTAATTGTTATTCTTCTTTTATCATTATCATAAGCATAGGATTCTGCCAGATCATTTTGAGCAAGCAAATTTTCGTCCAATCTGAATAAGCTGCTGTAAATAAGCTTATCTATATAATAAACATCTTTATCCTTTGAAATGACAGGATTTAATGTCTTAACTCTGCCCATTGACAGATACGCCTTATTCGCCACCTTATATATGGCTTCTGGTTCCTTTTGATAATCAAAAAAATCCGTTGTCTTTGAACAGCCTCCAATGGACAAAGTCAGCAAAGAAACTATAATAACCGATATTAATTTATATAAATAATTATGCTTCATACTTTTTTATTAGCTGGTCAATTTTTTTATGCAGCTCCTCCATCCCTAATGAATTGTCAATTACAACAGTAGCTTTAGTGTTTTTTAGATGTTGTTCCATCTGGTTTGCTATTCTGGAATTAATATCTTCATCATTCATTGAATCTCTTTTTTTAACTCTTTCATTTCTTAAATTCACTGGAGCATCAATTACCCAGGTTTCATGAACCATCGAATCAATGCCCGTTTCGAATAATAAGGGGGCGTCAATAAATATCAGATTTGCATTATCCCTTTCCAACTCCAGAATTTTCACCTTTATTCTATCCAGTATTTCTTTATGCGTTATCCTGTTTAACTTGAGCAGTTTTTCACTGTCAGAAAAAACAGCATCCCCTAATTTTTTGCGATTCAGGCTGCCATCCGAATTAATCATATCAATGCCGAACTCTAATTCAATATCTTTTAGTGCCTTCATTCCAGGTTCAACAATTTCTCTTGCCAGTTTATCCGCGTCAATGACTTGAAAACCTTTTTCTGCCAAATATTCTGATACTGTTGTTTTTCCAGCCCCAATGCCACCTGTTAATCCGATTATTTTCATTTTATACCAACCTTTTAATTTATACCAGTAATAACCATAATTATCTATTTTAAATCATACCAGTTATTCCCGCAATTAACATCAACTGCCAGTTTGACCTTGAGATTCATAGCAGATTCCATTGCTTCCTGAATCAAATCTTTCATTGCTTCCAGCTCATCACAATGTGCCTCTATAATCAATTCATCATGCACCTGCAGTATCAGTTTTGATTTTGTTTTATGTTTTAATAATTCAGAATAGACATTTATCATGGCCAGTTTTATAATATCTGCTGCACTTCCTTGTAATGGACTGTTCATCGCCAGTCTTTCTCCCGATTGCCTAACCATATAGTTGCTTGCATTAATTTCTTTAATAGTCCTTTTCCTGTTTAATATTGTCGTTACGTAACCTTTTGTTTTTGCCATTTCAACTAAACCGTCCATATATATTTTCACTTTTTCGTATTTCTTAAAATATTCGTTAATGTATTTTTCTGCTTCTTTTCTGGAAATTTTCAATTCGGTTGCCAGCCCAAATCCACTCATGCCATAAATAACGCCAAAATTGACAACCTTCGCATTATTCCTTTGCAGAGAAGTAACTTCTTCTTCTGGTATTCCGAAAACCTTGGAAGCCGTTATTTTATGAATATCATCGCCATTGTTAAAAGCCTCAATGAGTAAAGGATCTTCTGATAAATGAGCAAGTACCCGAAGCTCTATCTGAGAATAATCCGCCCCTACAAGTGAGTAGTCAGGCCCGGATGCTACAAATGCTTTTCTGATTCTTCTTCCATATTCCTGTTTGACCGGAATGTTTTGCAGATTAGGTTCTGTGCAGCTGATTCTTCCTGTTGCAGCCACTGTCTGCTGAAAATGCGGATGTATTTTATTATCCTTATTTATTAATGGTAAAAGTCCTTCAACGTAGGTGCTTTTAAGTTTTGAAAGCATTCTGTAATCCAGAATAGGCTGAATAATATCATGTTTGTTTAATAGTTTTTCAAGAACTTCCACTCCGGTAGAATAACCTGTTTTAGTTTTCTTCCCAGTGGCTAATCCCAGTTTTTCAAATAAAACAACTCCCAGCTGTGCCGGAGAATTGATATTAAATGTTTCTCCAGACAAGGCATAAATCGTTTCTGTCAAAAGATCCAGACGTCTTGCCAGTTCTTCCCCTGTCGTTAACAGTTCTTGTCTGTTCGTTGCAAATCCATTGGCTTCCATTGAAGCTAAGACTTCGATTAAAGGCAGTTCGACCTGATATAGAATCTGGTCCAGATTTTCTTTCTTGATTTTTTCCTCAAGAACATTTTTTAAATTCGCTACTGCCTGGCACCATTTATTACCGTAGGCAGAAAAACTTTCGCTGGAATCATTAAATAAATCAAGTTGGCCTATGGCTTTAAGAAAATCACTTTCATTTTCGATTTCTTCATGAAAATATTCAACAATCAATGTTTTTAATTCATAGTTACTTCTTGAAGCGTCAAGAACATATTGGGCTAAAGAAGTATCAAAACTGGTATTGAATAAGGATTCATTACCTGAATTTCTCATTTCTGCATCAACTCTCGTTAAGAGTGTGTAATAATCTTTTATTAAATTATGTCCTGTGATTTTGTTTTTTCCTTCAATAAGAAAAGAAAGGAATTTATGAATCAAATTTTCGTCTGTTCCCTTTATATAAAAATTTCCCTTTTCATTTGTAAAGCTTATTCCTTCTACCATAGGGGTGTCTTTATGATTGTTGTCCGTAAAAACTTTTAAAATAATCTCATTTTTGCCTAATATTTCAGCTAATTGGCCAGTATTATTTATGATAACGGTTTTTACCGATTCCTTGTTAAAACTGTTTTTCTCTCCTGTTGCTTTTACTGGAAGCGGCATTTTTAAACGTTTTAAGAAACTGTTAAATTCTAATTTAATATACACATTAATTAATTCATCGTAATCCGGCTCCTCATTATAAAATTCTTCAAAGTTGATTTCTATAGGAACATTTAAATGAATAGTAGCCAGCATTTTACTCATAACTGCCAGTTGAGCATTTTCTTCTATATTGATGCGAAGCCTCTCCTGCGTAACATTTTTCACATTAGAAATTAGATTTTCTATTGTTCCAAACTCATGAACCAGTTTCATCGCTGTTTTTTCACCTACTCCAGGCAGACCAGGGATATTATCAGACTGATCTCCCATTAAGGCTTTATAATCAATAAATTGAGTTGGTGTAAACCCATATTTTTCAACCATTGCATCTTCATCATATATTTCAAATTCGGAAATCCCTTTTTTAGTAATCAGTACCCTTGTTTTTTTTGTTGCAAGCTGCAATTCATCCTTGTCTCCTGAGATGATAAATGGTTCCAAACCCTTTTCTTCTGCTTCTCTTGCAATGGTGCCTATGATATCATCGGCTTCAAACCCGTCAATTTCTAGCATTTTAATATTCATTGCCTGAAGGACCTCTTTCAGTAATGGAAGCTGCATAGCAAGTTCTGCCGGCATTTTTTTTCGGCCTGCCTTATATTCAGCAAATTTTTCATGCCTGAAGGTTGGGGCTTTTCTATCGAATGCTACTACGATATACCCTGATTCATAATCCGTTTTTATTTTATTCAGCATATTAAGAAAACCGTACACTCCTTGAGTATACAGTCCGTCTTTTGTAATCATAGGCCTTTGCATTGCGTAATAAGCCCTATTAATTAAGCTGTTACCATCAATAATAATTATTCTATTTTCCATAATTTGCCATCCTGCCCCCTGTAACTTATCGTTTCATATGAAATGTCCCCTGTTGCACTGGTAGTTTCCAGCTGGATATTAATAATATATATGTTCGGCGACTCAATAGTCCAGTCAAGCAAAACATATGTTTGCTCCGTATATAATGCATCCAGTTGCGCAATGTAATCATTCATTGCCTGGTCCAGTTCTTTTGAAGAATCCTCAAGATTCGGTTCAGCCATCATTTTCATCGTATCCTGAGATGGAGCAATTGCCTCTATTTTTGCTGGATTCTCTGTGTTAATGCTATTATACATTGCAAAGGAAAATATTCCAATAAGAAATATAGCTGCAATAGAGGAATATCTGATTCGTTTGTTCTTTTTATCTGTTTTTCTGCTGCTTTCTGCTGCTTTTTTCAGTTCTTCTCTTAATCCGGAATCGAACTGGGCTGGAATTTCAACTTCAGGCAAATTTTTCATTGCATTTATAACTAAAACAATTCCTTCGAACTCTTTTTTGCACGCATCACAAACAAGCAAATGTCTTTCTATTTCAATCATTTGCTCTTCCTCGAGTTTATTATCAATGTAAAGAGATAAAAGTTCTCTTATTTCATCGCAGTTCATTTTAAATTCCCTTCTTTGTGACCTGAATATTTATTCTTTCTTATAACCCTTTGACTATGGGTTATTTACATTTGTTCCATTAAATAAATTCTCTTCAGACTTTCTCTTGCTCTGGATATCCTTGATTTTACAGTACCTATATTCATTTTCAGCAATTCACTGATTTCCTCATAGCTAAAACCATGTATATCTCTTAATATCAATATCTCCTTTTGTTCCTGCTGTAATTTATCCAAACATTCAAGAATATATTCAGCATCTTCTTTTTTTATCAGCTTTTCATCAGGCAATGGTTCCTTATCTGCAATTTCAAAATGATAATTCGCATCAGAATCTTTGTATATGCTTTCTGCAGGTGGTCTTGATTTGGTCTTTTTCAACAGATCATTGCAGGAATTAATAACTATTCTGTAAACCCATGTATCAAAACTGCTTTCAAAATTAAATTTGCCAAGGTGTCTGTATATTTTAATAAAGCTTTCCTGAAGAACATCCATTGCATCTTCCCTATTTCTCAGATATCTGAATGCTATACTGTAGGCTTTTCCTTTGCACGAAAAAATAAGAGTTTCAAAGCTAGCTTCATCACCCATAATTGTTTTTTTTATCAATGCTTTTTCATAATCATTAATTGCCATAACGTCTCTTTCCTGCTGTGATTAATTATGTTATCATTATAACAAACAAACAAAGGAGAAGAAAGACAAATGTACGATTATCATTCACATACATTTTTTTCAGATGATTCTTCCACTCCATTAAAGAATATGGTAGAGGCGTCAATCAGGTTGGGAATTAAAGAACTGGCAATTACGGATCATTACGATCCGGATTATCCTGACAAATGTTTCCCCTTTGATTTAGACTTCACTCTTTATCACAAGGCATTATTGGAGGCTGAAAAAGAATATTCGAAAAAAATCAAGGTTATTAAAGGTATTGAAATAGGAATCCAGCATGGTGAAACCAATAAAAAATGCTGCCAGGCCGCATCAGATTTCCCTTATGACTTCATTATTGGATCATTTCATTGTTGTTGCGGACATGATTTATATAAAGAATATTTTGCTGAAAGAAGCGATGAAGAGGGTGTCAGAGAATTTTATGACTATGTATATGACGGCATTTGCGATTTTAACGATTTTGATGTTTTGGGTCATATTAATGTAATCGACAGGTACGTAAATAAAATTCCGGAGTATTCTCAATATATGTTTAAAATAGAACAAATTCTGACTAAATTAATCAGTTTGGGAAAAGGTATAGAAGTGAACACCTCAAGCTTCAGGTATGGTTTAGGAGAAAGGACCACGCCTTCAAAAGAGATATTGACTCTTTATAGAACTTTAGGTGGTGAAATCATTACCATCGGTTCTGATGCACATCAGGAAAAGCACCTGTGCTATAAATATAAAGAAGCCGTAGAAATATTATCTTCCCACGGCTTTAAATATTTGACAACTTTCGAAAACAGAGTTCCAAAACAAATCAAAATTTAGATTTATTCAAATTCTTTTGCACCCTTCAGCCCGTAAGCCGATTCTGCCTTGCGGGCGGCTCTGTTTACCGCTCTTGACATCACATCAGTAGCCAAGGCGCCAAGTGCGTCTACGCCCACCTCAACCTCTCCTGTTGCCATTACAAATATTGTGTCTCCATCAACCGAAGTGTGAACAGGCCTGATTGCCCTTGCATAACCATTATGAGCAATGGAAGCGAGCTTATTCGCCTGGCTTTTCGTAAGTTTGGCATTTGTAATGATGCAGCCTAGTGTTGTATTGCCGCTGAAAACATTTCTGTTCTTATCAATTTCTGCAAACATAATTTCTTCTGTACTTGAAAGTTTTAATTTATCTTCACTTAAGATACCGGCAATTCTTTTGCCTGTATCTACATCAACAACATCTCCAAGCCCATTTACCGCTACGACGGCGGCACACTGAATATTTCCAATCTGCACAGCATAAATGCCCAGTCCGCTTTTCATCATTCTTTCTATCCCTAGAAATTTACCAACAGAAGCACCTGTTCCCGCACCGAAATTGCCTTCTTCCGGTTCAATCTCCCCGGCATTTTTACAAGCTTCATAGCCCATCGCTTTATCCGGTCTGCATTTGGGATCACCAACTACAAGATCAAATAATGATGCGCCGCAAACAATTGGGACAACACCAACGCCGACATCAAACCCAACACCTTTTTCTTCTAAATATTCCATTGCGCCGGATCCCGCATCAAGACCATATGCACTGCCGCCACTAAGCATTACGGCATGGATTTGCTCAACCAGATTAACAGGCTTAAGAAGTTCTGTTTCTCTTGATGCCGGGCCGCCGCCTCTCACATCTACCCCTGCCCAGGCACCCTTTTCACATATTATAACAGTACAGCCTGTTGCGCCTTCTAAGTTCTGAGCATTACCAACTTTTATTCCTTTGATTTCCGAAATTTTTATTTTTTTCATATTACCACCTTCTAAAAACATGGTGGGCAAAAGCCCACCATGTTTAATTGATTAAATTGCCAGGAATGCAGGTATTGCTTGAATTAAAGCAATAATTACACCTACTACAGCTTCTCCGCCAAGTAAACCTGATGCTATGATTAGTCCATTTCCGCCCTTGTCAAATTGAGGAGCAAATTTTTGAACTAAGAACTTAAGTGCTCCGCCAATAAATGCAGTTAAAGATAAGTAGAACGGCAGATAAACACCAAGACCTAAAGTCATAACAGGAAAGTTTAATATGTATAAAATGCATCCTGCTATTAGACCTATTACAAATGAAGTCATATGTGGTATGCCGCCTACCATAGCTGCAACAGCTCCAGCCTGTGGTGCAAAGAACATTTCAGGGTTTCCAAACGCTGTTGGCCCGTATGCTGTCAATATTACATAAAAAACACCTACAGATACAAATGCACCAATTAATCCGCCAATGCATTCAGCAATCCATTGTGCTTTAGGATCTGAATGTAATATATGTCCAGCTTTAAAATCATTCATTACATCTCCTGCAAGTCCGCAAGCTACTGCGACGATTCCTGCAACGAAAAATGCTTCTGTCTGACCTATACTTGATGCTGCCTTTGCTGCCAGAAGAACGATAATGCCAAATACTTCCATAGGATTGATTCCAGTTTGACCAACCATTTGTGCCGACATGGAAGTGGCAAGCCATACCCCTAAGATAGTGATAATGCTGGCTGCAACGCCCATCTTACAAATTGTAGTAAACAAAGCAGCAAGAAGAACCATTGCTATTGGGGCCCATCTCAAACTAATAAAACCTTGTCCCAATGCTTCTTTGCTTAACATTGGTCCGAAAATTTCCTTAGCCTTTGGCAGAATACCTTTTACGATGATACCAATACCGGTACCCACCATTAAGCCAATTCCCAAGGAGGATTTGATGGTGGCGGCAGTGGCAACATCCCATAGGCCAGCCTCTGTCCCGCCTACCAGTATCCCAAAATCACCTAATACTGCTCCAAGGAACCATACGCCAACATAAACAGGGCCGATTACATATCCGACAGCTATTAGCATTGGAGACCACCAAACCCCTGTGAGGGAACCATAGCCCATCAGTTTGCTGTTCAAAGTTGCAGCTGGGAACAATTTAACCCCGTCCCTTAAAATTGTAAATAAAGCCGCAAGCGCCATTGAAGTAAACAGGATAATGGATTTTTTCCCGCCTTCGTCTCCAACTATAAGGGTTTCAGCGGCAGCCTGCCCCATTGGATAAGGGAGATCTTTAGTAACAACAAAATATTTTCTTATAAGTGCAGTAAAAATAAGTCCGAGTAATACGCCGCCTAAAACAACAGTAATCATTTTAATCAGGCTGATGTCAGCCTCCGGATTAAGCATGAATATTCCGGGTAGTGTAAATGCAACACCTCCCGCAGTCATTGCACCTGCTGACATAGCAGTGTGAGTAACGTTAATTTCATTGATGTTTGTCTTTCCAAGCAGTTTTAGGAAGAACATGGATACCAGTGCGACAAAGATGATTGGCCAAGGAAGCGCACCTAGCTTTAAGGCTACATACATCGAGCTCATCGTAAGTACAATGGCTCCCAACGAACCAATTACCATACCACGAACTGTCAGCTGTTCCTTAAATGATGTGGCGTATTTTACGCCTTTTGTTTCTTGTGACATGATTTTCCCTCCTTCATTTTACAAATTAGAATTATTATAAACTGAATAAAAATCAGTCTGTTACTAGGGGAAAAAATAGAAATCAGAGAAAAATTTATTTCTTGATAATTTTAATAACATTTTCGGGACATATCATTGTGCAGCTTCCACACCCGATGCACCTTGCTGTATCTGTAACACCCGCAACATGCCAGCCCTTGTCATTTACTTTATTATCAGAAACTTCAAAAATTTTTCTTGGACAAACAGAAACACAAAGTCCGCATCCAATGCAAAGTTCTTCAGTAAATTGCACACTACATTTAATAGCCATCAGGGTTTTACCCTATGTAATTCATCTCTCTGAATAAATTTTATGATATTGGTTAAAACAAGATTTACTGGTGTATCAATTCCCAGAGATTCACCTTCTTTAACTATAGCACCATTAATCATTTCAATTTCGGTTTTACTACCTTTTATAATATCTTGAAGCATGGATGATTTATTAGCTGCCGTAGCTTTACAAATATTCTTTGTATGTTCAACCGGGTCCGCAAAACTTAATTTTATTCCCTTGCTTTCTGCAACTTCCATTGCCTCTTTCACTGCAAGTTCAAGCAGCTGTTCAATTTCCGGATAATCCATCAATCTTCCATTTTCAACTCGAGTAATTCCTGTCAACGCATTAATTCCCACATTTATTAATAATTTATCCCATACAAGGCCAACAACATTATCAGAAACAGTTGTTTCAATATCTGCTTCATTGAAAATCGACTCAATATTTTTAATTCTGTCTGTTATTTTCCCTGTTAATTCTCCAATTATTGTTTTTCCTGCTCCAGCATGACGCATTTTACCTGGGCCAATCATTGTTGCTCCATGTGCGGTAGTTCCTGCCAGAACATTTTTAGGACCAATTGCAGTACTAATTATATCAATATTACCTAAGCCGTTTTGAAGTGTAATAGCGCTGGTATCCGGCCCAAATATCGATTTATTTTTATCTAGTGCCTCAAAGGTCAGTGTTGATTTCACAAAAATAATAGCGAGGTCAACGGGTCCGATAGAATCAGAATTATTTGTGGCAATCAATGATTGATATTTTTTGATATTTCCATTTTCTTCCATAATTAATCCGTTTTCATTAATTGCATCTATATGCTCCTGCCAGACATCAAGCAAAAACACCTGATTTGATTTCACTTCTGACAATTTAGATCCATAAAGACATCCCATGGCTCCTGCTCCAACTATTGCAATTTTCATAATCCCCCCAATATTAATATAAGCTGAATATAATTTATTATTTTATGTACCCCATCTGTTTTGATATATTTGCCGCGGCATCTTTAATTAATGCAGGATAAGCTACTCCATGATCAGCCTCATCGTATCTTGACTTAGGGAATGATATACTAATGGCAGCTATCGGATCACCTTTATAATTAAATATTGGAGCACCAAATGAAATCAAATCATCAATATATTCTTCATCATCGATGGAATATCCTAATTCATGGCTTTTGTCCAGCCTCCTTAAAAGTGTTCCCTTGTCAAGAGAGGTATTTTTAGCATATTTCCTATATTCAATCTGGTTTATTATATTTTCGCGTTCAGTTTCATTCATATGTGATAAGACCGCCTTGCCCATCCCGGTACAATGCATTGGGATTGATGTCCCAATTTTTATACTTACCTTAATTGCAGATTTCCCTTCCTTTTTATCTACATAAACTATTTTATTATCTCTGACAATACCCAGGTTAATACTTTCTCCTGTCTCTGCTGATAATAATTCTATATACGGCCTCGCAGCCTCAAAAAGCCCTGTCTTTGCTATTACATTTCGACCTATTTCAAACAATTTAATACTGTTTGAATATTTTTTAGTCTCCAGGTTTTGAGTAACATATCCAATGTCTTTTACAGTATTGATTAACCTGTGAACTGTTGCTTTGTCCATTGCCAGCATTTTGCTTAATTCTCCAATACTTAAAGGCCCCGCTTCGTCGAGGGCTTCAATAATTGCAAAAGCTTTTATGATGGATTTTACAGTATTTACGTTTTTAATATTTTTCATAACAGCATTCCCCTTTGTTTCATGATGTGAAACAATGTTTCAAAATATCTTTTGATAGTATTCTACTTCTATTTTAAATAAAAATCAACTCAAAAAATAAAAAAATCCCGACATGCCGTCAGGATATAATTCACACCCTATCATAGATAGGGGGGTACTCTGTCACTAATTCTGTCTTCCTCCATAAGGAGGCATGACATCCAATAGATGAACCCGAATTCCCAAGGTCAATTTGTAGGTTGAATTATAAATCCTTAACGAACACTTCAGGACATTAAC
>Ga0209386_1000106_pt1 | contig 43306 bp, 36 predicted proteins | sample NGEPertwo_FD_184510 | JGI IMG/M metagenome (GOLD analysis project Ga0209386, IMG submission 184510) | Arctic peat soil microbial communities from the Barrow Environmental Observatory site, Barrow, Alaska, USA - NGEE Permafrost154B-two... | ecosystem: Environmental > Terrestrial > Soil > Wetlands...
GATCTGGGAAGAAGTCAGTTTATGAATTACCAGGGGACTGGGGTGTCGCAATTTTTATCAATCATTCCGATAGCCGGTTTTCCGGTCATTGTTTATTTATTGTTTAAATACTTCGGAGTACCGGAATATAGTATCTATGCATTAGGACTTATAGGATTGATTGCGATCGTCTTCAACAAGTTCCTGTTACAGTTGTTGACCAAACAATTTGTAAAAAGGAGATATAAAATGGCATTAGGTTTCAGACAAATTTAATAACGATATGATACAAATTAACAACCTTAAGAAGGCTTATGGAAAGAAGATTGTTCTTTCTATCGATGATCTTACGATCAACGAACACGAACTTGTTGGACTTGTTGGAAATAACGGTGCCGGAAAAACAACCATGTTAAGTTTGATTTTGGATTTAATTGAACCTTCAAGAGGGACTGTTAAATCTAAAGATCAGCTGGTTTCGAAAGTTGATGACTGGAAAAATTATACGGGATCGTATCTGAATGAAGGATTCTTAATTCCCTTCCTGACACCGCTTGAGTTTCTGGAGTTTATCGGGAAACTTCATGGGCTGAACAGTTCGGATGTAAAGAATTTTTTAAATGAGAATGCCGCTTTTTATGCAGAAGATATTACATCGAAGAAATATATCCGTGAACTTTCGGCCGGAAATAAAAACAAAGTCGGGATATTGGCATCCATTCTCTCGACTCCCGAAATCCTGATACTTGATGAACCTTTTTCAAATCTTGATCCAAGTTCGCAATCGTGGCTTAAATGGAAGCTGAAAAGACTAAACGAAGATGGTGTTACAATCATTATTTCAAGTCACGATTTAAAACATGTGACTGATGTTTGCAGCCGGATATTGCTGATAGAGAATGGTATTATTGTGAAAGACAAGAATACTAATTCCGAAACGCTTGATGAACTTGAGAATTATTTTAATACTGCATCTGATGCGAGATAGATGACTCTTATTAACGAAAACGGAGTCCATCCGATCACAAATATGGAAGTGCTTTTTGAAAGGAAGAATGAAAAGATTATAATTTTTTAAGCATTTGATGTTAACTTCCTTGCTCCCATAGGGCGCTATGTACAATGGGAATTAGAGAATAATCATTGGGATGAGTACAACGGGAGGTGATCCCGATATTTTTCTCAGAGCTATATTCCCTTTTTGAACCTTTCCAGCTGCGCCTCTTACATTGGTATTCTTTCTTTTTACCAATATATAAATTTCCCGGAACTTAGTTGTAAGAGGTTTGTCTCAAGAAAATTAAAAGACTTAGTATTTTTCAATATTGGCCCTTATACCATCCGTGACCTATCTGTTTTACAATTCCTAATTAGCACACTTTATCGGTATCCAACAAGGATGCAACAAAACAAACCCTATAAATGTTGTAAGACTTTATTGAGCTGTTCGTTAAACACTTCATAATCTTCAGATGAGAAAAATATTTATCACGTTCACCTTTGCATTCACGATATGGAGTACCGTTTTTTCACAAATTATCGTCGACAAGGGTATTTATAAGGCAAGTTTTAACAATAGCTATCGCCAGTCTACTTATCTTAGATACTATCTGTACAAAGGTGGAGGCGATTGTTCCCGTGATAAGTTCCGCTTTAAGAACGATGATCCCCGGCTATTATGTGCAACTGATGCAGACTATATGGGTAGCAAATATGATAAAGGTCACCTGGCCAATGCCGAAGATTTTGCATTCGATTGTGCTAAAGATGAGCTTACTTTCAGATATTACAATTGTCTGCCACAAACTTCAAATCTTAATCGGGGACTTTGGAAAAAAAATGAGACACTCATCCGAAAATGGTCACAAACTGAAAAGATGTATATCATCTGCGGGGGCCTTTTTGGAAGTACCAAGGTTGGAAATATGATAGTGCCTTCCTATTGCTGGAAGGTTGTACAGTCTGTTCCATCCAAAAAAATACTTTTCTGTGGCTGGTTTAAAAATAGTAACCAGGCTACATTAGAGGAAATCAGTGTTCCTGAGTTGGAAAAAAGACTTGGGGCAAATATTATTTTATTGAAATAGAGCGATGTCGGTTTATTATTAATCACGACACTGTTCATTAAAAATACTTCCATTTTTAATGAAATCGAATAAATCTTTGGAATGAATGCACAAACCTTTGAAAGTGGTGGTGAAACCTTTGGTAGATTCAAAGGAAATTCAGGAAGAATTGAACGATTCACTGAAATAAAGCCCGTTCCTGATTCAGAAACGGGCTTTGATTTGCATGTTAATTCGTTGATTTGTCCTGTATAGCGGCAAGTGTTTGTGACTTGGCTGCACTTCCGGCAGATGAACCGAAGTAGTAGCTGTAGATTTGGGTAAGCGTGGCACTCAATACACCCAAAATATAGAGAATGATATCTTTTTTATCGCTTCCTATCAACTGTGGAGAGAAGATAAGTATATAAAAAAGGCCTAAAGTTAATACCACAGTTCCCAAAGCAAGAAAAGATGCGACGTTTTTACCGAGCCGGGTGGCATGTTCACTGGTTTGAATCTGTGTTTCACGTTGCCGTGCACTGCCAATATCGTCCAGAAACATTTTCTGTTCTTCATTTGTAAGTTTTTTAAAATCGATCTGAAATTGAATCTCCGACTTGCGGATTTCATTTTCAAGCTGCATTTTTTCTTCTTTTGTCGTAATGACATTGTCGAGCACTTTGCCGACCGAATCAACAATTGAACCGGCTCCACCGGGAAAAAGATCTGTTATAAATGACAAAGCTGCTGGTTTTTAGTTTTCACCTAATGCCCGACGAACCCAACCGTAGAAATATTTCTGGCTGGTTGGCCTTTTCTTTACAATGCTAATGTAGCGCGCAATTTTAGCCACTGTAAACGCGGCTATAAAATGCTCTGGAGTAAACTTATTAATCTCCTCAATCGATTGTGGTCCAATAACGCCGTCAGCGTCTGCCTGTACCACCAGTTGCGCAAGGGATGCACTCGTACCAATGCCGGCGTTAACACCAAAATCGAAGATCGATTCGGCAACCTGTTGATTGGTGATCTTATCTCCGTTCATTTTGTCCCAGAAATTAACCCTGTAAAAATCAACCACATCTTGTTGCAGATCGACATCTTTGTCGAGATTGGCCGGGAAACCTGTTTGACGTTTTAGGATGTCTATCTTTATCCAGCCATCCCATTTGCTGAAAATTTTGCGGGCAACTCCTTTGTAGGTTTCGCCTCCCGGATCATCCGGATCATTGCCATAGCCACCTTCATGGGCCATAACCAACTGAAAAGCTTTGGTGAACTCTGCCATAAAAATTGTTTTTAGTGGATAAGAATGTTTTTATTCTGAACCATTAAAATATTAGGAATCAGCTTTCCAACTGATTGTTTATTAATGGTTTTTATTCCTTACGGCGAAGGGATTGAAATGTTACAATTTTATTTTTTATTCTTTGCTGACAACGATTCACGGAGACTACCAATGGAAGTTTACTGAAGCCATCCGAACAGCGACAAGTGAGGCACAACGCCGATTAGTTAGCTTTTTATCTAAGTCAATGATTCGGATTTTAAGATTAATTACCGTCGTATTAAGACCAATCTCAGGCTGATTAAATACTGTGTTAGCCAAAACCGGAAGCTCGTTTTGCCATTTACAACATTTGGGAGTGAGAATTCAAATGTGTTTTGCTATTTACAAAGTGTGGGAGCGAAAACTGAAGCTTGATTGGCTATTTACAAAGTGTGGGAGCGAAAATGGACGGTCGTTTTGGCTATTTATAAAGTGTGGACAGGAAAATGGAATTTGCAATTGTAACTGAATTCAATTTTAGTTAAAACACGGAAGCGTCTCATTTAAAGTATTAATATCATGAACATTAAATAAGTAAATTCTTGTTTCATTGGTCAGATATAGAGACAAGGCAATGCCTTGTCTCTACACCCTACAATAATGTTTTATTTCAGACCAACATTCATTTATTTTTTGAACTCAATTTTGAAAGTGACCACCTGCCATTCAGGTAATTTTGAAGGTTTTGTGATAACCAACGCATCGGCTTCCTGTTTCCAGATCAACTTTTCTTTGCTTCCCAGTATTTTTACCGAAGCAATAGATTTATCGTTTAGTTTGGATATTTTACCCAGCGAAGTGATTTTGATATCTCCGGTCGGTGTATTCATGCAAAAGGCATATAGTGTTTCGCCTTTGGTTGTAAACCGGATATCGGAAGACTCATATGGTCTGACATCTTTAACTCCTCCAAATTGTCCTTTTGCCTGATTCTTTTGTGTCGAAGGTCCTTCACCATAAACCTTCCATGGACGTGTTCCATAAATGCCTTCTCCATTTGCGGGAGTCCATTTACCAATCACGTCCAGAATCGCCAGAACATCGGGTTCAAGATCACCTTCAGGCGTTTGAACAACGTTAAGCAAAAGATTTCCATTCTTACTTACGATGTCGACGAGCATTTGGATCACTTCAGTCCCAGTCATGTATTTCTGACCCGTGCGATAATACCAGTCACCAATTGAGGTGTCGGTCTGCCATGGAAATGGTGAGATTGAATCCAATGCCCCACGCTCGACATCCTGCACCCAACGGCCATTTGATACATGTTTGCAGGTATATATAGGCTCAAGCTTTCCACCGTTTTTCGCGTTGTTCTGGTTGTAGTAGTGAGCAAGCATTGTTCTGCCGACTTCTCCAAAAGGGAGTTCGCTGTCCGAATAAAGAAGATCGGGTTGGTAATTATCAATTAGTTCGGTAATACAAGCCAACCAGTTTTTTTGATTGTCTGCATTCGTTGTCAGCCATGCTTTATCATCGGCGGCAGTTTTTGGGTGATAAAGTTCTTCAAACGCCGGATTTGCTCCATCGTAAGGAACTCCAGCCATCGGGCCCGATTTGTCGGCACCATGGCTTGTCTGAAACCACGTATAACTGGCACCCAAATGTTCTGAAACACCAAAACGAAGCCCTTCTTTTTTAGCCGCTTTCTGCCAAAGACCGACAACATCTTTCTTCGGACCCATATTTACAGAATTCCATGAATGAATTTTGGAGTTCCAAAGGAAAAAATTGTCATGATGGGTGGCCATGCTTACAAAGTATTTGGCCCCAACCTTTTTATAGAGTGCCATCAGTTGCTCCGGATTCCATCGCTCGGCTTTCCACAACGGAATAATGTCTTTATACCCGAATTTCGAAGGGTGGCCATAGTTGGCTACGTGATATTTGTAATCAGAACTGCCTTCTTCGTACATCTTTTTGGCATACCAGTCGCCCTGACGCGGAACGGCTTGTGGTCCCCAATGTGCCCAGATTCCAAATTTTGCATCGCGGAACCATTCAGGATATTGATACTGTTTAAATGACTCATCAGTCGGTTTAAAAGTTTGGGCAAATAATTGTCTTCCCGGAAGGACGTTTAATCCAATTACCAGTAAGGTCAGACAGACTAATTTACATGTGTTTTTCTTCATGTTGATTGATGTTTATTGGTTTTTAATAGTTGTTCATTTTGTCAATTCTATATTTGTTATCGGATGGTTTGTCTTGATGATTTGTTCGAACGGACGATCGAATTCAAGCTTTGCAACAAGCACTGTATTGGCCATTTCATTCGCAGGAAGATTTCTCAAACGGAGGTAAGGTTGTTGAGTGGCATGATCGCTGGGACATAAATTCACGACACAGTCAATGGGTTTTCCTGTATTTAGTAAAGTCGCCTTTATTGGAAGAACATTGATTGGCTTTAATTTTAACCCATTTCCAACGGGAAGTTTATTGAGGTGAATGTAGAGCGTGCGATCACGCTTGGTAGCGAGAACACCGGGCGCATTTACCAGTTCCGAATCGGTTTGTGCTTTTTGGAACGACTCATCAACCGAAGCTTTCCATTTGCCAATCCGCAGTAGGATATCAGCAGCCTCCTTGGGTATAACACCCTCGCCGGTTGGCCCTACGTTGAGTAAGTAATTGGCATCGCGTGCCAGGTAACGGTCGATGCTGCTGATCAGGTGCCGGTCGGTATAGTAATCTTCGTCTTTTTTGTAACCCCAGCTTTCCATCCCTACCGATTGACAGGCTTCGACAAGCTTATCGAATCCTTTGGCCTCTAAAGCGCTACTGTCATAATCACGTTCGGGAGTTCCAAAATCGCCATCATCAAAACCACGGTTGTTGATCACTGCTTTTGGTTGAAGCTTCCGGATCATCGCGTTTACTGAAGGATCCTTATAAACCGGGACATTCATATCCCACCAAAACCCATGTATTTCGCCATAGTTTGTACAAAGTTCACGAACCTGTTCTTTCAGGAAAACCATGTATTTATCCCAGTCGGGCGAATCTTGTGACTGAGGTGGAAGTTCGTGATGGCGTCCTGAATTTGGGTAATTGGGTTGATTCCAGTCAGCAATCGAATAGTAGAGACAAAGCGGGATCTTTCGCTTATGACAGGCATCCGACAACATTCCGATTATATCCTTATTATAAGGAGTGTTCATTGTATTGAACGCTGTTTGTTTCGTATCCCATAAACAAAATCCGTCGTGATGTTTAGTGGTTAGCGTGATGTATTTCATCCCTGCTTCTTCCATCAGGTCGAGCCATTCTTCGGGATTGAATTTTTTGGGGTTCCATTGATCGGCCAGCTTCACGTATTCAGTGCGTGGTACTCTTGCACGCCATTGGTGTTGTTCATGCCATCCGGGAATTGAATACAGACCCCAATGCACAAACATTCCGTAACGGGATTCAAAAAACCAGTCGCGGCCATCACCAAAGTGGGAAATACCATTCTTCATCTCATTGGGATTTACAGCAGAGCTGTTTTCTCCCTTGAATAGACTGGCATCTGATTTCAAGTTGAATAACGATGTGACAGCAATTGCTGCGGCTGATTTGAGTAGAATTCTGCGTTCCATAACCAATCTTTTAGCAAAGGTGATAATGTTGAACCCTTTCAGGATTCTGGTATAATATGTTTCATTTTCCGTGGGTTGTACCCACGGTTATTAGGATAAAACCCTTTCATGGTTCAACTTTGATATTTTTCAAATTGTTACTTTGTCTTTATTTTTTTCTTTAAAACCGCACCAATATTTTCATCACTTGCCCCGGATTAACAACCCAGGATGCAACGGTAACGGCTGCATCTTCGGGTTCAATAACATGAGTAATCATTTCGTCAAGCGGGAATGTTCTTTTTTTCAGATAATTAATAACTGCTTCAAAATCGGATGGCGTTGCATTACGTGAACCCAGAATATCAATCTCTTTTTGCACCCAGAGTTTGGTTGCAAAACTTACATCGTTCTTTGCGTATCCGATACAAACTACGCGTGCTGCAAATGCTGCCTCTTCCAACGCGGATTGGTAAGTAATTGGATTGCCTGCTGCTTCAATGATTACATCGGGACCGTGTCCGTTCGTGATTTTCTGCAAAGCATCGTGCAAATTGGTCGTTTTTGAATTGATTACATGAGTCGCGCCAATCTTAAGGGCCAATTCGAGTTTCTGGTCGTCGATATCAACTGCAATCACAGTTGCACCACGCAAAGCAGCGCGTATAATTGCTCCTGAACCAATCATTCCGCAACCAAATATCATCACAGTATCGATGTCGGTAACCCGTCCTCGGTCAATTGCATGGAAACCAACAGTCAGCGGTTCGACCATCGCGAGTTCTTTTGCAGAGAGAAGATCGTCGGATATCAGCTTTTGCCATGGAACAGTAATAAATTCCTGCATCGCACCATCGCGTTGAACGCCTAAAGTCTGGTTGTGACGACAGGCATTGAAGCGCCCTTTACGGCATGAAGAACATTGACCGCAATTGGTATACGGAACAACGGTAACTGCCTGTCCTGCTTTAAAATTTGACGGAACTTCCTCTCCAATTGACTTAATAACAGCTGAAATCTCATGACCCGGAACGCGTGGATATTCTACCATCGTGTTCTTTCCCAGATAGGTGCTTAAATCGGAACCACAAAAACCAACATAGTTAATTTTTAGAAGCACTTCACCCTTTCCGGCAACTGGAGCAGGAAGGTCGACTACCTGTATATTTTCTGGCGTAATAATTCGAATTGCTTTCATTTTGCATTTTTTTGTATTTGCATTTTCACTATTGCTGCACCTGGCAACTAGCTATCAGCGGCTGGCAAAAAATTCGTAATTTAGAATTCATAATTGATACAATCGTGTGGCATTCCCTCCCATAATTTTCAACTGCTCTGTTTCAGAGAGAGAAGTGATGTTTTTTTGCACCAGTTCCATCCAGTTTTTGTAAGTTGTGGCGACGAGGCAAACTGGCCAGTCGGAACCAAATAGCAATCTGTCAGGGCCAAATGCTTCCAGTATCACCTCAAAATAGGGATGGAGTTGCAAAGATGTCCAATTCTGATAATCGGCTTCTGTTACCATCCCTGAGATTTTGCAATTCACATTTTCGCGCCTTGCAAGTTCCAGAATATTCTCCTTCCATGGAGACAATTCATTGCAACCAATCAAAGGTTTCGCAATATGGTCGAGTACAAATACCTGATCAGGATGCTGATCGACAAACCGTATTGTATTGGGCAACTGCCGCTCAACAATCAGAATATCATATACCAGTGAATATTTTCTCAGTAGTGTAATGCCATGATTAAAATCCTTCCGAAGCATGAATTCCGGATCAGGTTCTCCCTGAATCACATGGCGAACACCTTTTAGTAATTTTTCCTCAGCATACTTTTCAAGATAACCTCCAATGTCTTTCTTAATTAAGGGTAGCCAGCCGACTACTCCCTTTATGAAATTGTTTTGATTCGCCATGCCTATCAACCAGTCTGTCTCTTCAACCGATTGGCGTGCCTGAACAGAAATTACACCATCAACATTTGCTTCCTGAATCGTCAATTTAAGATCATCAGCAAGGAAATCTGCCCTGATTTTCTTCATCGAATCATCGATCCAGTCGTATTGTACGGGATCGTATTTCCATAAGTGATGGTGTGAATCGATGATCATGGCAGGTAGGAGAATTGCTCGTGAATGATTCCTTGCCGTTTAAGTTCGATCCAGAACTCGTACGGTAATTCAGTATTTAAAAGTTCAACATTGCGGTTAATACGCGATGGTTTACTTGGGTTCAATGCAATAGCACTTATTTGCGGCATTGCAAAAGCAAACTTCAGACAGGCATCGCCAGGCAGAATATTAAATTCTTCACAAATTGCATAAAATTTATCCCGCCATGCAAGCAACTTTTGATCTTCTGTTGATTGCGGATCGATCTTCCGGTAATCGAAAAAATCACCTCCTGTTAAGAACCCACCATTAAAAATAGCAGAGTCGATGATGCCTACACCTTCGTCGTATATTTTCTCAATGAAATTGACAATTTCGGGTGGATGGTGGTAGATGGTTAGTTTGTTGGCAAACATCACCCAGTCGAACTTAACAAAGTCGTATAATTCTTTGATTGTAAGCCAATCTTTTGCCCCAATACCAACCGCTTTTACTTCCCCTTTCGCTTTCAGTTCGAACAAAGCTTTGTAAGCGCCTATTATGTCGTTCAACCTTTTTGCGCGATCTGTTGCATCTGTTGCGGCAAACAGGTATTCGTCGGGATCGTGAACTGATACTACCTGAGGTTTGTAATAACCACCCAGTAATTCGCACCCTTGTTTCCAACATTCCAGAATTTCGGAGTAGCTGATCTTTTGAACCGCATCATATTTCAGGTTGACCCATGCTCCGGGTTCAAAGGTTGGTTCATTCGTTGTTAGTGGTATGCGATACCATCCCAGTTTGTTACTGATAATGATATCGTCCTTATCAATTCCCAGTTTTTTTAACCCTTTGCCAATTACTTCGAGTGCAAGACCAGCACCGTATTTACCGGCGGTATCAATCATCGGTACGGACTCCGAAACATCAAACCATTTTTTCATGATTTCAAGTTTCGTTTCGGCGGGCAACTCATGGTATAAGTTTCCCATAAAGCTTGTTCCATAAATGATTGGAGGAACTATCAACCCTGTTTTTCCAAATCCCCTTAAATTTTTTAAATTTCTCATTTCCTATAGCAGATCATACTTTGAACTCACTCCTTTTAGTTGGCTGAAAGTGGTTATTTGTTTAACTATCAAATATTCAGAAGTAATTTAAACAAAATTAGTAAATTTAGAACGTCATTTACATCAATTCCGGGATGACTCGTCCGCAAAGGTTAGCGCAAAGCATTGCGGACGAATAAAATGTTTTATAACATGAATCGCCGGTTACCTGGGTTTGGAAACAAGGATAACGTGAGCGGCTGAAAATCCAAATTATTGACTAATTTCGGATGCTATTATTGGGGATGAATAAGCTTCCTTCAACAATTTTTAAGAATATGGTCAAGCGGAGGATTTCACTTAAAGATATTGCGAAAGAACTTGGGGTTTCAATCTCTACTGTTTCCAGGGGCCTCAGGGATCATCCCGACATTAGCAATGAGATGATTATCCGTATAAAAGAACTGGCAGGATTGCGGAATTATTCGCCAAATCCAATGGCAATGGGGTTATTGAAGCAACGAACCAAAATGATTGGCGTAATAGTTCCTGATCTCGTAACCCATTTCTTTTCATCTGTTATTTCTGGTATTGAAGAGGTGGCAAAAGAAAAAGGGTATTTTGTAATTGTTTCACCATCCAATGAGTCGTATCTCAAAGAAAAGGAGAATATCGGGAACCTTATGAAAGCAAGAGTTGAGGGTTTCATCATATGTCTTTCGCAGGAGACAACTGATTATTCTCATTTTGAGCAGATTATTGAAGCGGAGATTCCGTTGGTGTTTTTCGATCGGGTGTGTCTTAAAGAGATGGTTCCGACAGTCACTGCCGACAGTTTTGAAGCCGCACGTGGAATAACGCACCATTTCTTCGAGAACAATGCTAGCCGGATTGCTTATATCTCAGGTCCTGAGCATCTTAATATTTCAGACGAACGAAGAATGGGATATTTGCAAGGTTTAGCTGATTGCGGACTTGAGTTTTGTCCTGAATATCTCGAAAAATGCGACTTAAGTCCTTTATCTGCGGCTAATGCTACCCTAAGACTTTTAGCCCTTACGACTCCGCCTGATGCAATTTTTGGCATTAACGATACCGTTGTTTTTGCTGCAATGAAAGAGATCAGAAAATTTGGATTGTCAGTACCAAAGGATATTTTGCTCGTGGGTTTTACGGATGAGTTTCATGCGACTGTTGTACACCCTATGCTTACTTCGGTGATGCATCCTACAAATGAAATGGGGAAGGTCGCTGCGAACCTATTTTTTGAATTGACTGAAAATATGGGTTTGCCACCTAAATCAGTCGAGTTAAAAACAAAACTTGTGATCCGGGAGTCGTCAGTGAGGAACTGAGAGGGAGAGCTGAAGGAGAAAAGTAAAGATATTTCCATAAAAAAAGCCGCTTAAAAGCGGCTTTTTTTATGGAAATATCTTGATTAATAGAATTTTGAACGTTTGTCGACAATTTTTGCATTCTCGCGTAAGGCTTCAAATGCAACCGTATTAGCGCGATAGTTAATCGATGCTGCTAATCTTTGTTTGTCTGCTTTAAGGTCAGAATCGGTACCTGGAGTAACGCTTGTTACTTTCACAACATAGACTCCGCTTGTTCCTGCTACTGGTTTTGAAACCTGATTAGCCTCCAGCGCTGATGCAGCACCGGCAATGGCAGGTTCGAAACCAACTCCTGGAAATGAGGAAGATTCGAAATTAATATTTTGAGCTTCACCAACTGCAACTCCAAGACTTGAAGCCAACAGACCAAGGTCGGTTTTGCCAGACATCTTTTCAATCAGCAGCTGCGCTTTTTTCTCTTTCTTAACTTCAATTTCAACACGAGGTTTTACTGTAGCAAATGATGCAATGCCCGTTTCTTGTTCGCCGGTCAACGTTGCAACTACAAACTGGTCGCCAAGTTCGAAAATAGGAGTTCCTTCAGTACTTAAAATAATCGAACCAACTTTAGCTTTGTAAGCCGCACGAATCAGTACGCGAGAATTTTCCAGTCCTGCAACATCCTTGTCGTTTTCGCGAACATTTGCAATTCGCTTGTTGAGCCCTTGAGCAACAATAGAAGCACTGAATTTTTTTGCATCCTGATTTTCGCTTGCAAACTTCGATGCAGCAGTATATGTTGCCTGATAAGTCTGACTGCTTGGTTCAATTACACGATTAATAATTGCCAACTGAACGTTGGGAGCTGTTTTGCCGCGGTTGATCACCTGAAGCAAATGAAGTCCAAACTGCGTTTTAACAACCTGCAGATCGTTTACTTTTCCTAAAAATGCAGCATCTTCAAATGGTTTTACCATCATTCCGCGACGCATCCAACCAAGGTTTCCGCCGTTAGCAGCTGATCCGGTATCTTCAGATTTTGCACGGGCAACATCTTCAAATTTCTGACCTTTTACAACAATCAGATTTTTAATGCTGTCGATTGTGGCAGTTGCTTTGGCTAATTCTGCCTGGGAATTTACACGGATTAAAATATGACGGGCTTCAACAGAATCAGGTAGTGCTTCAAATTTTTGAATTTTGGCTAATTTCCAGCTATTGCCTTCTTTGTAAGGTCCGTAGATGTCGCCAACTTTGCCTGAAAATGCAAATGCGCCCAGTTCAGGAGAAAGTTCACCTTGTTTGAAGTATGAGGCATCAAAAGGAACATCGGAATTGATATTTACAAAAGCGGCTGGATCTTCAACAGTTGCAAATTCAGCTTTGATATCGTTTGTCCATTTGATCAACTTATCTTCATCTGCTTTCGAGGCAACGACAGGAAACGAAACATATTCGATATTTCTGTTGTTTTCCTGTTTGAATTTGTCTTTGTTTTTCTCGTAATAAGCGTTAAGTTCTGCTTCCGATACATTTACAGAACTGTCAGAAACAGAAACAAAGGGTTTTGCAACAAACTGAATATTCGCCACATGGTTACGTCCTTTAAGATCGCTTTTAGCTTCATCACTGGTTACGTAAATCCCTTTTGCCAGAAGATTATTGTATTTTGAAAAGGAGCGTTCTTCAATAATTTGGTTTTCAATAAAGAGCCAATAACTGCGTTCCTTGCCGGCGCTGTTTGACTGTTGGTATTTTAAAAACTGAATCAGCGCACCACGGTTCAACGTTCCTGTATTGGGATCGCGAAAAATACTTTGAATAATGGCATGTGGGTTTTTTCCCTGAACCATATCAAAAAGTTCAGATGCACTGACAGAAATACCTAGTTCAGCGTAGATATCTTTCATCGTGAGATTTCTCACAAGGTTTTGCCAGGTCTGTTCCTTAATCTGCTCAGATGTCTGTGCATCAAGGGAGGTCTTACCTGAGTTCATTTTGTAAATTTCTTCCAACTCACTCACTTTTGACTGAAATTCTGGGTATGTAATTGTCTTCCCATCAACTTCTGCCAATTCCATTGCCTTTCCACGCGTGAGTGAACTTGTTGACTTAAACAAGTCACCGAGAATAAATGCTGCGAGCGCCACTCCAATAAATATTGCAATTGCAATTCCGGCTCGGTTCCTGATCTTCTGTAATGTTGCCATCGATATTTGGTTACTTAAAAATTACTTTTACTTTTAGTTTATGAGGGTACGAATATAGTAAAATTCAACTTTGAATTACTGCGGTTTCAGGAATATTACTCACTTCCTGCCATTTTCATTTCCACAAGCTCTATTCTCGTTTTTGAACACCGCAATATTTTGAATTCATATTTTCCGATTAATAAAATGGTATTGACTTTCGGAAAGCTGGGGTGGTGATATAGAAGGTATCCGGCAAGCGTTTCGTAACTGCCATCTTTCTTAATATTAGTGTTGTAGGTTTCATTGATCTCATCTACACCAAGTCTGCCTGATAATATAAAATGATTCTCTTTTACTTTTTTGGAAATAATATTAGGTGTATCATGTTCATCTTCAATTTCCCCGAATATTTCCTCCAGAATATCTTCAGTAGTAATCATTCCGGCAATTCCTCCGAATTCGTCCACAACAAGAGCCGTACTTTTATGCTCCCGAAGGAGTTTTGCCAGCAGTTTATTGGCTTCCATGGTTTCCGGAACAAAGGATACTTTCCGGAGACAAGCCTCAATATTTAGCGGATTGTTAAAAAGATCATAAGAATGAGCGTACCCGACGATGTTATCGCTTTTTTCTTTAAAAACCAAAATCTTCGAATAACCCGTTTCTATGAATTTTTGCTTTAAAAGCTCAATCCCGGCATTTATTTCAATAAGTTCAATCTCCGGACGCGGAACCATACAGTCGCGTATTTTGATTTTTGAAAAATCCAGCGCGTTTCGGAAAAGTTTTATCTCATTATCAAAAACGTGCTGACTTGTTCCCTGAAAATCTTCCATTTCACCCAGAAAATGATCAAGATCCGTCTTTCCAAAAACGCGCTGTTCCTGTTTAGGACCAATTTCGGCATGTAGTAAGTGCTTGAGGAGAAATTTGGAGATTCGGAGTGAAAAACGGGTAATGGGGTAGAACAGGTAATAAAAAAATGCTGCCGGAACAGATAACAGGTTCAGCGCCTGATTATTTTTAAACTTAAATATAGTTTTTGGCAAAAACTCGGCAACGATAAGGATGATTATGGTCGAGATGATGGTCTGAATGAACAGACGCATCGATTCGTTCAATACATAGCCAGACATCAACTGGTCAAGTGTACTTGCAAATGACAAGCTGTAAACAACGAGGGCAATATTGTTGCCCACCAGCATCGTTGCGATAAACTGTCCCGGAGTTTGAAGAAACTTGGTAATTATTTGAGCGTTGATAAGATTTTTGCTTTTATCAAGCTCTAATCTCAGTTTATCGGATGATACAAAAGCAATCTCCATGCCTGAAAAGAAGGCAGAAGCTATTAATGTAATCGTTATGATTATCAGTTCGTTCATTAATTTCGATCAAATATCATTTGTCATCGACATAGATGGTTCCTTTGGTTCTTTTAAAAACCGTCCTTGTCATTTGAGTATCCGACTCAAATCCTCCTGCTCCGTTAATAATATTACCGCCTTTTTCAATACTGACGAATTTGTCGGAGAAGATCTTTTCTTCCTTGATAAGATAGATTAACTCTTCAGTGCGCAGCGTATCACCTTTGTTATTCACCATCACGACATTTCCGGTAGCCAGCCATTTCTGTTCGGTCTCGAAGTTTTTCCCATAGTTGGCAGATAATTCAGAGATGATTTTTTTGTCTTTGTCAAATTGCTGGAGATGAAACCCTTCAGGGAACTCTTTATAAGGAGGGTTTTCCTGATCATAGATAAGTAGTCTAGGGGTCTTCAAAAAGTATCTAACAACTCCTGAGTCAGTATAAAATGTTTGAAAATCTGTTGCATCTATTGTTGGTGGTTTTTTTGCACTGATCAAATCAATAGGTATATCTGCCGGAACTTTTGAGCTACAGGAAAGAATGAGCATTGTCACTCCCAGTGAAAGTAGGAGAATGCTTAAATTTTCATACCGAAGCTTTTTCGGGAAAAAACTAACGAAGACGGACAATTGTACTTTCATTAATCCAACCTCCTATTTTAAAAGTGCTACCGGCTTTCAGGTTTTCAAAAAATGCATCCTCTTTACCCGGGAAATACTGTGAATACTGTGCAATTTCTTTGTTTGCTTCTGCAGTAACTTCAGAGTCAACAGCCTTTGCTTTAATAAATTGGTCGACAGCCAGACAGTAAACAAGTCGCTGCTGAATATCCGATTCTCCGATTGATTTTGCAGATGCGGCATAAATCTTGCCGATGAGGATGTAAGGCTTACCCCATTCAGGATTAAGGCTAATTGCCTGACGTGCATAATTTCGTACCCTGGAATAATCTTTTTGTGTATAAATAACCTGAGCTAATTCATAACAATAGTTGGCCTTTTCGTATTTGTCTTTCTCTGAGTTAATTGCTTCTTCGTAGTATTCAATAGCTTTAGATGTATTATTTCTTTTCAGGAAAAGTCGCGCCATCGAGAAAGCCGATTGTGAGGTAGGCTCCAACTTATAAAGTTTTTCCGCTACATCAGCGTACAGTTTACTTTCTGAGCAGTCTTCACGGTTCAACATGTGATTGATTTTCTTCAGGGTCGCCAGATCATCTGGGTTCTTTTCAAACTCAGCCTGATATAGTGGCACAAGGATTTCGCAGTTAACAGCTCCTGATTCAACGAATGCCCTGTTGATTCCGGCTTTTGCCTTCCGGAAATTATCATCATCGGGTTTAGATACCAGATTTGCCTCCACAATGGCGGTTGTTTTGTCATAAACAGCCATCACCTTTTCCGCGTTTAAATCACCGGTTTTGAATAGTAATGCAGTCGCACGGTTCAATAAGAGAAGAACTGCTGCTTCTGACTCATTACCCTGTTTTTCTACAGAGGTCTCAAGCCAATTTAAACAGGTTTTATATACTTCCTTTTTCTGTTCATCAGTCATCTGGTCTGAAGATGCAAGCTTGTATTTTAAATAGATGGTAGCTTTACGGCCAAGATTGTAACCTTCATTTCCAAAGTATTGAATACGTTTATCGTAAATCTCCATGATTTTATTTAACAAAGCTTCTTTTTCTGCTTCCGGAGCTTTGCTGAGCATATCTTCATGGATTTTAATGCCTTGAATATAAATATTTTCAGAGGACTTTGGATATTTAGTATATTCAATTGTCCAGGGGCCTAAAGCTGATTTGTAATCTTCTTGTTTGTAAAACTGATCGAAAATTGATGCGGCTTCGATGTACTCTATTACACCAACCTGAATTAATTGCCCCCTTGTTCGAAGATCAACATCACCAGTCGCAGCAATGGTTGTCGCACCTGTTTCTGCTTTCTTGCCAAAATCGATCACATTACTGGTATTCCCTTCGATGTCAAGTTTTTCTTCATGATCATGGAAAGCGAATTTGATATACTTGGATTTAGCATCTATTTTTAGTTCGTATTTTCCATCAAAACTTGTGAAATATTGAGATCCACTCATGCGATGAGCCGAAACATTTACACCAGATGCCGGTTTTCCATTCGCATCATACACGGTGCCCTTAATAATTCTTGGCTGAGCCAGAACTCCGGTAACTCCGAGGATAAATATCAGAATTACCACCAATAATGATTTATATTTCGTATTCATCTAATTTTTATTAATTAATCGAATTTTCTTTTAATAAACCACCTGTCATGCAAGAGCAGATGGAGTGTAAATTTGGCATATGACTCTCTGATCAAATTATTGTTGGTGGTACCTAATCGTCCAAGTTCAGCGGATAAATTCAGCGACGAAAGGGCCCGGCTGAAAGGTAATCCCAAACCAAATGTAAGTCCATACCCGTTAATCTGCTGGCCATTAATCGTTATATAAGATTTCTCATAAAAGCCACCTGCCCGGTATTGTATCCTGGACCAATAACTTCTTATTGAAAATGCATCTGGAGTGATTTCAATGCCAGAAGAGTAACGGGTACTGTTGGTCATATTTTGTAATTGTGCAGAACTTCCCAAAAATGATGCTTCACTCCATTTTTGATGATAGACATCTGCCCCAAAAACTATTTTATTTTTGAATGTATAAGAGAAACCTGCTCCAAAACTTAAAGGTAGCGTCAGACCTTTATCCCCTTCACTGTGCGAAAGGGTGTCAATAATCGGGGTGCTGGTTGTTGAGCCTCTGAAAAGAGCCCTCTCTTCATGCGTAACGTATTTGGACGACATGTTTTGCTTAGGTTCAAAAACAGCACCAAAGGTCCATTCGTTCTTATTTTTTGTTTTCCAATTATATTGCAAGCCGGTTGTAATACCAAAATTGTGTACTGTCAATTTGTTTTCCAGCAGGTAGTCATATGCGGCAGCATCGTAAGGGAAATTTAAATAGTATCTATCAGACAATGTGCCAAATAAATACCATGCATTTACCCCTATAGAGAGATTTTTTCCAATTCTAAATGCATTCCCTATAAAAGCTTTCGAGAGGGTACCTGAACCAGTAATCGATGTTGAGGTGATTCCGTTTGTTGATTCTTCTGTGCCAACAATGTTGTAGCCTTTTTCTGATAATGGCATGAGCCCAAAAGCAGCGGCCCACCATTTCTTAATGGGCATTGAAAATGCGAGATAATTAAAATTCACATCGTTCGCTCCGTTCTTCTTATTTGCAGTCTCATAAGAGGTGCTTTTAGAACTGACCCCAAATTCCATCAGAAAGGTCATTGAATCAATAGCTGTATAGGAGGCAGGATTTCCAGTGTTAATCTGAAAACCATATCGGGTACCAAACCCGATTCCTCCCATTGCTTCGCTACGGCCCAGCGAATTACCGTTAAGCGTTCCTATTCCATAACGTGAATAAGGAGAACTGGTACTGGAACTGTTTTTATCCTGAGCTTTCAAAACAGAAGGCAGCAGTAAAAGAGCTGTCGCAATTGCGAATGTTACACTAATTTTTTTCAGCATTATATTCAAGAATTCTGTTTAACCCAATGAGGGTGATTTCAAATTTTACAAAGATGGTGTTTTTTAACTTTTTATCAAAAAAGAATAAATCACCGCCGGTTAAAATAACCTGACACTCCGGCCAGTCTTTTCGTACATGGTCGATCATTCCATCAATTTCGAAGATCATACCGTTTTGAACCCCGGCCCGGATAGCCTCTTCTGTTGTTTTTCCGATGGATGACCAAGTGTCAGCATTTTCAATTTCAGGGAGTTTACTGGTGAATTCATGTAGAGCCCTGAACCTCATTTTTAATCCGGGAGAGATATTTCCGCCTAAAAATTGGTTATTTTTATCTACCAAATCAAATGTTATAGCTGTACCTGCATCAATTACTAAAAGCTCTTTGTCAGGGAATAAGACATTACCACCTACCGCTGCTGCTAATCTGTCGAGCCCTAACGTTTCTTTCGATTTATATTGATTGCCGATAGGAATAGCTGTTTGATGATCGAATTCGATAAAACAATCGTAATCTTTTTTTAGTTCTTTTAACAATTCTGTATCAACTTCGGTAACGGATGATAGGATTACTTGATTTAATGCAGGATAATTGCGCATTAAATCGCCTAAACGGCTGATATTGATCGATTCCATACATGTGATTTGCATTATCTCACCTGCATCGAATACCGCAATTTTGGTCTGACTGTTTCCTATGTCGATTACTAAATTCAATTTTTCAGGATTCAATGTTCATGCTAATATCAAAAGCTGTAACCGAATGAGTAAGCGCTCCGATGGAGATAAAGTCAACTCCTGTAGCAGCCACCTCTTTGAGTCGATCCATCGTCATATTTCCCGACGCTTCAACTTTTGCATGGCCGCCAATGATCCTGACACTTTCTGTCATCGTGCTGTTCAACATATTGTCGAGCATGATGATATCTACCCCAGTTGCCAATGCTTCATGCACCTCTTCTATGGTGGTAGTCTCTACTTCAATTTTTATTCCTTCGGGCAGATTTTTTTTAATTTGTGTAACCGCGTTGGTAATTCCACCGGCAATTTTAATGTGATTGTCTTTGATAAGTACCATATCGTAAAGTCCGATCCGATGGTTTGTTCCGCCACCCATCATTACTGCATATTTATCCAGAAGCCGCAACCCGGGAACCGTTTTTCGAGTGTCGAGAATCTTCGTTTTATAACCTTTTAACGTATCAACATAATTTGCAGTCATAGTGGCGATTCCACTCATTCGTTGCAAAAAATTTAAGGCCACCCGCTCTCCTGTCAATAAAGCACGATACGATCCTGAAATTTCAAGTAGAAGATCACCTTTTGATACTTTATCACCATCATTTACAAACGATTTCCATGTTATATCTGCACTCAAGGTTCGAAAAACATATTCGGCAATGGCCAGACCGGCAATTACACCTGTTGACTTTGCGACCATCGTTGCTTTGGTCCGCAAATCGAGCGGAATCAGAGAATTGGTCGTGATGTCTCCATTCCCGATATCTTCCTTTAATGCATAATCGATGACAGATTTTATCGACTCAATGTTTAATCCGCTTTTTTTCATGATATTCTGACCGCTTCGTATTGTATTTTGTTCCCTTTTTCCTGAATAATGTGGTGCAATTCCTCTTCGATTTCGAAAGGAAAATCGATTCTTACATGTCCGCCCCGGCTCTCTTTTCGTTCGATAGCTGAAAGCGTAATTAGTCGACAAATATCGGTAAGATTAATTATTTTATGAAAATTATAATCGGTTCCAGATTCTTTGTAATGTTCTGCAATTGAATTAATTCGTGCAAGTGCCGAATACAGACCAGATGAATCGCGAACAATTCCAACCTGATCACTCATCACATTGGCCAATTCATTTTTTACTTTTAGAAACTCACTATCCGTTTTCTGACAAAGCAAAATTGGTTCTTGTTTAAAAGTCAATGGCATACTGATATTTAAATGTCTTGCTTTTTCAATCACTCTTTTACCATAGACGAGACATTCGAGCAGAGAGTTGCTTGCGAGTCGGTTTGCACCCATTACTCCTGTTGCAGCTACTTCTCCACACGCAAAGAGACCAGTTATACTAGTCTGCCCCCAAATATCTGTTCTGACGCCACCAACCATGTAATGCGCAGCTGGAGCAATTGGGATTAAATCTGTCAGTAAATTTATTTCCAATGGTTTAAGATGTGCATCAATAGAGTGAAAACGTTCGATGAGATTTTCGTTGTGAAGATGGCGCAGACTTAAAAAGACGTTTGAACCTGTCTCCTGCATTCTTTTGAAAATTGCGGAAGAGACTACATCCCGTGGGGCAAGTTCCGCCAAAGGATGAATGTCAGGCATGAAACGTATGCCATTCACGTCAAGTAAATGTGCCCCTTCGCCTCTTACCGCCTCACTGATCAGGTAAGCTTCCTCTCCGGGAATTGAGAGTGCTGTGGGATGAAACTGAATAAATTCCATGTCCGCCAGACGTGCTCCAGCTTGCCAGGCAAGGGCGATTCCATCTCCGGTTGCTGTATATGGATTTGTTGAACGCGAATATAGACGCGAAAGTCCTCCGGTAGCCAAAATTGTGGCTTTTCCAAGAAATATAATATTTTCGCCATCAGTGTATTGAAGTGTTTGGATTCCTTTGCAAACATTTTCTTCTACAATGATCTTTAGAGCTGCACAGTATTCAAAAGTTGTTATTTCCGGTTTTGCCAACACTTGCTTTAGCATGAAACTGGTCATCATCTTTCCGGTTGCGTCACCATCAGCATGTAATATTCTGCGTCTTGAATGACCCCCTTCGAGACCTAATTTAAGATTTCCTTCGACATCTTTGTCAAACTCCATGCCTCGCTCAATGAGTTCATTAACCCGATCAAGGCCTTCGTTAACGAGAAGCGAGACAGCGTCGCGGTCGCATAAATTGCGTCCTGCTATCAACGTGTCTTCAAAATGAAATCGGGGATGATCGTCCTCTCCAATTGCAGCAGCGATTCCACCCTGAGCGTGATATGAGTTACTAATATCAAGTTCTGATTTGGATATGAGAGCAACGGTGCCATAATCGGCTGCATGAAAAGCCGCAAGCAAACCTGCCAGACCACTTCCAACTACTATAAAATCAAATGTAAGGGTTTTCATTTAAACACAAGCTCCCTCCGGATTAATGAGCGACAAAAGTACTATTTCTGCTTCAGAAAATGGCAGGTTGTGATTTTATTAATCGGAGTAATTTGGTAAGCTAATGTTTTTATCTGGATTCGGGGAATCGAATCTTAACCAAATTATTTATGACAAAACGCAAATAATCAACGTATTGACGAAGAATTTGCAAATCAGATTTATGGTGAATTGGTGCAGAAAGGTCAGTAGGATAAGTAATTACCTTTCTTCCTGTTTCTGAAAATCTTGTTTTAATCTGGCATACATAACCGGGGGTTGCCTTAATTCATCAACTTTCGTTTCAACGATTTCAGAAAAATTCAGGATGAATTTCGACAGTTTACCGTATTTAACACCTTTAACCCGGAGGACCACCCCCACTTCAGCAAGATTTGCCCAACCATCTATTTTTGCACAATTGGCTAAAGCCTCTATTAAAACTTCTCTGTCAGTTGTTTCCATATTGTTTGAGAATCAGTTCGGTAATTATTAAAAACAATACAAACTACACAGTTTAAAACCGTTGTGCTAATATACAATAATTTTTCTTTAAAGTGTTTAAACTTGTTCTTTTTTGGAATAATTACACTTTAAAATCTTTTAAGGCAAATTCTTCACCGGTTTGGGCGGAATAAATATCAATCATCCGTAAAGATTCCTCGTCAGCTTTTGGCGAGGAGATTCATTAGTAGTGGGAAGGTTTTTATCCATTATATGGTATAATTTTCTTAGTTTTACAAAGTCTTTCAGTGCATCAACTGCCTTTTATTAATTTAAAATAGTACAACACTATGTCTGTCGCTAATGAAGGTGCTAATTTTAGGTCGGATGAGATTTCCGGATTAAATGAAGGCACAAATTTTACACTTCCTGATCTTACCTACCTAAAAGATATGGCAGCGGGTGATGAATCCTTTGTTGTAGAAATAATAACTTATTTTGTTGAATCCTGTCCTGATACACTTCATTCAATGAGAGAATGTGCATTATCGGGCGATCATGAAAAATTGCGATTTTTAGCACATACCCTTCTTCCTCAACTTACATTTGTTGGAATTTTGGCAGCTATTCCTTATCTTGAAAAAATTGAAAGTGAAATTAAACTTAACGATGATCTTTTTGTTAAACTAGAAAAAGCCATCAATATAATAAATTACGGCATCGAGGATTTGAAAAAGATGATTTGAAAGAAATATCTTTTTTTCAACTTTAATATCAATAAAATATTATGAAAATACTAGTCTGTGAAGATGACTTTATGATGATTAAAGCCATCGAACATAAACTTAAAAGTGAAGGATATATGGTCGATGTGGTAACTGATGGAAATCAGGCCAAGGAAAAGATCCGTCAAGGAGATTATGATTTGATAATGACCGACCTATTAATGCCTTTTGTAGGCGGACTTGAATTAATCAATACAATTAGAAATGAACTTCTTTTGAAAATGCCAATTATTGTTCTTTCAAGACTTGGCAATGAAGATACAATTATTGAAGCGTTTAAACTTGGAGCAGATGATTATATCACAAAACCTTTTAGTCCAAATGAAGTTTCTATTCGGGTAAAAAGGTTGTTAATTAGGAGGTAATATGCAGATAATTAGGTCTCCATATAAAAGAATAGGTGTCTTGCTTATTTCCATGATTCTCACATCAGGGTTGACAGTTAGAGCACAAACTTTTGCACATGGAGATCCCGTTTCAATAGATTCGCTGCTATCAAAAGCCCGTGAATTCGCATACAACAATAGAAAATCCGAGGCCCGAAACATTTGCCGGCAAATTTTATCACGTGACAGTACTTATTGGGATGCTGCTGTTTTAATGGGGAGAACCTATGCATGGGATGAAAAATACGATTCAGCAAAGATTGTGCTTCAAAAGGTAATCAATCAGAAAGCCGGGCATTACGACGCAGTTGATGCCCTGATCGATGTTGAGCTAATGAGCGATAACTATATAGGAGCTATTAAATACGCTGACATGGGGCTGTCCTACCATCCAAACGAAGAAGTCTTTCTTTTGAAAAAAGCTAAGGCTCTTAATTATTCCGGAAAATCAGATGATGCATCCGGTATTCTTAATCAGTTGATTGTGGCAGATCCTTCCAATAAAGTAGCTGCTGATTTATTATTGAGTATCCGAAATGATAAAATGGTCAATAAACTTACGCTCAATTATTGGATTTATACTTTTAATGACGTTGATACATGGAGCTTTGGTTCTTTAGCTATTGGACGGAAGACCAAAACCTTCGGAACTGTAACACTTCGTTATAATTATGCCCGACGGTTTGGAAATGACGGACATCAAATAGAAGTGGATGCTTATCCTGCCATCACAAAGGGGATTTATATGTATTTAAATGCTGGAATCTCCAACAAGACGAATTTTCCGTACTCCAGGTTTTCGATGGAGCCCTATTTTAAATTGCCTGCCAGTTTCGAGTTTTCTTTGGGATTTAGGTATATGAATTTCGATGACAATCGGATTGCAGCATTCGATTCGAATAAGGTAATGATTTATACGGGAACTATTGGCAAGTATTACGGAGATTATTGGTTTTCGCTCCGTTCATATCTCACCCCGGGAAATGAGGGATGGTCGAAATCGGCTAGCATAACTGTAAGACGTTATCTGTCTGATGCTGATAGCTATTTTTCGTTAATTATAGGCACAGGTTTTTCACCTGATCAGCAGCAGTATGCTTTTAACCCAGGTTATTATCTGAAATCGAATAAAATAGCACTTGAATATCAGCAAAAAATAGCGTCACGATTTTTTCTAAACTGCGGAACTGGTTTTGCCCGCGAAGAGGTAAGAGCAGGTACGAAACATAACCGACTTAATTTCGATTTGGGAGTCAGCTATGAGTTTTAATTAAATCGTATGAAAATGTAACTCTTTTTGAGCTAAACTAATTCTTGTTGTGATTGCTTCGAACATAAACCTATCAACTGGTAAAAAATGAAGTTTTCTGTTTCCATATTATTTCTGATTTTGCTTTCTGCGCAAAAATATTCCTCCTATGGACAGGAATCCGAAGGTTTTATCTATCATATCGTAAAAAGTAACGAGAATGTTTACCAGATTTCGACGCGTTATAATTGTCCGGTAGATTCCATTAAGAGTTGGAATTATCTCGACCAGAACCTCAAAATCCTGCCGGGTATGAAATTGATGATTCGGCAACGTTCAATTATTGTACCGATCCAACTGCCCACTAAGAATAAACTCACTTCAGAAACTGGTCTGGTTGCAATAAATGATACATCTGACAGCCGTAAAAGTATACAGCGGCCGGATTCTTTGATTGCCGTTTCCGGGAATAATTATTTGCCGCTTTTATCCAATTCATTTGAAACTGATACAGTATCTTCCTTTTCTGAGATAATTCTGCATTTTTATAATAGCGCCAATTCCCTTATCAAAATAATACTATTCCTGAATCTATTTTTCCTTGCTTCTGTTGCTTCTCTGCTTATTGTGATATTAAACAGACGTTTAAGGGATGGTTATATTGATTTTAAGAAATCTAAATGCCTGGATAGGTACCGTGATTTTATTACTGACTGGCTCTACGAGGAGCATCTCCCTTCTGTCCCTGAATCTGTTTTACAGGAACTTAAAGACAGTGTTAACCGTGATGTTTTTACTTCTGAACTGCTTTCGCTTCACGCCAACTTAACGGGCGATAGCGCAGATAAGCTGGTCGAATTATTCCACTTAGCGGGATTAAAAAAATATTCGATCCGTAAGGCTTCCCATTCTTCCTGGAATATGAAGGCCAAAGGTTTTCGGGAATTGGCACAAATGAAGATAGAGGAGGAAAGCAACCTGATTTCTAAGTATCTGCATTCAGAAAATGATGTTCTACGTATTGAGGCTCAAATGGCCTGGATTCAATTGAACCCCAAAGATCCGCTCAGTTTCTGTGACGATCCTGAAGTTAATCTTACAGAATGGGGGTTGCTTAATTCGCTGGTTGCACTTAAAAAAATTGATGCAGTTCCCGATTTTAGGCGATGGTTACCAAGTTTAAACAAGAGCGTCGCACTTTTTGCACTCAAGATGTCGGGTGTTTTTAAACAATTCGATAATATTGATTTGGTAACCCTTCGGCTTGATGATATTGACCTGGATATTCGACACGAAGCGATTTGTGCTTTGGGGAAAATGGCTGTTCCCTCACCTGGTTACAGGCTTCGGCAACTGTTTCTGACTGAAGAGTCAGAAAATAGAACGGAGATATTACGATCATTGATAATGATGTCGGACTGCTCAAATGTTCCCTTTTTCGAAGAGGTACTGCTAAACGAAACTGAGATCAGTATCCGTATTCTGGCTGCCAAGGGATTAGTTTCGTTTGACAGTGTTGGTGAGGAGTGGGTCAACTCATTATTTGAAGTTGCTGATCCTGTTTTGAAAACGATTATTATTCATGCAAAAGACGAAAGAATCTGATGTACGAGATCATTAAAATATTGAATTTTCTGATTGAAAATGGGATATTCGTTTATGCCATTGCAATTTTTCTATCCTACATAGTAATGGCTATTTTATCCGGAACCGAAATGGTCAGATACATGCGGAAAAATAGTTTTGTTGATTATTCTGCGATTATTTCATCTCCATATGCACCCCCTGTCACAATACTGGCTCCAGCTTACAACGAGGGGAATACAATAATTGAGAATATCAGATCTTTACTTTCAATACATTATAGTGATTTTGAGGTGATTGTAATCAATGACGGAAGTAAGGATGATTCGCTCGAAAAGATAATAGTTCACTATCAGCTCGAAAAGGTGGATTTCATGGTGAATTATGTGATACCCACAAAACCTGTACGGGGAGTTTATAAATCGACCAATAAAGCTTATAGTAAACTACTTGTAATCGATAAGGAAAATGGGGGGAAAGCAGACTCGTTAAATGCAGGGATAAACATTAGCAGCAAAAAATACTTTGCTGGTATTGATGTTGATTGTATTCTTGAAGAAGATGCCATTCTTAAAATGATAAAACCCATTCTTGAAGAAAGCCAAAACCGGGTAATTGCTACAGGCGGTGTAATTCGAATTGCTAATTCCTGTAAGATTAAGGATGGAAAGATTGTAGAGATAAATTTGCCTAAGAATCTAATTGCCCGATTCCAGGTACTTGAATATACCAGGGCATTTTTGATGGGACGGATGGCGTGGAGTCGTCTTAACGGGCTTCTTTTAATTTCAGGGGCTTTCGGGGTCTTCGATCGCGATATTGTGATAAAAGCAGGTGGTTACGATCGCAATACAGTCGGTGAAGATATGGAGTTGATTGTGCGAATGAGGAGATATATGATCGAGCATGATCTCAAGTATCGAATTGTTTATATTCCGGATCCGCTCTGTTGGACCGAAGTGCCTGATAAATTGAGGATTCTGTCACGTCAACGTAACCGATGGACCCGAGGTACGATGGAGACCTTATTCAAACATATGACATTGTTTTTCAATCCCAAATACGGGAATCTGGGTATGTTGGGTCATCCATATTGGTTCTTTTTTGAATGGTTAGCACCTATTGTTGAAATAATTGGAATTTTCTATTTCCTTCTGGTTCTTGTAATGGGAAATCCCGATTGGCCATTCTTTTTCCTTTTATTAGGGTTTACTTATCTTTTTGCTGTGACTTATTCTGCCTGGGCGATCATTTTCGAAGAGTTTACCTTTGCACGATACCGAAGAAAGCGAGATGTATTCCGGCTTTTAGTTATTTCACTTGTGGAACCTTTATATTATCATCCGCTAAATGTCTGGTTTGCTTTGCGCGGTAATTACGACTATTTGATTGGAAATATTTCGTGGGGTAAAATGGAAAAGAAAGGATTCACCGATAAAGCGAAAATCAAAAAATAAAATTCTATCTGCTCAAAAAATGAAAATTGTTAGTCGAAGAAAAGTACTGAAGGACAAACTAATATCCGGTGTTAAAAGATATCTGACCATAAACCTTGTATTCTTTTTATTACTGGTTCTGATTCGCATCTATGAGCTTTTTTACCTTAAAAATACCATTACGCTTCCTTCGGGATATTTGAAGCTTGAATTGGCGGGTACTGGATATGATTTTTTAATGCTTTTTAATCTTTCCGCATGGTTTTTCTTCCCGTTTATCGTCATTTATCTTATCTCGAAGCGTTTAGCCAACTTTGTCTCTGGTCTTCTGATAATTTTCTTTGCTCTTACGGAAATAGCTTTAATCCAGTTTCTTGGTACAACCTCATTGTTGTTAGGTACCGATTTGTTCGGTTATACTTTTGATGAGGTTGTCCAGATTGTTTCGGCAAGTGGTGGTTTTTCTGTTGTTTCAATTCTTTTGATCGTAATTTGCATTGCATTTATGATCGCATTACTGACGTTTTCGAAATTGGTCAAGATTCATGGTCTTATTGCGTTTTTGTTTGTTTTGATAAGCTTTACTTCATTGGCTTTCCGACAGTATACAATACCTGAAGCTGGTAAGTATAATTCAGAGCTTTCTTATAATTTAATTGCCAATAAAGCGTATCACCTGTTTTCGTCCACCTACACGTTTTACAATCCTGAAGAAGCCAGCGAGACATCGCTTTACTCTTATTTCTATACAGGCTTACCTGCTGTCGGTAAATCGTTTGAATATATCAGCAATGAATTTCCGTTTCTTCGAAAGGACAATACACCCGATATTCTGGAGAAATATTTTAATGTTGGTACTGATAAACCGAATCTTGTGTTTATTATTGTTGAAAGTCTTGGCAGAGCATATAGCGGTGAAGGTGCCTGCCTGAAAAGTTTTACGCCATATCTTGATTCACTTGAAAATAAGAGTCTTTACTGGGAGAACGTTTTGAGTACAGCTGGCCGGACCTTCGAAGTATTACCTTCGGTTTTTGGATCGATGCCTTACGGGAAGAGTGGATTTGCAGAATTGGGAGCTGATATGCCGGAAGGAATGTCGTTGATAAGCTTGTTAAAAGAGAGAGGTTATGTTTCGCGGTTTTTTTATGGCGGTGATGCAACTTTCGATAATATGAAATTATTTTTGAATAGACAGCACCTTGATTATCTGATTGAAGAAAAGGATTTTGGTCCGGAATATAAAAAAATGCCTCCGCTTAAACCGGGAGGTTTTACCTGGGGATACGGAGAGAAAGATATTTTCAGAAAAGGTTTTGATGTGTTGTCTAAAGCAGGGAATCAGCCGCGGTTGGATATCTATCTTACACTTGCAATGCATGATCCGTATAGTGTTCCCGATCAGAATTATTATAACAGGAAATTTGAGGATCTGTTAAATACCTTTAACTTAAGTGAAGCTCAAAAGGCAGAATACCGTAAGTTTATGCCAAATTATGCATCAATTTTGTATTTTAATGATGCTATTCGGGAATTCTTCGAATCATATCAAAAACGCAACGATTATAAGAATACGATATTTTTTATAACTGGCGATCACCGGATGTCATCACCTCCGATTGCTACGCAGATTGATCGTTTTCACGTTCCATTGATCATATTTTCTCCCATGCTGAAATCTTCTGCCAAATTTTCGTCAGTTGTATCACATCTCGATTTTACCCCATCGGTGGTTGCCTTCCTGAAAAAGAGTTACGGAATGAGTTTTCCTACAGTTGTTCCCTGGCTTGGACAGGGATTAGATAGCGTAAAAACTTTTCAAAGTACCCTATCTGTTCCATTTATCAGAACTAAAAATGAGATTATTGATTACATCGATCGTGATTTCTTTATTGTAAACGATCAGCTTTTTAAGGTTTCTGAAAATCTTGGAATCGATCAGATTACTGATGAAAAGAAACTGACTGAGATTCAGCGAAAGTTTGAGAAATTTAAAACGGATAATCTTAAAGCGACCTTAAACAATGCCCTGATTCCAGATAGTTTGAAGTTCAAGATGCTCCCCCGGTAATTACTGATGGGCTATTTTCTGAAATAGTTGTCCAGAATTTTTGTTGTCATTGGAAGATAATACCTCCAGAAAAAAGGAGTTCTGTCATTCAGATCAGATTCGTTCAGGACAAACATTTTAAGGTATTCCATTCCAATTATTTCATCGAAAGTTTTACGGATTGGTGAATCGGTAAAGTCTCCGCAGAAATAGTAATACGGTGAAGCTGCTATGTTTTCGAAAGCGGCAGGAAATATCTTGGGAATGTTGTGATGGTGCAATACTGAATCGCCTCTTTCATTGGGATATAACTCGTAATAGGAGATAACTCTGTTGCTCGTGTCGGTGCTCAAAGTAATATCGAACCAATAAGGATACCTGATCTCTTTTGGAATGCCGTATTTTTCAACTCCGTAATTAAAACTTTTCACTATCGGAACTTCACGATTAAGATCGGTCTCCTTTTCTAAAATTGCTATTGTTTCATTCGAATGAATGAATACAATTCCTGGTTTGGTAAAAGGCCATTTATTCTGGTGTTGATCTTTATAAAGCCGTACGATCCATTTGGGTAATTCAGGGTTTTTTAAAGTGTCGAGTTGTTCGAAATAGCGGCCAGTCCATCCACTCCACTTAAGACCCAATAGATTTTCAGCTTCAATTCTTTCTGAAGGAGAGGTTGGCGTAGCAAAAAAGTTAAATTCTGCCATTATCAATTTTTTTTTCTCCTTCATCTTTCTCAGGAAAAGTACATCGTTTTTGTCTAATCCTCCGTATACTTTTTCAGAATGTTCACTCACATTTTGTTTGTGGTACCATTCATTATTGTAGATCCCGTAACTGTCTGTAAAATAAGTCATGTCTGAACTACTGCTGAGACTGTCTATTTGTTTTTCGGTAAGCTTAGAGAGATCTTTAATCAAAAAACTGTCATTTTTGAGCGGAAAGAATCCGAGATAATCCTGTTCAGGTGAGTAGGAATCACCATTTGGTTTGAAATACTTCTGGTGTTGAAGCACCCAATCAAAAGCCCGGTGTTCGAGCCCAATATTGGTTAACACCGTCTTGTCCAGAATCAGAATATTGGCTCTGTAAGCTGGTTTAATAATCCATAATAGCCATAGGATTAGGGGTAGGAAGATAATTCCAAACAGTACTATATTAATTAATTTCTTTTTCATTGATTGACTCATATATTTTCACAGTTCTTGAAAGAATATTTTGTAGAGTATATTTATGAAATTGATATGAGCTGATTTTTTTTAATATTTTTCGGAATATAACAGTCTAACAATAATAGTGTAAAATTGTTTTGTATACAACTAATATTAGAAATTCAGTTGTTTTGTGTCATTATAAATCCGCTTCCGTGAATGTTCCGGATTTCAATTGAAGGATCATCTTTAAGGTATTTTCTTAATTTTGTAATAAACACATCCATACTTCGTGTTGTGAAATAGCCATCATCGCCCCAAATTCTTTTTAATGCGATCTCGCGCGTCAGTAATTCATTTTTATGCTCGCAAAGTAATTTGAGCAATGCTGATTCTTTGGGACTTAGTAGTTGTTTTATTCCTTCCAGCTTTATTTCGCGTAAGTGAGGATCAAAAATGTATTTTCCAATTTGAAATAACTGGTTTGCCATACTGGCAGGCCCGTCTGATCTTTTGAGCACTACTGCAATTTTGTAAAGCAACACATCAGCATCAAAAGGTTTGACGATATAATCGTCGGCACCTAACTTATAACCGGTTATAATATCTTCCTTTAACGATTTAGCAGTCAGGTAAATCATTGGAATATTGGGATCTATGGATCTTATTTCTCTCCCAATCGAAAAACCATCAACATGAGGAAGCATCACATCAAGCAAGCATAAATCGTAAGTCCCTTCCTTAAAGGCACTAACTGCATGCTTTCCATCATCGAGCCAGGTAACTGAAAAATTGCAGATTTCGAGATATGATTTTAGAACGGCTCCAAAACTTAGGTCATCTTCAACAAAAAACAGATTCTTTTTGAGGCTCATTGTTTGTTAATTAAAAATGGAACGAAAACAACAAATTTGCTTCCTTTACCAGGTTCGCTATGCACTTTAATACTTCCGTTGTTGGCTTCCAGAATGGCTTTGACATAACTTAATCCTAGGCCAAAGCCTTTTACATTGTGAATGTTGCCAGATGGGAGCCGATAGAATTTGTCGAAAATCCGGGCTTGCACAGTTTTGCTCATTCCAATACCAGTGTCTTCGACAGATACATATATTCCTTTTGGGCTGTTTGTCGTTGCAACAGTAATTGACGGTGTATCGGGAGAGTATTTGTTAGCGTTATCTAAAAGATTGTATAGAAGGCTGGTAAAATGAATTGGATCAGTCGTAACAACAGGGTTCATTGCTTCAAGTTTGGTGATAATTTTACCTCCTTTTTTCTCCACCTGAAGCAAAATCCCGTTTATCGCTTCATCTATCAATTCATGGACATTGACCGCCTGAAAATTGAATTCAAATTCTTTCCTGTCCAAACGGGCTATCTGAAGGATCCGTTCAACCTGCACGTTCATTCGAAGGTTCTCTTTTTTTATCATTCCTGTGAAAAAACGGACTTTTTCTTCATCGTTGATTACCTTTTCATTAGCTATTGAATCAGCAGCAATTGAGATAGTAGCTATTGGTGTTTTAAACTCATGTGTCATATTGTTGATGAAGTCCGACTTCATCTCTGAAATTTTTTTCTGACGGACAATCAAAAATATACTCAATGAGAAGGTGAGGAAAATAATAAGTGTAAACATTGCAGAAAGTCCGAGCAGCAGGGTGGTGGTGCGACCGATAAAAAGATTTCTATCAGGAAAATAGACAGCTAATTTGAGATTTTTACGAAATACATCATTAGGGAATAGGTTGACTCTGTACCACTTTTGGAGATCAGCCGTTTTAATAATTGTTTTTTGAATACTGTCACTCGAATTAATGGTGAAGTTAAAATCGATAGGGATTGCCCGGTCCATTAATTCCTCTTTTATGATTTTTTTTAGTTGTTCTTCGTCTATATTCCGGCCGGTTTCCCATCCTTTATATTCGACAGTAATTTGTTTCGACAATTCTTCTATTTGCTCCATTTTCTTTTCCATATCGCTTCCGATTTTGGGAAAACCTGATTCCAAAATTGAGTCTTTATTCGTCCATAAGGTGTCGTGAAGTATTTTGAGTTGTTTTCTTGATTTTCCGACAAGAGATTCCGCCCCAATTATATGAATCCCAGATTTTTGTTTTCCGGATTTTGACGTCATGACAGTGATTCTGCCGTTAATACTGTCTTTTTTTACCATCACATCAATGTCTTCAAAAGTCGGAGGCGGTGGTGGAGGCGGTGGTGGAACATTCTTGTCCCATTGTACTGAATCCCCAACAAAAATATTCCGAATAATCCGGAGATCATGTCCGGTTTCGAGGCGACGGACCGCTTTATTCAGGGCTTCATTAACTGAACGGTCAAAAAGTTCATTCCTGACATTTACCGAATTGTTAAACCAATAGAATTGAACTGCTACAATTCCAAGCAACGAAATCCCCATAAGAAACACTAAACCGATAATGATGCGTTTATTCACTCGAATACATTTTACTGGTTACCTTTTAATACGGAACTTGCACTGATGTATCAGGACTTGCTTCATAACCCAAAAATAGACAATAATTTAACCGTGTTTTCAACTTTAACTTTACCTTAACACTTTTTTGCAGAACCTTAACCGCAGTTGGTTTATAAACCATCTATTTTTGGACCATATTTATGATTGAGAAGTAATTTACCTTAAAAATTAATCAAAATGAAACGAGTATTAAGTTTAAGAAACAGGGTGGTGGTTGGTACTGTTCTAATGGCTCTGTTGTTTACTGCCACATCATTCACTTTCAGTCCTGTTGTTGACGCACAATTGGTTGACAATCCCCCTCAGAAGAAGGAGCAAAGGATTAAGATTATTGTAAAAAAAGATGGAAAGGAGACAAAAATAGATACTACATTTAACTTTCCTGATGAAAAAATGGTCAATGCTAAAGTGGATTCAATCTTGAAAAAATTTGATGTTGAAGGGATTGAAACGGTGAATTATGATGTTCTTATACAGCATCCGGGAAAACGGATGAAATTTATTAATCATGGTGAGAATCTTCCGGGAGAGGAGCAATTTGACATAGTGATTCAGCACGGCGATTCAGGTTTAACAAAACATGTGAAAAAAATTATTCGCGTAGGTGCAGATGGTGATGTTATTTCGATGGGTGACCAGGATAATAATGAGCTCCTTGCACCACCGCCCCCACCGCCACCTCCTCCATTTATGATGAACGGGCAATTTGGTGGCGATCCGTTTTCATTCGACACAAATGATGCCTCAATTATCTCCTACGACAAAAAAGACATTGGCAAGGGGCTTGAGAAAATTACGATTATTAGAAAGAAGAATGTCGGACGAAATGATAGTAGGGAGGTTCAGGTAAGAGTTGAAACCTCGGATGACTCAAAGAAATAAGATCAATTGATTGTAATAAAAAAAGGCGGATAATCCGCCTTTTTTTATTTTTAGTATCGATAATTACGCTGGCATTTCAGGTAAAGACCATGGTGCGCGGTAAGTATGTTTGATCAGTTCTGCCGCAAATTTTTGTGCGGGAACAGCATCTGTATAAACTTTGTCGAATGTTGGATGTCCGTCATGAATGCTGAACTTATCTTCAACAACGATCTTGATTTGTTCCTCATCAGTGATGTTGGTGAATTTCATATTTGGTCCGTCCCAGTCCAACTCTTTATTAAGGGTTGAAAGGCGTACAGCCAAAACACCCATTACTACCATTTCGTTGAATTGCCCTGATTCACTGAAATCGGATGCAGTTTTAACGCGAGATTTAGGAGATTCCTTTGCTGCACGAACCCAATCCATTTCGTGTGAAAGGGTAACGCGACGACGGAATTTTGGAGCTTCAGGTTTTTCAACCTTTCCATCAGGACGTAAAATCCATGGATTAACGCCATAACATCCACAAACCAAAATACCAGTTGTACCATGGAAGAAGACGCAACCACCCTGTTCATTTGGATTCTTACCAGCTGGCCATGCAGCAGGAAGCATTGGTTTGATACCACCATCAAACCAGTATACTTCAACCTGTGGAAGTTTGATTTTCATTGCCCTTTTAGGTGTTCTGGCCGGGAAAGTCAGTTTAACCGACTGTGCTGTTGGAGCGCAAGCCTGTAGTAATAAAGTTGAGTTACCCTGTGCTTTATCAGGATAGCCTAATTCAAGACCAACAAATACGGGGTGAAGAATATGACATGCCATATCGCCTAATGCGCCTGTACCATATGCCCACCATCCGCGCCAGTTCCATGGGTGGTAAAGTGGGTTGTAAGGAATCACCTTTGCAGGACCAGTAAATAAATCCCAATCAAGTGTATCTGGAACCGGAGGAGTATCCTTAGGGGTGTTCAATCCTTGTGGCCAGATAGGGCGGTCTGTAAATGCTTCTACTTTGGTAACTTCGCCAATGGCGCCATTGGCAATCCATTCGCAGGTCAGGTTTACACCTTCGCCAGATGAACCCTGGTTGCCCATTTGAGTGGCAACGTCGTATTTTGCAGCCAACTTTGTTAATAAACGTGACTCATAAACAGAGTGAGTAAGTGGCTTCTGGCAATAGACCGCTTTTCCCATTGTGAGGGCATGAGAAGCAATAATCGCATGCGTGTGATCGGCAGTTGCGATCAAGACACCGTCGATTGATTTTCCAAGTTCATCGTACATTACTCTCCAGTCTTTGTACTTCTTAGCTTCAGGAAATTCTTTAAAAGTGTTTTCGGCGTACTTCCAATCAACATCGCATAAACCAACGATGTTTTCAGATTTTAGGTTTTTTAAATTTCCATGTCCCATACCGCCAATACCTACTGCGGCAATATTTAACTTATCGCTGGGTGCCTGGTGACCCAGACCTGCAATTGTGTTTGAGGGCAGAATGGTGATTGCGGCCGCTGCGGCTGCGCTCGTTCCCAAAAATCCCCGTCTTGAAACTTTGTTGTTGTCTTTCATGGTAATGAATTAATCTTATAAAGTTTGATGGTTTGTAATTGACAGCTAAAGATATTGGTTCTCGACGATACAAGCAAATTTTCAACTCTTTTTGTTATTGTCGATCAATATAAACGAACCTTTGTTATTCATTTGTTTAATAAATTGTATCATTGGTAATTGAAGACTTATTTCCCTTCAAAATAAGTTGTTTTATTTTTTGTTATCTGATTTAAAATAAATATTATCCACCAGAATATTTGTATTTTAACGATTATTAACAAAAGTTTGAGAAAAGTGTAAGCTGTCAGCCTAAACAATTTGCTTTTCATTCATCAAAACTCAATACCAAATCAAGCCCCCTCATCTATTAAATAGGAGAGGGTTTGTTTTATCAATCACAAAGATTAGAATTCTCCGCTATTGCCGCCTTCACTACTCTGGCCGGACTGTTCGTTTCGCGATTCACTAACCTTGAAATTATTAAGCTTGTAACTTAGAGTTAGTTGTACAACTTGTGGTTCGCGCTGGAACTTAAATACAGTGCGGAAACCTTCGCCATAGGATGTTCCCTGGTACTTCATGGTTCCAAAAATGTCCTGCATTTGTAATGTTGCCGTAAGTTTATTTTTAAGAAAATCTTGTTTTATAGCGGCATTGGCAAACATCATCACATCGCGGGTACCTTGAGCGGAAGCAGTAGCTCCACGATATATACCTGTTAATTGAAACCGTGTGTTTTTTGCAAGTTTCAAATCAAGATTTAAGCGGGAATCGAAATTAGTACTGCTTTGGTCGACACTTGCACCATTAAGGGTGCCTTTGAGCCAATAGTTATAAAGCGTAGCGCTGCCAATAATCCTGAATCCTGGTTTTACTTCAATATTGGCCATTAATTCTGCGCCAAGTGAATAGTCGTCATTCACGTTAGCCATTGTGTTGACCATAATACCATCGCTTCCCAATGTTTGAATTCTGGTCATTAAATCGGTGGTATTTCTGTAATAACCTTCCAGTGAAACAAAAGATTTATTCAGTCTTTTGAGAATAGTAGTTTCATACGAACGAGTGTATTCGGGTTTAAGATCAGGGTTACCTACCCTGATGTTATACTGATCCATGAAAGATGTAAAAGGTTCGAGATCATTTGCACGTGGGCGGTTTATGCGCCTGCTGTAACTTGCCTGTAACTCGAAATCATTCTTTAGTTTCTGCGAAAAATGGAGAGTCGGAAAAAAATCTACCCTATTTAGTTTGTGTGCCATAGGAGATTTTATACTCTCAATGTTTCTGGTGCTATATTCTCCCCTAAGACCAAGTTGATATGAAAATCCGTCACCCTCGTGCGCAAAGGTCGAATATAAGGAATGAATACTGCTTGCATAATCGAAAGAACTACTATACTGCTCGTTCTTTACCCAATTGATATTGTCTGGCGATTCATTGAAATTGAATATCTCATTCTCTTTCTCTATGCGGGCTTGATAACCAGATTCGAATTTATTTTTTTCGCCTAATGGCAATGTGTAGTCGATTTTGGCGCGGTACTCTTTTTCATCTGATGTCTCATCCGACATGTTATAAACGGAAGAATCATTAAGCGCTATCCAATTCGCATCTGTAAGAAATCTTGTCTGATAATCTTTGCTGCTGCCATTACTCCCTGAAATGTAGAACAATGCCTGAATCTCGTGCCCTTTCTTATCGAATTTGTGCTGAAAATTCAAATCAGTGCTCCAGTAATCTCCTCCTCTTTCAGAACTGTTATCCTGGTAGGTATAAATATCAGGTGTTCCCATATTATCGTATTCATGCTGCGTTCCGATGTTTATATTTCCGCCACCGTGGTACCCAACTGACCCCGTCATTCCAAAGGAAGTTTTGTTATTAATTGTATAATCGAACCCCCCTTTTACACTACGACCCTTATGGATCTGATCTCCGCTACCAATCGAATTTCTGTAGGTGATGGTATCCCCCGAAAATAGCTCCTCTTTTGTGTCACGGGTTCCTTTATGGGGCATGTCAGTGAAGTCTGCACCCAATAGTAAATTCCATTTGCCGGAACGGTAATTAAAGTTCATGTCACCACGAAATCTGTTGTTGAATCCGGCTGTCATATTGGCTAATCCACTAAAAGAATCCTTGAGATTTTTCTTCATCACCACATTGATGATTCCCGATGAGCCGTCGGGGTCGTATTTTGCAGAAGGATTGGTAATAATTTCAATGTTTTCGATATTGGTTGCCGGAATTTGACGCAGTGCATCACTACCTTGTAAAACACTTGGTTTGCCATCAATCAAAACCGTGAAAGCAGAACTGCCTCTAAGTGTAATGTTTCCATCAAAGTCTGTTTGCACAGAGGGTGTGTTCTCAAGAACCTCAACGGCCGAACCTCCTGTTGCAGTAAGGTCCTGACTGACATTTACAACCCGACGATCGATTTTAAATTCAACACGGGCTTTTTCTGCAGTGATGGTGGCCTGACCCACCTGTTGTGTAGCAACGATTAATTCAATTTGTCCCACATCTTTCGTTGGAACGTTGGCTTTTAAAACAATATCTGATATTGTTGTTTTTTCGAAACCGATGAAATTGGCCTGTAAATAATATTTTCCTGCACGAAGTTTACTAACCTCAAATGTACCGTTCGATGTACTCATAACTCCACCAGCAATCGAACTGTCAGCTGCCGAATAAACGGCTATACTTGCAAATTCCATGGGGGTGTGATTGGTTGCTTCAACTATTTTCCCTTTTATAGTAAGATTTCGGGGAGTGGACACCTCTCCAGGCTTACCAATTGGAGAGGGTGTTTGTCCGCTTAATTGAACAACGATTACTGTTAAGAGGATTATAAATATTGATACTTTTCTCATTCTGCTTTTTTAATTAATTCTGTTCTTTGATGGATTTATTCATCTGAGGTTTAATCAGCGATTGCAAAAAAGGTGAGTTTAAATACTATATAATTGAATATCAATTATTGTAATTTGTAAATAGGCATATTCGATAGCGATGAAATGATAATGTGAGAAGATAAACAGATTGAGAAGTGGGAATTAGATCCGGATAAATAAGTTGAGTAAGACCGAAATCCTGAGAGGTAGTATCGAAAAATAAGTATTACAACATTCAGAAAGGACAATGTAGTAACAGTCAATAGGCGGTAGTAGGTGGTATTTATAGATTAGCTGAAATGTACACTTTTACAGGCAAGTGATCGCTTGTTCCGCCATGGTACTTCGGTCCTAGATAGGTTCTGAAAGGTTTATGCCCAAGATAGGTTGGGTCAGGTTCCAATAAAAAGTCAAAATTGCAAATGCCACCTTGTTCGGTATCTATCTGTAATCTATTATTTGACAGAAGATTATATGAACAGATTATTTGGTCGAAAACTTCCCACTGGCCACCATTTCTGATGGTTCCTTCTGCACGCTTTGTCCAGATAGTTGAAAGATTAACTAAGTAGGAAGGATTATTATTCCCGGGATAAGGTAGCGCTTTAAGAATTGCAGTAAAGCATTTTTCTTTAGGGGTGGCATTAAAATCACCCATTAAAATGATATTGGTTTTCGGATCTTTAATAAATAATGAATCAATGCTTTTGCGTAAAATTCCGGCTGTTATATCCCGTTTCGCTTTGGTCTCAATGTAACCACCACTTCTGGAAGGCCAATGGTTTACAAAGAAGTGAACTTGATCTGAACCCAGTTCTGCAGTAAAATGAAGAATATCTCGTGTTTTGAAACCGTATTTACCGGCGTCTGAGACTGGTATGTGCTCATAATCAATAGGTATTATTTTGTCTTTTCGATAAAGCAAGGCTACATCAATTCCCCGCGGATCTGGCGACTCCTTATGAATAATTCCATAGGGAACTTTACTGAATGGGGTTTTGCTGATCAATTGTTCGATTACCCACCGATTTTCAATCTCTGCAAGACCAATAATGTCAGGGAATTGACCATCTCCAGCGGTTATCAGTGTTTTGTAAATCATTTTGATTTTATCGTCAAAACGTTCTCTCGTCCAATGCCTTTCGTTCCGGGGAGTAAATTCCTCATCCGCGGTTAAAGAATCATCGCGTGTATCAAATAGATTTTCAACATTGTAGAATACAATATTGTACTTGGTTTGTGCAGCGACCGGCAAAGTGGTTCCCGGATAAACTGCTGCAAGAATAAGAATCCATTTCAGAATTCTCCTCATGAACTATTTTTTTGCGCCGTTCTTTTTCTCGATTCGTTCAAATGCCCCAAGATCGGGACCGTCGTCACTTATCCTGCTATCAGATTTTAGATCAAGAGGATACATTTTAGAGTAGTTGGCTTTCCCATAATCCTTGACAATTGATAAAGTGTCTAATTCAAAATTTCCTTTGTATGGGTTCTTAAAGCGCGGATTTACATTGCGAATAATGTCAACAAAACGGTATGAATCAACAAGTTTAAATGTATCGGAAATCTGGATAAGGCTTCTGTCGAAGAGATAGTTCGATTCGCCTTGTTTGTCCATGGAGATGGAAAGTTCGTTCACCCGATTACCTGTAATGATGCAATTCCCGAATGTAGCCTCTTTTAAATCACCAACATACCTTGTCCCGTTCTTGTTATCGACAAGGTAGTTCGATACAATTAAAGTTTCGGTTGTCCGCATACCTGAGGATAATTTGTTGTAATAGTTGGCAAAAGTTGTGTGGTAGAATTGGTAGTCGCCACCCAGTAAAAGTGCTGTATTGTAGTATCTTACATTTGATATGACGCAGTTGTAGGCGAGAATTTTCGACTTCATTGCCCAAATTCCCGACCAGCTCATATTTTCGATCCGTGTATTGGCAAGCTCTAAAGATGCAAAACCTGTGTGCTCAATGGTTCCCACCTGCAAACCAATATTTGCATTTTTAATTTTTGCATAGTTGATTTTGTTATTATGACTCCCTGAGTACAGTATGATTCCATTCCATTGGTCAGGCGTATCACTGAATGATTGCTCAAGTCGATCTCCCTTAAATTCAACAGGTTCCTCGAATGTTCCTAAAACCTTTAACGTTCCTTTTACTTTCAAGCCGGCGTATTTGTGAAAATAGATGGTGGTGCCAGCTTCAACGGTAAGCGTCTGACCTGAGTCTACAATAGCTTCGTTATAAATCAGATATGGGCGGTCACTGTTCCATACAGAGGTTTTAATATGCTCAGATTTTACCATTACAAAGTCTTGTCCCCATGCCAATAGCCGCACCTTTTGTTCGATATTATTTATCATGAAAATAATTGAATCTTCGGTTACCAAAGGAACATTATTACCATTTTTACCAAGCAGCGCCTCAACAAAAATAAAAATACTGTCTTGTGCCGGAATCTGAACATTGTATGATTCAAGAGATGCATCTCCATTTATATTCAGCCGAAAACCACTTTGCTTGCCTCCCGCCAGTCTGACCGATGAAATTACTACATTTTCGTTCGTCTTGTTAATTACCCGGAGGTTTCTCGTTGGTGATCCTATAGAGGTAAAAAGTGTATCGAATGTTATTGTGTCTGAGGAAAAATGAAGGATGGCGTTGTAGGACGAGTTCATTTTCTCTTTTTCACAGGCATAAAAAAGAGATATAAACCCCCAGAATAATAATATATTAAATAAGCCTTTCATTATTTTATTGCCTGTCGTTATTATTCGAAACTTTTTGAACAAAGTGTACCCTAATATAGCTTTTCAAAGATAGAATAAAAAATCAACATTCTTTAACGTTTTTTAACGATGGTGATATTTTTTTTTGAATTAAAAGCAATCCAAGAAAAGTAATTCCTCCATTAATAATAATTAGCTCAAATCCAATTTGATAGCCGTTGAACAACTGTTCAGAATAAGCATCAATCATCCATGCTATAAAAGGAGAACATAGGGTAACAAGGGGAACCCAACCGTCATAAACATGCTTTTTAGTGAGAAGGCCGAAACCAAACAGTCCGAGTAGCGGTCCATAAGTATAACCGGCAGCTTTAAATACAGCAACTACTACGCTTTGATCGTTGATAATACGAAAGATCATGATCACAAGAAACAGTAAAAGCGAAAAGCCTATATGCGTTCGTCGAAGTAGCGGCTGTTTCCGTTCCTGGGGTCGGTTTTTGATATCCAAAAAATCGACGCAAAATGCAGTTGTAAGCGATGTTAAAGCAGAATCGGCGCTTGCATAGTTGGCAGCTGTAATACCAAGCAAAAAGAAAATTCCAATCACCAGGCTCATATGGTTCATCGCAAGCATCGGAAACAGGTAGTCCGATTTCGGCGGCAACTTAATCCCATTCGCTTCGGCAAAAATGTAGAGTAAAACGCCTAACATCAAAAACATCGCAACAACAAACACAAAGATGGCACTGAAAGTGAGCATGTTTTTTTGTGATTCCTTCAAACTTTTACAGGTGAGGTTTTTCTGCATCATGTCCTGATCGAGGCCCACCATGACAATCGTAACAAAGATGCCAGCAATAAATTGTTTGAAAAAGTATTTGTCAGACTTTACATCCCATTCAAAGATTCTAGAATAGGGGTGGTCATTTATTTTTTGAAGTGTTTCTCCTACGGACCCTCCAAAATTTGAAAGTATATAGTAAATAGTTAGTATCACAGCTGATAGCAGGAAAATTGTTTGTAAAGAGTCTGTCCAGATAATTGTCTTAACACCACCACGGTAAGTATAAACCCAGATCAGGAAGATGCTGATCAGTACAGTTAAGGAAAAAGGAATTCCAAGTGCATCAAATAGTGCCAATTGCAATACTTCGGCCACTAAATACATTCGGAAGGCGGCACCAATCGTTCTGGAAAGGAGGAAAAAGAAGGATCCCGATTTGTACGAATAGAATCCAAACCGTTGTTCTAAGTAGGAATAAATTGAGATCAGGTTGAGCTTGTAATAAACTGGCAAGAGAACGAGTGCAACAATCCAGAAACCGACAAGGTTACCCATGATGAACTGAAAATAGGTGCTCGCTGAATTTCCAACTTCACCAGGAACAGAGATAAACGTAACACCCGATATGGTTGTTCCGATCATTCCGAACGCAACGACAAACCACGGTGATTTCCGGTTGGCAGTGAAAAAAGAATCTGTTGTTGCCGATTTGCCCGTGAAATGAGCAATAATTATCAGCATTAAGAAATAACCTCCGAGCAGGATCGCAACAAGGATTGGATTCATTTTGCTGAATTGAAATCGGGGTACAACAAATATTTCTGACGAATTGCGCGATAATTTGCCAATTCAACCTCCCACGATTTCCTGATTTCAGCTTCACCCTTGCCTTCAAGGATAAGTTTTAAAACAGTATCGTTGCCCATTAGCTGGTTAAACCATTTACTCCTCGTTAGAAATTCATCTTTATTTTTAAATTTTTGAAGCCAATCAATAAAATAGTATAAGGTGAATTGTGGTACTTCTTTTAATTCCCGAAAATCATCTCCATAGCATTTTTTATCCTTCTGCAACGGATTTAATTCCATGCCCTTCAGACTTTGCGGCGTAAATGAAAAGGTTCCGAAAGACGGATCAGGATAGCCCAAAACCTGAAATGCGAATTGGGTACCCCGTCCAACACTGACACTCGTGGCCTCGAAG
>Ga0209386_1000107_pt1 | contig 43146 bp, 40 predicted proteins | sample NGEPertwo_FD_184510 | JGI IMG/M metagenome (GOLD analysis project Ga0209386, IMG submission 184510) | Arctic peat soil microbial communities from the Barrow Environmental Observatory site, Barrow, Alaska, USA - NGEE Permafrost154B-two... | ecosystem: Environmental > Terrestrial > Soil > Wetlands...
TTCTTCTGTGTTCATACTCAATCTTCACCTCATTAAAATAAGAGGGATCTAAATTATATAATGCAGCAGACCCCACCTGGTCTAACGTAGGACAAGAAAGTCTTCCCTGCGCCAATTTAATCAGGTTACTGTGCAGTTCTGCATTTTTTGTGATGATGGATCCTATTCTGGCACCGCAGGCGCTAAATCTCTTGGAAACACTATCTACGATGACAACCCTGTCAGCTACATCCTCATACTGGCCAAAGCTGGTCATTTCCTTCCCGTCATATACGAATTCTCGGTATACTTCATCTGCAATGATGAAAAAATCATGTTTTTTGGCTAAATCACAAATCATTCTCATTTCTTCTCTGGTTAAAACGTTCCCTGTCGGATTCCCTGGATTTACGAGAACAAAGGCTTTCGTTTTAGGAGTTATGACTGCTTCTATGTCTTCTTTATTTGCATAATGATATCCATTTTCTGCTGTTGTTGTCAATGGTTTGACAACGCCATCAGACATGGATATAAAGGTTTTATAATTTGTGTAATAAGGTTCTGGAATAATCACTTCATCGCCGGCATCAAGAAGACAGGCCATGATGAAAATCAAAGCTTCACTTCCCCCATTGGTAATTAAGACGTTATCTTTAACATAATCCATATTATATCTTTTGTAGTAGCCGATAACTGCATCAATTAATTCAGGAATTCCTTCAGAAGGAGCATATTCAAGAACATCTGCATCAAAATTTCTAATGGCTTCCATAAATGCTTTTGGTGTTTTAATATCAGGCTGACCGATGTTTAAATAATAGACCTTTTTCCCTTGTGCCTTTGCCTTGTTTGCATAAACATAAAACTTACGAATTGGGGAATGTTTCATCGCTAGTACTCTTTTTGATAGTTTCATTTTAATCCTCCTAAACACATAAATGCTACTGTTTGTCTAATTCATCATGAGAATCAGAAACAATACTGTTAATTATTTTGGCTGTATCAAAGTTGTCTGACTTAATTTTTTTTAGAAATAAAAGGTATTCTATATTCCCCTTTGCTCCAGTTACCGGAGAAAAGGTTAAACCGTTTGGATAAAGACCGTTGCTTTCTGCATAAGCAATAACATTGTTGATTACTTCTCTGTGAACATTGATATCTCTTATGATACCCTTTTTCCCAACCTGCTCTCTGCCTGCCTCAAACTGGGGTTTTACCAGGCAAACTAGACTCCCTTTTTCATTTAAAAGGCTTGCAGCAATTGGGAAAACAAGTTTGAGAGAAATAAATGAAACATCTATGCTTATAAAATCAACATCTTTATCTATTGTTTCTGCATCGAGATAACGAATATTAATTTTTTCCATATTTACTACTCTTGGATCAATCCTTAATTTATAATCAAGCTGTCCATAGCCGACATCTATTGCAAATACTTTTTTTGCTCCGTTTTTAAGCATACAGTCTGTAAAACCTCCCGTTGAAGCACCAATATCAACGGCTGTAATGCCTTCTAAAGAAAAATCAAATGATTCAAGGGCTTTTTCAAGCTTCAGGCCGCCTCGGCTCACATAGGGGCACAAGTTTTCTTTAATAAAAAATTCCTGGAAGTCGTTAACAGCTGTTCCAGCCTTGTCAATCCTTTGCCCGTCCACATAAACAATCCCTGCCATGATGGCTGCTTTTGCCCGTTCTCTTGACTGGAAAAGCCCTTTATTAAATAATATGACATCCAGTCTATCTTTCAATGGCTTTCCTGATCCTTTCTGCAATACCCCTGGCATCCAGCTCATATTTCTCAAACAGTTCATCAATACTACCGTGCTCTATAAATTTGTCCGGCCATCCGATATTCGTCACCTTGACATCAAGAATACCCTTTTCAAGAAGAAAACTGCTGAGCTGCTGACCAAATCCACCAATAACGGAATTATCTTCGAGGGTTACAATATGTTTCACTCTTCTTGCGGAGGCTAATATCCCTGCCTGATCTAAAGGCTTAATTCTTTTTACGTTTATTATTCCGGCATCTATATCCATTTTCTTCAATAATTCACAGGCGTTGCTTCCTATTGAAACCATTTTACCAACTGCCCAAATTTCAACATCTGCGCCCTGAGCGGTTCCAACCGTAACATCAGAGGCAGCACCCCTTGGATACCTGATGGCACAAGGTCCATTGAGACTGACTGCATATTCCAGCATTTCTGACAATTCCTGACCATCCTTTGGTGCAAGAATGGTCAGATTAGGCATATGCTCCAGGTAAGATAAATCAAAAATCCCGTGATGGGTTTCGCCATCCTGTCCCACATTGCCGGCTCTGTCTATTGCAAATATGACCGGTAAGTTTTGAAGACATACATCCATAAGAATTTGATCATATGCTCTTTGAAGAAAGGTGGAATAAATGGCAACTACAGGTTTCAATCCTCCCTGAGCAAGACCTGCTGCGAAAGTAACGGCATGCGCTTCAGCAATGCCGACATCGAAAATTCTATCAGGAAATTTTTGTTTAAACTCTTCTAAACCTGTTCCATCTGACATTGCAGCACATACTACAACAATTTTGTCGTTCTTTGCGGCTAATTGTACTATTTTGTTGCCGAAACACTGAGAAAAGGACAGGTCTGATAAGGAGTTCAGCTGGACTCCTGTTGTTGGATCAAAAGGGCCAATGCCATGAAACTTATTCGGATTGTTCTCCGCATTCTTATAACCTTTTCCCTTTGTTGTTAATACATGAATGAGAACAGGACCATCCATTGTTTTGGCTAAAGCTAAGGTTTCGATAAGGTCTTTCAGTTTATGTCCATCGATAGGCCCTATATATTTAAAACCAAACTCTTCAAAAATGGCACCCTGAATAATAGCATATTTAATGGAATCTCTCAGGTGTTCAGCTCCCAGATAAAGGCCTTCTCCCACACCAGGAATACCTTTTAAAGTTTTCTTTAATTGTCTTTTTAAATCCAGATACGCTGTTGACAATCTAAGTTTTGATAAATGTTTTGCGACAGCGCCAGTGCTTTTGCTAATTGACATGCCGTTATCATTTAGAATTACGATCATCTTTGACTTTGAATCTCCAGCGTTATTCAAACCTTCATAGGCAAGTCCGCCTGTAAGCGCTCCATCACCTATTACTGCGATAACTTCATGCTTTTCCCCGGCTAAATCCCTTGCCACTGCAAAACCTGTTGCTGCAGAAATAGATGTGCTGCTATGCCCGGTTTCAAAACAGTCATGAACGCTTTCATCTCTTTTGGGAAACCCGCTCATTCCTTCGTAGGAACGGATGGTACACATATCAGCAGCTCTGCCCGTTAATATTTTATGGATGTAGGACTGATGCCCGACGTCCCAAATGATTTTATCTGTTGGGCTTTCAAAAACTTTGTGGATGGCAATTGTCAGTTCAACAACACCAAGGTTCGATGCCAGATGGCCTCCGGTTTTCGAAACATTTTCTATTAAATAATCCCTGATTTCATATGGCAAAAGTTCAAGTTCCCTTTCAGTCATTGTCTTCAAGTCTTCAGGAAAATTGTACTCTGTTAATTTTTTCTTTAGCATTACGCTGCTCCTTCAAGTTGTTATTTTATTCTGACTGAAAGTTCATTCGCCAGTTTTGTAAAAAATTCTGCTTCGTCATAATAGGGTTCTAATACTGTGATGGCATTTTCTGTCAATTCTTTCAACCTGTTTCTTGAAGCGTCAAGCCCGTAGCAGCCTGGATAAGTTGATTTGTTTTTGCTTTTATCTCCGCCAGATTTTTTCCCCATATCTGTTTCAACACCAGTTACATCCAATATGTCATCTTTAATCTGGAAAGCCAGTCCAAGAAATTCCGCATAACCGGTTAAGTCCCTTAACATTTTTTCATTTGCTCCTCCCAAATGAGCACCTGCCCGAATGGACGCAACGATGAGTGCGGCAGTTTTGTTAATATTGATGTAATCAAGCATCTCTTTTGAGCATTGTTTGTTCTCTGCTTCAATGTCTGCGATCTGACCTGCAACCATACCTCTGCAGCCGGCACCTTTGGCAAGCTCATAAGAGGCCTTCACTCTTCTTTTTAATTGTATGTCACTGTCAAAATATAAAAGCATATCTTTATTCATTGCTTCAAAGGCAGATGTTAAGAGGCCGTCACCGGCCAGGATTGCAGTTGCTTCACCATAAACCTTATGATTGGTTGGTAGTCCTCTACGGATGTCATCATTATCCATCGCCGGCAAATCGTCGTGTATCAGAGAATAAGTATGAATATATTCTGCAGCACAGGCATATGGAATCGCATTATTAATATCCCCACCTGCAAATTCACATGAAGCAAGGAGTAAAGAAGGTCTGAGTCTTTTGCCGCCGGCACTTAAACTGTATTTCATTGCTTCGTAAACTGTAATGCTTTTATGGTCAACTTCAGGCAAAAAATCCAAAATGTGCAATTCTACTATATCTTTATACTTATAAAAATCAATATTATCCATAATGCATCTCCTAACTGCTTAATTAGAAATAATCTCTATTTTTTGCTTCGCGTCGTTTAATATCTCAGAACAATGTTTATAGTATTTTAACCCTTCCTCATAGCTTTTCATCGCCTCTTCCAGAGTAATGCCATCTTTTTTCAGTTTATCTGCAGATGATTCCAATTGTTTCAATGCTTCCTCAAACGTCAGTTTTTTATTTTTCTCCAATGTTTTCACCCCTAATCTCTTCAACCCGGCAATCTATCTTGCCGTCAATAAACGATGCGGTTAAACTGTCTCCATTACTGAAATATTTTACAGAAGATCTTATGAGGCCATCCTTATCAGTAATTGCAACATAACCCCTTTTTAGTATATCCGTCGGATTTAATGACTCCAGCATTTGTTTTGACATTTCGACCGTATTTTTATAGTCATTTAGAATTGTGAGAGCCTTTATTTTCATTTCATTCTTTAAATTATCCGATTTGTAAATGGCATTGTCTATTCTGTCTGCGAGGCCGGCTCTTAGAGATTCTATGTTGTGCTGTGCAATTGACATCTCGTAATATTTCATTTTATTACCCAGCTGATGATCAATGGAATCTTTTATCGTGATAATATATCCCTTTAGTTCACTGATGTCCGGAACTGCCATTTGCGCTGCAGCAGTAGGTGTTTCTGCCCTTTTATCAGCCACAAAATCTGAAATTGTAAAGTCGATTTCATGGCCAACTGCAGAAATTATAGGTATTTTTGAAGCGAATATGCTTCTGGCTACGATTTCTTCGTTAAACGCCCAAAGTTCTTCAATTGATCCGCCACCTCTTCCAACAATTATAGTATCCGTATGCGGGTAAAGTTCGTTAACCTTGCAAATTGCTTCCGATATTTCTCCTGCCGCATTGGGTCCCTGCACGAGGACCGGATAAATCATTACATTGACAATATTATTCCTGCTTTTGATGATTTTAATGATATCCTTAACGGCAGCTCCAGTTTCTGACGTTATAACGGCAATATTATAAGGGAAGAAAGGTATTGGTTTTTTTTGTTTTTCATCAAACAAACCTTCTTTGGCCAGCTTCTCTTTTAACTTTTCAAAAGCCACACTTAGATTCCCCGTACCTTCAACCTGAATATCTCTGATATTCAATGAATACGTTCCGCCGCGTTCGTAAATATAAATATACCCGTTTGCGGTTATTTCCATTCCTTCAGCTAGTTCAAATCGTATATCCTTTAACATATCTGCACCTAGAAAACAATTTATTTTGCTCAGTTCATCTTTCAGTGTGAAATAAACATGTCCGCTTCCATGATATTTTAAATTAGAAATTTCTCCAATTACGAATACATTCCCTAATAAAGGGTCCGACTGGAGTACTCTTTTAATATACCCATTCAGTTGGGAAACTTTAATTGGTTTTATTGCCATAAACTTTTCCCTCCTAGCAGTGAAATTCCAACCGCATTGTCTGAAGATAAATTCCGCACTCCAAATACAATATTTCCTTGAACATTTCTCATTATTTCGTCTCTGATAAATAAACTCTCCGCGACGCCTCCGGTAAAAACAATATTATGCAGACTGGTTTCTTCCATTGCTTTTATAGAAAGTCTGATAAGCAAATCTGAAATTTTTTCGAAAATTTCAGGTACAAGACCATCCGTTTCAAGATTCCTTAAAGATTTTGTCTCTACACCTGATAAATTGAAATACAGACCTTGCAGTTCGATTTTTTTAATTATTCTGCTTTTCTGGCCGGTAAATGCAATTTTATCCAATTCTTCTCCGGCCGGGAAATTTAAACCCAAACCAACACCCACCCGGTCCAGCAACTGGCCAAAAGAAATATCCTTTGAACCTCCAATTATTTCAATTTTGCTGTTATCTATTTTTAATAATTCACATGTTCCTCCTGATAAATGAAAGCACAAAAGATTTGGTTCGTTTTTTAATTGGGAATAATATTTTACTGCTTCTATATGACCTTCCTGATGAGAAAATTCAAACAAATCTACACCTAATGAGGCTGCAATGCTTCTTCCGATCGATTCTCCTGCCTTAAACACAGGCATATAAGAATCCAACAAGGGTCTTGGTTTTGTAGACACAGAAACTGCAGCAATTTTTTTAAATTCTAAACATGACATAGCTTTCTCTATCAAATCAGGAAGAATCTTTATATGTTGAAACAGGGCATCCGATTGTCTTAAGCCCTTATCTCCTTTTTTAATCTGGAGAAGCTTTCTGAAATCACAAATAATATTCCCGTTTCCATCAGTTATTGCTACTGAAGTTTTATAATTGCTTGTATCTATTCCTAAAACATTTCCGTCAGTTTGCATTTTTTTCTTTTTCTATTTTTCCTAAAATTCCATTTATGAATTTGCTGGATTCCTCCGTACTGTATTTTTTTGCAATATTTACCGCTTCATTGATTGCAACAGAATCAGGGACATCTTCAAGAATCATTATTTCTGCTACAGCAAGCCTTGTTATAGCCAGATCAACCTTAGCCATTCTGCTGATATCCCAGTTAGTACTGTATTTATCTATTGCGCTGTCAATAATATCTCTATTTTCAATAATTGAATTCAACAAACCGTTCATATATTCTTTCTGTGATTCCCCTTCAGCATATTCCTTGTAAAATTTATCTCTGATGCGTAGACTGTAATCATTCTGAGCTTCCATTTGAAATATTAATTTCATAACAAGTTCTCTGGCTTCTCCTCTAATCATATCTCTTCCTCCTCTAAAAAATGTACACCTTGTACATGAATATTTATTGATTTTATGATTAACTCAAAAGAGTCTTCTATATCTTTTTTTATTTTATTTTGCAGATTCCAGGCAACCTCTGGAATTTTAAACCCAAAATCCACCAAAATATATAAATCTATTAAAATGCCATCTTCTAATTGACTAATTTTGATACCTTTTCGAACAAAACTGCGAAAACCAGGAACATCTTTTGCTGAATCCAAGACACAAATTGCTATGACATCATCTGATATTTTAACGGCTCCAAGTTTTTCTTCGTTATCGTTGTTCATAACTTCTCCTTCTTCGCATTAACAATTCATTATATCAAAATCTAATCGCAAATACAAGAAAAAGCAATGAATAAGCCGCTCAAAATAATGAATGGCATATTCGTTGCTCAACCAAATCTAAAATGTTTTCCTGTTAATCTAAAATACTTTCCCGCTTAATTTCTTCTTCCTTTGAGGTTATATGAAGTCTGATTGTTTCTATTCTTCTTTCCTTTATGGATTCAATCGTGAATATACAATTGTTGTACTCAATAATACGTTCCACATGATCATCGTCGTCTGGGATTTCACCAAGAATGTCAATAATCAAACCGCCGATTGTTTCACTGTTGTCAGAGTGCAAACTGATATGCAGCTCTTCATTTAAATCATCTAATGACATGAAACCGCTTATTCTATATGTGTTGTCATCTATTCTTTCTATTTCCTTTTGTATTTTATCATACTCATCATCAATATCACCGACAATCTCTTCAATCAGGTCCTCCATCGTTACAATCCCTGAGAAGCCTCCGTATTCATCTATTAAAATGGCAATGTGCTGCTTAGAAGTTTGTAAATCGAAAAACAGCGTTTCAAGATTTTTTGTTTCGGGTACAAAATACGGTTTTCTAAGAATCTCTCTTAAATCAACATTTTCAAAACCCAATTCTCTGGCTTTTATCAGATAATCCTTTATATTAATAATCCCGATAATATTATCCGAGTCATCGTCGTAAACGGGAATTCTGGAATATCTGAGTTCCATTAGTTCTTCTAAATATTCTTCCGAAGGATCATTTACATCGATATAGAACACGTCTGTTCTTGGAGTCATTATTTCATACGCCAACTTATCATCAAAGGCAAATATACTGTTTATCATGCGCTTGCCCTGTTCGTTCAGCACACCCGTTTCCTGACCCACTTCAAGCATTGATCTGACATCGTCTTCAGAAAACTCTTCTTCATCTACTTCAACCTTCTGCCTGGTTATTCGGAGAAGACAATTCACGGATTTCAACAATAACCAGTTGAAGGGTGCGACCAGTTTGGTAAGAACTAATATGGGCTTGGATAAACTTAATGCTATTCCCTCAGCATGATTGACAGCCAGCCTTTTAGGATACAGTTCGCAGAATACAATATTAAGGTAAATTAATACTAAAGCACTGATGAATACTGCCAGCTCAGAGCCAAACATTATATTCCTTTCCATAAAGAAATTACCAAGGTTATTTGCTATTCCAACTGCCGTGAATGCGCTTGCAAAAAATCCAGCCATGGTAATCAAAGTTTGTATACTTGTCCTGACTTTATCTGGCTTATCAAGTATTTTCAGTAAAGATACCGCTTTACCGTTCCCTTCCTGTGCCATATGTTTTATTTTGTTTCTGTTTACTGTTGAAATTGAAACTTTAATTGCAGCAAAAAAGGCATTAAATAGTAGAAGTATCATGATAATTGTCAAAAACAAGCCAATAGGCAAACTGGGATCCGGGGTGTTCGTCATTTTAAATTCTCCTGTATTCATTTAGCTTTTCTAAGAAGAAAACCTTCTTTAACGGGTTTAATCATTTTAATTCTAACAATCTGTTGCGCATGTGGTGCCGATTGTATCGGTTCTCCATTTTCATTTTCAAGCATATCTAATTTTTGACTGAAAAAATCCGTATATGGGCCAAAAACCTCTATTTCGTCCCCAATGCTCATTTTGTTTCTTTGTTCTACGACTGCAATCTTGGCTATTTCGTCATAGGACTTTACAACACCTATAAATGAATATTCTCGGGTATAGGCACTCGTCTGATAATTCTGATCCTTATTTGTTGGTTTATTAAAATAAAAACCGGTTGTAAACTCCCGATGGCTGACTTTTTTCAACTCATCCATCCATTCCTCCTTGAAATGATACTTTTCAGGATTTTCCAGATAAGTATCGATGGCTTTTCGATAGGCGCCAACTATTGTTGCTACATAAAAAGCGCTTTTCATTCGGCCTTCGATTTTAAAGGAAGTTATCCCGGAAGCTGCAAGTTCAGGGATATATTCAAGCATGCATAAATCTCTGGAATTCAAAATATAAGTACCCCGGTCATCTTCTTCAATTGGGAAATATTCCCCTGGTCTTTTTTCTTCAACAAGGCTGTATTTCCATCTGCAGGGATGTGCACAGGCGCCTCTGTTGGCATCCCTTTCAACCATGAAGTTACTGAGCAGACACCTGCCGGAATAGGATATGCACATGGCTCCCTGTACAAAAGCTTCAATATCCATATCTTCCGGTATTTCATTTTTCAATTCATGAATTTCTTTAAAGGTAAGCTCTCTTGCAATGACAATTCTTTTAACACCTTGATTATACCAGAAATTTGCTGTCATATAATTTGTCATATTTGCCTGTGTGCTCAAATGTAATTCAGCATTGGGCAAAATTGATTTTATCAGCATGACAACACCTGGATCTGATACAATAAAAGCGTCTATTGGAATAGTTTTCAGGCTTTGTAAATAAGTCGTTAATATTGAAATATCTTCATTATGTGCGAAAATATTTAATGCCAGATAGGCTTTTTTGTTTTTTGAGTGAGCATATTTAACACCTTCTGCCATTTCTTCCAAAGAAAAATTGCCAGCCCCTGCCCTTAGGCTGAAAAGTTCACCACCAAAATAAACAGCATCCGCACCGTAATTTATGGCTGTCATTAATTTTTCCAGGTCTCCTGCCGGTGCCAGCAGCTCTATGTTAAACATTCATATCCCCTAAAACACTGATAGCCAACCCATCTCCAACTGGGATAACCGATGTGTATATGTTTTCTAAATTAGTAATATATTCTAAAAATTCTCTCATTTTTCTGATATTTGTTTTAAATTTTGAACGTGGATCATAATCATCAGAGACAGTCTTGGCATTCAATAAAACATTGTCAGAAACTATTACAGCATCCTGTTCGCAATGTTTCAAAGCTTCATCAAAAAAATCCTTGTAATGGCTTTTCCCTGCATCAATAAAAACAAAATCAAATTTTTGACTCGCTTCCATTTCTGTCAAAACATCTGTTGCATTCCCAAGTAATACAGTAATCTGATTTTGATAACCAAGCATTTCAATGTTATTTACAGCCATATTCTTTAATTCAACACTACTTTCTATTGTAACAATTTCAGCTGTGCTGCAAGCTTCTGCAAAGCAAGAGGCAGAATAACCTATGGCTGTTCCGATTTCAAGTATTCGCTTGGGCCTCTTAACCTTCAGGAGACTGACAATTAAAGTTTCAGTGTCTTGAAGAATAACAGGAATATGATTTCGCTCAGCATACTTCCTTATTTCAAAAATTTCAGGCCGCAACGCTTTATATAGTCCGTTTAAGTATTCTACAACTTTTTCATTAATTATATTCATGTCGTCCCTTTATAGTGAATCTGTATACTCTTTTTTATACTTTAAAAATTCTTCATAAGTTTTAGCAAATTGATGTGTTCTCTTCCCGTTTGGATCGACAACAAAATATAGATACTCAGTTTCTGCAGGGTAAAGAGCTGCTTTTATTGATTCCAGTCCTGGTGAACAAATTGGCCCTGGCGGAAGTCCTGCATTTATATAAGTGTTATATTTCGAATCGATTTGAGTGTCCTCAAAGGAAAGTCTGGCTTTTTGATCGCCAAGTACATATTGTACTGTTGAGCAAAATTGAAGAGGCATACTTTGTTTTAGTCTGTTATATACAACACTGGCTACTTTAGGCCGGTCTTCATTAACTGCTGCTTCTCGTTCAATCATTGATGCGATTGTAATGACTTCATTAATATTTAAACCAAGTTCACTTGTTCTTGTATAATATTCTTCTGTATATAATTTATCAAACTGATTCAGCATGATATTAATAATGTCATATTCTGATGCATTTACCGGTATTTCATAGGTTTCCGGGAATAAAAATCCCTCTAATCTGTTAGGACCCTCTGGCAAAAACTCAACAAATTTTTGTTTAAAACTGCCATTTTCCAGTTCATCCAGGAATACTGCCTTGTCAACAAGCCCGGCTTTTTCTAGAATGTCGGCAACCTGTGCAATTGCATACCCCTCTGGAATTGTGATCATATTACCGACTGAGATACCTGACTGAAGTTTTTTCATTATTTCATTTAAATTCATTGAAGGAGAAAGAGCATAGGTGCCTGCCTTGTATTTCCCATTGTTTCCTGTGATTTTTGATACCAGTTTAAAAATATCCCCATCGTCGATAATCCCCTTTTTTTCTAATATTGCTGCAATTTGAGGTGTGCCGGAACCTACAGGAACAATAATAATTACCCTTGTACTGTCTGTTGAATCATAAGGCTCAACTGCATTAGACATGGCAACCTTGAAACCAATAATACCAACTGCTAAAATAATAAAAACCGCAATAGTAATTTTGATTATTTTATTTGTCTTTCTTTTCCCCGACATTTTATTCCTCTTTTTCTAATTTTTTAAAAGGGGCGTATTGCACGCCCCTAATAATAGTATTTGTTTAAATTATTATTTAGATCTGCCTAAATAGTCGCCTGTTCTCGTATCGATTTGAATAATTTCGCCTTCCTCAATAAAAATAGGAACCTGAACAACAGCACCAGTTTCAACAGTGGCAGCCTTTGTTACATTTGTTGCTGTATCACCCTTAACGCCAGGTTCCGTTTCTGTAACCTTCAAATTGACGAAGTTTGCTGCCTCTACGAGAAAGGCGGTATCCTTGTAAAATTTAATGGTGGCTTCATCATTTTCTCTTAAATATTTAATGGCATCTTCCACCTGTTCATACATTAAAGGAACCTGCTCAAAATTTTCTAAATCCATGAAATAGTAAAGTTCTCCATCATTATACAGATACTGCATTGTTTTCGTTTCAATATGAGCCTTCGGGAACTTATCATTTGGGTTAAAAGCTTCTTCTCTCGTTGCACCGGTAAGAATGTTTTTGTACTTGGTTCTTACAAAAGCAGCCCCTTTGCCCGGTTTAACATGTTGGAAGTCTATAACAACATGTGGTTCACCATTCAGATCAAAGGTAATCCCTTTTCTAAAGTCACTTGCATATATCATAATCTCTCTCCATCCTTACATTCTTATTAAACCAGGCTAAAGAATAATTAAATCTTTACTGGAATTTACGGTATTAATTATACCAAATTTTGTAACAATTGCCAAGTCCTCAATTCTAACCCCGAATTTTTCTGGCATGTAAATACCAGGTTCAATTGTAACCGGCATATATTCTTCCAGTATTTCGTCACTTTTGCTGTTAAGCGTTGGCGCTTCATGGACTTGAGTTCCCACGCCATGGCCGGTTCCATGTACATAGTATTCCCCGTAACCGGCTTCAGCAATAATATCTCTGGCTGCTTTATCCACATCAAAACAGGATACCCCAGCCTTGATTGAATCGATGCCTGCCAGTTGAGCAGCTAAAACTATGTTATATACTTTTCTTTGCTCTCCAGTCACCTTACCCATTGCTACGGTTCTGGTCATATCACCGCAATACCCGTTGACGATTGCTCCGAAATCCATCGTAACGAAATCGCCTTCTTCTATTATTTTTTCTGAAGGTTCTCCATGTGGAAATGCAGTTCGATCGCCTGAAACACAAATGGTTTCAAAAGATAAACCTTCTGCCCCCAATGAAAGCAAAACTCGTTCAATTTCATTGGCAACCTGCATTTCAGTCATTCCTGTTTTAATATACCCAAGAATATGAGAAAAACACATATCTCCCATAGCAGAGGCTTTCATTATGTTTAAAATCTGTTCAGGTGTTTTTATTAAATTATTCTGTTGTTTGTTTGTTTCCAAGGTTAATCACATCTCCTAAAATTTTATAGATATCATTCATCATGAGGGAAAATCTAATTTCCGCCTGAAGATATTGGGCTGCAGTTGGGTCCTGCATCATTATTCCATAAAGAGATTGGATTTGTCCCATCATTTCTTCTCCAATTTCCTCTCCCATCATTTGTTTTGCCTGGATTTCAAATTGCTTGCTTTGAAAATCATTCAGCATTCCAGCAAGTTCATCTTTGTCGGAAACCAATTTTTTGATTTCCTCATACTGGATATATTCCTCTGAATCCTTTATGGCTTTTGCCAAATCACGGGCTGCATCGTATACATTCATATTATCTAAATTCCTTTCATCATCATACTATTACTCTATCATACTATTACTATATCATACTACTACTCTTTTTATACTTCTAAAAATATCGGTAAAATTACTGGGCTTCTCTTGGTTTTTTCATATATGAAACTTCTGAGTGAATCTCTGACCGCCGATTTCAGAGCATTCCATTCTCTGATATTACCATCAACACATTTGTCTAAGGCCTTGCAAACGACTACTCTTGCTTCCTCGATAAGATCTTCATTTTCTCTGACATATACAAAACCTCTTGAGATGATATCAGGTCCAGAGCATATTTCCCCTGTGGCTCTGTCAATGGCAGCAACCACAATGATTAGCCCGGATTCAGAAAGCAGTTTTCTGTCTCTCAGAACTATGTTTCCAACATCACCAACACCAAGACCATCAACAAGCACTGGCTCTGCCGGGATGTCCTCATGAATGATGGCTGCACTGTTTGCTGTCAGATTTAAAACTTTGCCATTGCTTAATATAAATATGTCATCAGGATTTTTTCCCAAATTTTCGGCTATGGCCGCATGAGCCATCAAATGTCTGTATTCACCATGAACCGGCATGAAAAACTTTGGTTTTATAAGAACAAGCATCAGCTTGAGCTCTTCTTCACAGGCATGCCCTGATACGTGGATATCTGCAATGTCAGAATAAATTACCTGCGCACCTTTTTTAAACAGTTTGTTTACAATATTTGAAACAGTTTTTTCATTCCCTGGAATAGGACTTGAGGACAATATAACCATATCACCTTTTTTGATTTGAATTGCCTTATGATCACCCGCTGCCATTCTGGAGAGTGCCGCCATTGGTTCGCCCTGGCTTCCGGTCGTGACTATTACAATGTTTTTATCAGGAATCCCTCTGATCTTATTAATATCAATGAGTACACCAGCTGGAATTTTCAAATAGCCTAATTCCATTGCGAGATTTACAACATTAACCATGCTGCGTCCAGAAATGGCTACACGTCTGTCAAACATCACCGCATTGTCGACTATTCTCTGAACCCGGTGAACATTAGACGAGAAGGTTGCAACGATGATTCTTGTTGTTGAGTCTCGGAATATACTTTCAAGGGCTTTGCCCACAGTTTTTTCTGAAGCTGTAAACCCTGATTTTATTGCGTTTGTACTGTCTGACAGCATTAATAAAACACCTTTATTGCCAATTTCAGCAAGTCTGTGAAAATCAATGGGTTCTCCATCAAGTGGTGTGTAATCAATCTTAAAATCTCCAGTATGAAAGATTACGCCGACTGGAGTTTCTATGGATAAGCAAATGGAATCAACAATAGAATGAGTGGTTCTGATTGTTTCCACTTTAAAACAGCCCAATTTAACCGTATCTCCTGCTTTTATAACATTTAAATTGGCGGTTAGTCTATGTTCCTTAAGCTTGTTCCCAATCAGACCTAAAGGAAGTCTGGTTCCATAAATTGGCACATTTAAATGTTTCAAAAAAAATGGTATTCCGCCAATATGATCTTCATGTCCGTGGGTGATAATCATTCCTTTAATTTTAGCAGCATTCTTTATTAAATACGTAAAATCCGGTAGTACTATGTCTATTCCGTACATTTCATCATCAGGAAAAGAAAGACCGCAGTCTATTATTAAAATTTCATCTTTGTATTCCAGAACGGTCATATTTTTCCCGATTTCGTTCAGACCACCTAATGGAATTACCCGAAGTGAATTTTCTCCTTTTTTCTTAAAATTTGTTTTCATTTTGTCTCCCGTTCATTATTTAACTACTATATTAATCAGCTTGTTTGGAACAGCAATTATTTTAATTACATCTTTGCCGTTTATAATAGCTTTCACTTTTTCATTATCCATCGCTATCCTTTGGAACGTTGATTTATCAAGATTGTTTGCTATGTTAAGTTTTTCTTTAACTTTACCATTAACTTGAATTACAATTTCTATTGTATCTTTTATCAATGCTTCCTCATCATAAACAGGCCAGCTTGTTTTATATACTGATTCATCATTTCCAAGATGCTGCCACATTTCTTCACAGATATGAGGAGTAAATGGCGAAAGGATTAACACAAGATTTTTAACACAGCCCTTCAACAGTCCAAGGTTGATATCATCACTTTCTTTATATTTGTACATCTCGTTTACAAGCTCCATAATAGAGCTTATTGCAGTATTGAAATTAAATCTTCCTCCAACATCTTCAGAAACTTTCTTGACTGTACCGTTCATAACGTAAGCTAAATTCTTATCCGCTTCTGTCTCAAGCACATATGTTTCAGGTACTGCAGAAATGATTTCTGACAACTCATATACAATTCTATGAACTCTGTTTAAAAACCTGAAGCTGCCTTCCACTCCTGCATCAGACCAGTCAAGTTCCTTTTCCGGAGGTGATGCAAACAAGATAAACAGGCGAGCGGTATCTGCCCCGTATTTTTTTATAATCAAATCAGGACTTACTACATTACCAATTGATTTTGACATTTTTTTACCATCTTTTATGACCATCCCCTGAGTCAGAAGATTTTTAAAAGGTTCCTCATTACTTACAAAACCAAGATCATAAAGTGCCATTTGAAAGAATCTTGAATACATCAGGTGAAGAATCGCATGCTCTACGCCACCGATGTATTGATCAACATTCATCCAGTACTTTTGATTTTTAAAATCCCAGGCTTTTTCCTGATTTTTTGGATCTGTGTATCTTAAAAAATACCATGAAGAATCAAGAAATGTATCCATCGTATCTAATTCTCTATGGGCAATCCCTCCGCATGTCGGGCAAACTGTTTCACCAAAAGTTTTGCTGGTTGATAAAGGTGATTCTCCTTTACCGGTAAATTCCACGTCAGTAGGAAGCAGCACCGGCAGATTTTCTTCCTTTTCAGGAACCCATCCGCATTTATCACAAAAAATCATTGGAATTGGAGTCCCCCAATAACGTTGCCTGGAAATAAGCCAGTCTCTTAATCTGTAATTTATGGATTTATTCCCGATTTTCTTTTCTTCCAGATATTCAATAAACTTGTCAATGGCTATTTTATTATTCATTCCATTGAACCTGTCAGAATTAATCATATTCCCTTCAGCTATAAAGGCTTCCTTCAAATTGAAAATATCTATATCAGGGTCATTTGTTTCAACTACAGGAATAATCTCCAAATTGTATTTGACTGCGAAGTCAAAGTCTCTTTGGTCATGAGCAGGTACCGCCATAATCGCACCTGTACCATAATCCATCAGAACGTAATTGGCAATGAATATCGGAACTTCTTTATTATTTAAAGGATTAATGCAATATCGACCTGTAAACACACCTTCTTTTTCAAGGGTCGTTGATGTACGCTCGATGTCTGACATCTGACGGAGCCTTTCAATGAATACTTTAATTTCCTCTTCTTTGTCTGAACCGGAAACCATTTCTTTCACGAAAGGATGTTCAGGTGCAAGGACCATATAAGTAACGCCGTATAAGGTGTCAGGTCTTGTTGTGAATATTTTCATTTTTTTATCAAAACCGACAATATCAAAGTCAACTTCAGCGCCAACGCTCCTACCGATCCAGTTTTTCTGCATGGTTTTTACTTTATTAGGCCATCCTTCAAGAGTATCCAGATTATCCAGAAGTCTGTCAGCGTAATCAGTTATTTTAAAATACCATTGAGAAAGCTCTTTTTTACCAACTAATGTTCCACATCTTTCACAACCTCCATCAACCACCTGTTCATTTGCCAGTACAGTTTGACAGCTAGGGCACCAGTTTACAGGGTTTTCCTTTTTGTAAGCCAGTCCTTTTTTAAAAAATTGAATAAATATCCATTGCATCCATTTATAATAATCCGGATGACAGGTAGCAACTTCCCTGCTCCAGTCATAGGACAATCCTAATTCTTTTAACTGGCTTCTCATCTCGTCTATATTTGACCAGGTCCAAAGGTTTGGATGAATCCCATTTTTAATTGCTGCATTTTCAGCAGGAAGCCCAAAGGAGTCCCATCCCATTGGATGGAGAACGTTAAAATTGTTCATCGTTTTAAATCGAGCGATTACATCCCCAATGGAATAATTTCTAACATGTCCCATGTGAAGTTTGCCTGACGGGTAAGGAAACATTTCCAGAACGTAATACTTTTCCTTACTTTCATCTTCAATTGTCTTAAAAGTTTCCTGATCATCCCAGGCCTTTTGCCATTTTTTCTCAATTTCAGCGAAATCATATCTTTCTAACATTCTATTCCTCCCAGTTTAGTATTTCACAGTCGCCCCATACTTTTTCTATATTATATTTTTCTCTCATTTCAATAGTGAGAACACTAACTATAACATCTCCAAAATCCAGCAATATCCAACCGGAACTGGGTTTTCCTTCAATACTTTTAACGATAAGTCCTTCTTTTGCAAACTGATCATCCACCTCTTCTGAAAGGGCCTTGATCTGTCTTTCTGAACCTCCCGATGCCAATATAAAATAATCGGCAATGGATGATTTTGACTCAATATCAAGGCAAATTATGTCTAAAGCCTTCTTGCTGTCTAATGTTTTAGCTGATAATATCGCCATTTCTTTACTATTCATTCATTTTCTCCTTTTTCATGTAATAATCTTTTGCTAGAACTGTATCATTGTCAAGATATAGTCCTCTTTCTTGAATATATTTAATAGTATGCTTTAATGATTCCAAGACAGCTTTGTCTAAATTATCGAATGATAATTTTCTAAGCATCTCCACACTTGGATAAATCCTGTTAGGCTCCGTCGCATCAGCAATATATATGATTTTTTCTATTATCGACATTGCTTCCCTTCCGGTGGTATGATAGCTTACAGCATTAATAACATCTCTGTCTTTAATACCATAATCTCTTTCCATAATGATTGCAGCAATTTTCCCATGTGCAAGGTTTGGGTTGTTCAGATATTTTGAATCCAAACCAAGATGCGTCACATAACAGTTTAATGATTGTTCAGGGACACCTCTGAACATATCATGAAAAAGAGCGGCGGTTTTAACCCTTTCCTTTTCTGTTTCATAATGTTCTGCAAGTTCAACTGCCAGATCGCAAACCGCAAAAGTATGCTGTTTTCTTTTTTCAGTAAAATTTCTTTCTATGTAGCTATTTATAGAGCGCATATTCTGTTATGTACCTTTCCACCGCTGAAGGAACGAATTTATCTATAGCCTCGCCCCGACTGATACTTTTTCTGATATCAGTTGAGGAAATATCAAGTTTTTCATTTGCCAGCATATAAATTTCAGTTCCGTACGTTTTTTCCAAATGTTTGATTTGAATGTCTAATTCCTTATCTTTATACCCGGGTCTTACGCCTACAATCAGATTATATTGGGACAACAGGTCGTTTGCATTTTTCCAGATTTCTATTTTAAGAAAAGAATCAGTCCCCAGCAGAAACCAGAGTTCACTGTCAGGATATTTTTTTTTGAATGCATTTAATGTGTTGATGGTGTAAGACACTTCATTTTTATTAAGTTCATAATCAGAAACGGTCACTTTTTCAAAACCTTCAAAAGCAAGCTTTAACATTTCCATGCGATGCTTTCCAATCGTTACCGGCACATCCAGTTTAAATGGCTGGAGCTTTGCTGGAACTATAATTAATTTGTCCAGCGCCAACTCCTCTAATGCCTGTTTAGCAATGGATAAATGGCCAAAATGAACGGGATCAAAGGTTCCTCCAAGTATTGCAATTTTCATAATTACCTCAATTTAATTCCCAGCTCTTCCAATTGTTCATCAGAGGCTATAGATGGTGCATCACTTACCATACATTGTGCTGACTGATTCTTAGGAAAAGCCATAACCTCTCTGATGCTGTGCTCTCCGGAAAGCAGCATTACCAGTCTGTCAAGCCCATACGCCAATCCTCCGTGAGGAGGTGTTCCATATTTGAATGCTTCCAGCAAAAATCCAAACTTACGTTGACATTCCTCATCAGACAGGCCAAGAACATTAAACATTTTCTTTTGCAGATTCTTATCATGGATTCTAATGCTTCCTCCGCCAAGCTCCACCCCATTTAATATGATATCATAGGCTTTCGCTTTTACTTTGCCAGGGTCTGTATCAAGCATGGGTATATCTTCAATTCTTGGTGAAGTGAATGGATGATGCATTGCGAAGTACTTGTTTGTTTCTTCATCATATTCATATAACGGGAAATCAACAACCCATAGCAAATGATATTCCTTATCATCAAGAAGTCCCATTTTACCAGCGATGTCTCTCCTTAAAAACCCTAAACTGTCAAATACTACTTTTGCTTTGTCAGATGCGATTAGAATAAGATCTCCCGGTTTTGCTGCAAACACTGAGATAAGGTCTTTTAACTGATCCTGATCAAAAAATTTGTTAACAGAAGAAGTCATTTCGTCAACCCCAACCTTAATCCAGACGATACCTTTTGCTCCAAACGATTTAATGGAATCCTGGAATTTATCGATATCTTTTCTGCTGAATCGTTCAGCACCACCTTCAATGTTTATACCCCTGACATCTCCACCTGCAGCGAGTACGCCTGAAAACACCGGGAACGTCGATTTGGAGGCTTTATCATTTAATTTTTTAAGTTCAAATCCAAAGCGGGTATCCGGCTTATCACTGCCGTAACGCTCCATTGCTTCATCAAAAGGTATTCTTGGTAATGGGATCGTTATATCAACCTTCATAATGTCTTTGAATAATTTTTTCAGAAATCCTTCCTGCACCTCAAGAACGTCGTCTACATCCACGAATGACATTTCCAGATCAATCTGGGTGAATTCAGGTTGCCTGTCAGCTCTTAAATCTTCATCTCTGAAGCATTTAACTATTTGCATGTATTTGTCAGTGCCGCCAACCATCAGCAGCTGCTTAAACATCTGCGGTGACTGTGGAAGTGCATAAAACTCACCGGGGTGAACTCTGCTTGGTACAAGATAATCTCTGGCGCCTTCTGGCGTCGGATTTATAAGCATAGGCGTTTCGACCTCGGTAAAACCCTGTGAATCAAAATATTCTCTGGTTGTTTTAGCAATATTATGTCTGAAGGTTAAATTGTTCTGCATCTTATTTTTTCTTAAATCCAGATATCTGTATTTAAGTCTAAGATTTTCATCCACATTATCATCATCTTTAATATATATTGGCGTCGTTTCTGCCTCTGAATATATAATCAGATCAGTAGCAAAAACTTCAATTTCTCCTGTTGGAATTTCTAGATTTTTTGAATGTCGTTCCTTAACGATTCCTTTAATTCCTACGACATACTCCCCTCTTAAACTATCCGCCTTTTCAAAGAGTTCTGCCGGGATTTTATCATCAAAAACTACCTGTATGATTCCTGTTTTATCTCTCACATCACAGAAAATGAGCCCTCCAAGATTTCTTCTCTTTTGAATCCAACCGTTGAGAACGACTTCATTGCTTATGTTTTCAGCTCTTAAAACGCCACACATATGGGTTCTTTTAAACACATTACTCATATATTTCTCCAATTCCTGTTATTCTGTTAACTCTTCTATTATATCGTTAATCGGGATTAATCTTTGTTCTGAGGTGCCCATGTTTTTAATGGTGATCATACCCTCATCAAGTTCATTATCTCCAATTACTATCGTTTGTTTGGCATGAAGTCTGTCTGCATATTTAAACTGACCCTTGAAATTTCTTGCCATCAGATCCATTTCAGCTTTAACACCCTTTAATCTGAGTTGTCTTAATAGAGAAAGGCCATATTTTCTTGCTCTTTCTCCCATAATGGCAATAAATACATCAACTGATGGAGGCTCAGCAATTTCGATATCATTAGCTTCTAAAGTAAGGAGCAGTCTTTCTATTCCGAGTCCAAATCCCACTCCCGGAATCGGCGGTCCGCCAAGTTCTTCAATTAAGTTATCATAACGGCCTCCTCCGCAAACTGTTCCCTGTGCTCCTATTTTATTTGAAACAAACTCGAAAGCTGTTTTTGTATAATAATCAAGGCCTCTGACGATTCCAGCATCAACAATGAATTCCACATCCATTGACATTAAATCGTTTTTTAAATCCGTAAATGCAGTCGCACATTCTTCACAAAGATAATCCAGCATGACTGGTGCTCCCCGCACTAATTCCTGGCAGGTTTCTGATTTGCAGTCAAGAATCCTTAAAGGATTTTTCACAAATCTTCCCTTGCAGGTATCGCAAAGTTCATCATGTTTTGGCTGCAAAAACTCTCTTAATACTTTTTTATACTCATCTCTGCACTGCGGACAGCCAATACTGTTGATTCTAAGCTCGATATCCTGAAGGCCAAGCCCTTCAAGAAAGTCTTTACCTAAACAGATTACTTCTGCGTCTGCCATCATATTGTTCGTTCCAAAAATTTCTATTCCAAACTGATGGAATTCTCTTAATCTTCCTGACTGTGGTTTTTCATATCTGTAACAAGGTATATCATAAAAGTACTTCGTGGGTTGAACTTCTGCGTATTGTTTGTGTTCAACAAACGCCCTCACTACCGGTGCTGTCCCTTCCGGTTTTAAAGTAAGACTTCTTTTTGCATAATCATCAAAGGTGTACATTTGTTTTTCAACGATGTCCGTGGTGTCCCCAACTCCTCTGGTAAATAACTCAGTATGTTCAAAAATTGGCGTCCTGATTTCCTTGAATCCGTACTTTAAACATATATCTGCAAAAGTTTTCTCTAAATAATGCCATTTATAAACCTGGTTTGGTAAAATGTCTTTGGTGCCTTTTGGTGCGTTCGTTAACATGCTTTTATCCTCCTAAAACAAATTATCTTTCTTCCGTTTGATCATCTCATCGATACGTTCAATATATATCTCATAATTGGATACATTTGGAACTCTTTCTAATCTATCCTCATCAGGGAAATACACTTTTGTGATTCCTCCTGCTCCAAGTGCAATGATTGTCTGATGTTCGTCCATAATTCTCATGTTGTAAATTCCATCTGTCTGCTCTTTACAATACCCCACATTTTCAAGACCGCCTGCCATGTGTTTCTGCCTGTACAGGTAATAAGGTCTATATCCATTGGCTGCAAGCATTTCTTCTGCAACATCAAGCATTTCGCAAACCACATTTTCCTGTTTATAATGGAATAAGCTGTCAATGTCTTTAAGTCTCGAGGCCCTCTTCACTGCAAGGGTATGCACTGTAATATTCTCAGCACCAAGTTCAATGACTTTTTGCAGCGTCTCTTCAAAATCAGTGCATTTCTCTTTCGGAAGCCCTGCAATAAGATCTGCATTTATTATTTTAAATCCAGCATCTCTTGCAATTCCAAAGGCGGCAACTATTTGTTCAGAACTGTGATTTCTGCCTATTAATTCCAATGTTGAATTTTTCATGGTTTGAGGGTTTATGCAGATTCTTTCTATTTTATGTTTAGCTATTACTTCCAGCTTATCTTTTGTAATAGTATCAGGCCTTCCTGCTTCAACCGTAATTTCTATGCAATGATCCAGATTGAATGTATTTTCTACTAAAGATAAAAGCTGATCAAGCTGATTTGCCGAAATCGTCGTCGGCGTTCCGCCTCCAAAATATATTGATTCCGGATATTGGCCTTTTTCCAGCATTTCTGCTCCAACAAATCGGATTTCTTTATGAAGTGCATTTAAGTAATCTTGAATTTGCTGTTCATTCCCCAGATTTGATGTGAATGAACAATACAGACATCTGGTCGGACAAAAGGGAATCCCTATATAAATGCCCACTGAATTCTCATCAGAATCTCCAATAAATATATGTTCGTGCTCATGCATTTTAAGTATTTGTTCGGCATTTTTTTCACTTAACAAATAAAAATCAATCAGTAATGATTTAGCATTTTCTCTGTTTTTTGTGGCTCTTATTAATTCTCCAGCAACCTTAACTGGTCTTATGCCAGTTAAGATGCCCCATTCCGGGGTTTTTCCAGTTAATTCAGTCAGTGTTAAATAAATTTGTTGTTTAATTAAGTTTTTATGATTATTATAGTTTTCACCATTAAATTCCAGATTATATTCAAAATCAATATCAACTGTTTCATCCTGATCTTCGTCAACAATGCACACATATTCATCAGGTCTTAAAAAAATGTCAATCAATTCAACATATACATTTTTGGGTTTAATGCCAATTAATTTTATTTTATACAAATGGATTATTCCTCATTTCAAATCCTATGGTTGTTGGACCCATATGGCCAGGGAGAACTTGTGTATCTTCCGGCAATAAAAATAATTTATTTCTGATGGATGCCTTTATTTCATTAAAAGAACCTCCTGGGAAGTCAGTTCTGCCAATTGACTGCTGGAATAGTGTATCTCCGCTGAATAAAATTTTCCCAACAAGAATGCTCATCCCTCCGGCCGTGTGCCCAGGTGTGATAATGAATTTTAACTCAAGATTTCCAACTGTCAAAGTGTCATTGTCATTTACTGTGATATCAGGAGTAATTTCAATGCTTCTGCCGCAGGTTTCCCTTGAAAAATTAATTCCCGCATTCATAAGCATTGATTTTTCTATTTCGCTGGAAACAATTTTTGCATTTTCATGCAATTCATTAAATTCTTCAACGCCTCCTATATGGTCTCCATGACCATGGGTTAAGATGATATATTCCAGCGTGTAGCCTTTTGTTGAAATTTCATCGGCTATTTTCTGGCTGAAACCGCCTGGATCAACCAGAAAACCTTTTTTGGTCACCTCATCAACAACCAGGTACGTGTTCACCTGAAGTGGACCGGTTAAATATTTTTCGATTATCATATATATATCCCCTTTAAAACGCTTTTTACTATTATTTAAAATGCTTTTCTGCTGTCCAGCAGTATGGTCACAGGTCCATCATTTTGAATTCTAACAAGCATTTCTGCCTGAAAAACGCCTTCTTCAACATGAATATTCTCTTTTTCGATTAAATCAATAAAGTGCCTGTACAATCTATTTGCTTTCTCAGGCCTTGCAGCGCTGATAAAACTTGGTCTTTTCCCTTTTCTTGCATCTCCCAAAAGCGTGAATTGGGATACTGCAAGAATTTGTCCGCCCACGTCTTTAATGGATAAATTCATTTTCTCTTCTGAATCTTCGAATATTCTAAGCCCTGATATTTTTCCAGCCATATAGGCTGCGTCATTCTCATCGTCCTTTTCTTCCACGCCAATCATCACCATGAAACCTTTTTTGATTGAACCTGTTATTACTTTATCTACAATAACATCCGCTTCCGTAACTCTTTGAACTACAGCTCTCATATTTGTCTCCTACGTTTTTGTTCTAAATACATCCGTTACCCCAGGGACATTTTTCAATGACCTGAATATTTTTTCCATTTGACTTTTATTTGATATGGATAAACTCATAATTATACTAACAACCTGTTCCTTTGAACTCTTAGCGTTGACGCCTGTTATATGAATATCCATATCTTCACAAACCCTGGACAAATCAGAGAACAGACCTTTTCTGTCATCCGCAATAATTGTCACATCAGTATTGTAAGATTTATTCTGTCTGTCCTCATCCCAGAAAACTTCAATGCATCTCGCTCTTTCCTCCACAGATAGTGATAAAACATTGATACAGTCTGCTCTGTGAACAGAAATCCCTCTTCCTTTTGTTATAAAACCAACAATTTCATCACCTGGCACTGGATTACAGCATTTAGAAAAACGCATCAGTAAATTATCCACACCCGCAACGGAAACACCTGTTTGATCTTTGATGGATTTGTCTTTTTTCTTTTTATCAACAACAATATTCTTTAGATCATTTTCACTTTTTTTTGTTTCATCCTGCTTTTCATCATTATAATAGCCAATAAGCATATTTGCAACTTTACTGAGATATGTGCCACCCTGACTTAACTGCCTGTATAATTCTTCGGTTGAAGTCAAATTAAGGTCTTTGACCGCTTTCGTAATATAAGAATTTTTGACAATGTGCTTGGTATCCAAACCTTTTTTACGTACATGCTTATCGAGCAAATCCTTCCCCTTGTCTACAAAGTCGGATTTATTTTCCTTCTTTAACCAGGCACGTATCTTGTTTCGCGCATTGCTGCTTTTTGCGATTTTCAGCCAGTCTATGCTTGGCCCGCTGGAGTTTGGCGAGGTTATGATTTCAACAATGTTACCATTATCTAACGTGTAATCAATAGGCACCATTTTCCCGTTGACCTTTGCACCAATGCACTTATAGCCTATGGCCGAGTGAATTTTAAACGCAAAATCGAGAGGTGTTGAGCCAGCCGGAAGTTCAACGACATCTCCTTTTGGAGAAAATACAAATACCTGACTGGCAAATAAATCAACTTTAAGGATCTCCATAAATTCTTTGGGATCATTCATTTCCTTTTGCCATTCAAGTGTTTGTCTGAGCCATGAGAGTTTCATTTCTTCCTTATCGACAGAGACTCCCTCTTTGTATTTCCAATGGGCTGCTATACCATATTCAGCAACTCTGTGCATTTCATAGGTTCTGATTTGTATTTCAAAAGGGTCCCCATTATCACCAATCACGGTCGTATGTAACGACTGATACATATTTGTTTTTGGCATTGCTATGTAATCTTTGAATTTCCCTGGAATAGGTCTCCACATTGTATGGACAACACCAAGAACTGCATAACAATCTTTAATTGTGTCTACAATAATTCTGATGGCTGTCAAATCGAAAATTTCATCTAATTGTTTATTTTGATATTTCATTTTTCTGTAAATGCTGTAAAAATGCTTTGAACGCCCTGTTATATCATAATGAATATTCAGTTCATCAAGACTTTCTTTTATTTCTTCAAGCACCTGGTTAATGACCGCTGCCCGCTGCTCTTTTTTTGCATTAACCTGAGTAACTAAATCATAATAAGCAAATGGGTCAAGATATTTAAGAGCAATATCCTCAAGTTCAAATTTGAGTGCAAATATTCCAAGCCTGCTTGCTAAAGGTGCATATATTTCCAGTGTTTCCTTACATTTATCAATAATCTTTCTATCATCCATATAATTAATTGTTCTAAGATTATGAAGCCTGTCGGCTAATTTAATAATAAGTACCCTGATATCCTTTGACATGGCTAAAAACATTTTTCGCAGGTTTTCCGCCTGCCGTTCCTCTTTATTTTCAAAAACGATGGAACCCAGCTTGGTGACGCCATCAACCAGATTCATAATTTCAGGGCCAAAGTCCTTTCCCAGCTGATTTTTTGTATAGGCGGTATCTTCAACTGCATCATGAAGCAAGCCAGCCACTATAGTATCTGCATCCATTCCCAGCTCTGCCAGTATTTTAGCAACTGCTGCCGGATGAATCATATAGGGTTCGCCTGATTTTCTGAGTTGCCCCTTGTGCATTTCATCTGCAATTTTGTAAGCCTTCCCTATGAGTTCAATATCATATTTAGGGTTTATTTCAAGAAGACTATTCAAAAATTGCTCCATTGTGTTCATAATTTGCCTCGATTATTCTTTGGATTTTTTCCTGGATTTTCTTCCTGAATATTTTGGTCCGCCAGTTAACTGACATAAATCGTAATAGATTGGGCTTGCTACAAATATTGAAGATGCACACCCTACCGCAACTCCTATCATAAGTGGTAATATAAACTCTCTAATTGTTGAACTTGTAAGTACATACATGGGAATCATAACTACTAAAGTTGTAAAAGAAGTCATAATGGATCTTCCTAAAGTTTGATTAATACTAGTATCAATCAAATCGCTTGTGTTGTTCTTTTTCATAATTCCTAAATTTTCGCGTATTCTGTCAAATACAACTATTGTGTCATTGATTGAATATCCTACCACTGTTAAGACACCAGCTATAAAAGGACTGTTAATGGTGAATCTGAATAATCCGTAAAATGCGATTACCATCAGCACATCATGCGCCACTCCTGCTATTGCGGCCAAACCGAATTTCCATTCAAATCTTATAACGATATATATCAGCATACCCAAGGTTGCAATTAATACAGCAAGCATGGCATTGTTTCGAAGTTCTTTTCCAACCGATGGCCCAAATTGCTCAACCGTTAAAACGTCTTTGTCTGTAATGTTAAATGTCGTCTCCATATCGTCAATGACTTTTCCCCTGGTCTCGTTATCCAGTGACTGAATCGTTCTAATAATTACCTGCTCATTGTTTTCTCCGGCATATACTATTTCAGAGTCAATATTATGTTTTTCAAGGACAGTTTTCACCTGGCTTGTTTTTACATTTGTTTTTAAATCAAGCTGCATCATGGTACCACCTGTAAAATCGATGCCATAGTTAAACCCTCTGAATCCGCCCACCGTTAAACCAATTAGTAGAATGGCAATAGAAGCAATGTAATAAATTTTTCTGTGTTTTATAACATTGAAATTTCTTGCTACACCTGGAATTGGTCTGTTGTCCTCAGACACTCTGAATAATTTTTTGGTTGAAAGTTTTTTTGAATTAATAATGATTTCCAATAACAGCTGGGTGATTATCATTGCCGTGAATACGCTGGCAACAATACCAATCATTAATGTCATGGCAAAACCTTTAACAGGTCCTGAACCGAACTGATAAAGTACGGCGGCGGCAATAATCGTAGTAATTTGTGAGTCAAGAATCGTACTCATGGCATGTTTAAAGCCGGACTGAGCAGAAACCCGAATTGACTTCCCGTTGCAAATTTCTTCTTTGATTCGGGAAAATATAATTACATTGGCATCTACTGCCATACCTATCGAAAGTATGATACCGGCAATTCCCGGCAAGGTTAAAACGCTTCCGAGCCCCACTAATGTCCAAAGTACAATTAAAACATAAAGAAGTAATGCAATATTAGCAGCCACTCCCATAATTCCATACATAACCAGCATGATTACTAAAATCAGAATAAGACCGATTATTCCGGCAAGTACTGCCGAATCAAGCGCATTAAGACCAATTTTTGCTGTCTGTATAGAGGTGTCCACCTCAGTTAGTTCAACTGGAAGAGCTCCTCCTCTTATTAATGCAGCAAGATTAACTGCTTCATCCTGAGGAAATCCACCAGTTTTACCACCTGTAATTATCGCCTGACCATTGGCGATTACTGACTTTACAACGGGGGAAGAAATGACTTTGCCATCTAAAACAATCATAATGACACTTCCGGGAACACCTTCAGTCGTAGAAACAATTTGTCCGCTCAATGCCTTTTGTGTTGCCTCTGCAAATGCAGCTGTTCCTGCTTTATCAAATTCAAGGGATACTGCATATCCGCCTTTGTCCGGATCTTGAGTTATTCCTGCATTTTTAATCATGCTTCCATCAAGGGCTACAGTTCCATCCGCCATTATAAATTGAAGCTGAGCTGTCTTACCGATTGATTTTATGGCTTCTTCAGCATTTTCTGCGCCGGGGAGTTCAACTCTGATTCTCTTTTGTCCTTCAATCGTTACGACTGGTTCAGACAATCCCATTTGGTTAACTCGTTCTTCGATAACCGCCTGCGTCTGTTCCATCAATTTTTTAAGATTATCGCCTGTTTCCTTTGTTTGTGCTTCCATAACGACGTAGACGCCGCCTTTGATATCTAATCCAAGTTTAATTTTGTCCTTAACTGGTGTCATGCTGCCTATTCCAATGACAGTCATATACCATCCCAATAAAATAATGACTGCAACTATGATTGCTGCAAAGCGTTTAGCTCCTAAATTCATGTCTTTTCTCCCTTATAATTAGTGTATTTTTTTCATTCATAAATACGTACCCATAGAAAAATAAGTTACATTCCATTTTACCCCTTTTAGGCAAAAAAAACAAGCCAATTATGCCGGTTTGTTACAATCGTTTTGGGGTAACTCCAATATATTTGCATATGGTCAAAAAACAAAAAACCCTAATGCATGTTATTACATTAGGGCTATTTTTTTATAATTTTTCTTCAGTCTTTTCTCCTACAATCGTTACATCTTCTTCTGGTATTTCAATTATAGTTTCTTTTGGTGTTTCTACTACAGTTTCTTCAACCGGAGCTGCAGGTTTTTTAAACATTTTTTTTGGAATTACTTTTTTTGGTGTTTCTTCAGTTTTATTTTCTGTTGCGGAAGTTCTTTCCTTTTTCGTTGAAGTATTAGTGTCACTGTTCACTACTTTTGAAACAGCCCATCTCATTATTTCAAATTTTATTTTCTCTGCGCCAACTTGAATAATAAGCGTTTCATCCTTCACTTTTACAATTTTCCCGCATACTCCCCCAATAGTGATTATTTCATCGCCTACCTGCAGGGTGTTTCTCATTTGGTTTGTTGCTTTCTCTCTCTTCTTCTGCGGCCTTATTAATAAAAAGTACATAATGAAGATTAACAGAATTAATGGTAATAGTTGCATTGCTGTATTCATGAGTATTCTCCTCCTTGTTTTGTGTTATGCTACACTTTCCAATTTTGTTCGTTTTATGGTGCCGGCGATGGGGGTCGAACCCATACGGTGTTCCCACCACGGGATTTTGAGTCCCGCACGTCTGCCAATTCCATCACGCCGGCACATTACTGTAAATTTTAACATAATCCATTTAAATATTCAAGATTTTTATTCATATTTCATTGGAATTAATTCCAACCATCAGTTTCTCCTCAAATCATAAAATAGTTCTTCTGTAAATATTACTATATATACCTTCTAAGCAGTTCTTTCAAAAAAACCTCAAAACCATATTCCTTTGAATGCTCCAGCAATTCCTGTATATGCCTTTTTCGTTCCAGGCTAAGGTCTCTCATATCAGTTACTGATCTCACTAAACCTATTCTTCTTGCTATTTGAAATTCCTTTTGTTCTAAAGGAGATAAGGCTTCAAATTCATTGAATATGCGAATTAGTTTTTCTTTATCGTTTTTAAAATTCCCTTTTACTGTTTCAAATAAATTGATGATATGATCACTTATGATTTCACCGTCACAGCTATTTACTGTTTCAATTAAATGTTTAATTTCCATGGCTTTTTCTATATCTGTACATTCTGTGAAAACACCTGCATCAATATCATGCTGCAGCCCGCTGTCTTCGTTTGGTACAAATGTTCTTATTCTAACAAAATCCGGATTTATCTGATTGATAACATCCCCTGTCTCTTTATAATTTTCTTCCGAATGCTCTTTGCCTCCTACTCCAGGCATAAAATATACAGAAAATTGTATGCCTGACTCCTTGATTTTTTTTCCGGCTTCGATTTCCTGAGCCTTCGTATTGCCTTTATTGATCAGTTTCAGCACAATATCAGAACCGGATTCATATCCGGAATGTATTCTGTTTAATCCTGCTGTAAACAGTTTATTGTATTCCTCAACTGTTATTCTGGACAGAGTGTCTGCTCTTCCGTATGTTGTTATTCTATTAATGTTTGGGAATTTAGACTTAAGATATAAAAGAATTTCTTCGGTTTTATCTGTGCTTAATACAATTGAATTTGCATCTTGAAGAAATGCTGAGTTGCAGTGATCAAAATGTCCGGTTTCAGCCATAATATCTATATCGTTTTTTATATCTTCAACAGCTCTGACTGAAAAAACTTCACCCTTATATAAGGTGCAAAATTTACATTTGTTCCAGGTGCAGTTTCTTGTAGTTCTGATTAATATGCTTTTAGCCTCACTAGGCGGCCTAATGGGTCCTTGCTCATAATATTCATTTTTCATGCCATCTCCTCTGCTTTGCTGTTAGCCCTGCTGTATAGAAAAAACTACCCTAAACCTGGTAGAATTTCAAAGTTAATTATGGTGCGGCCGATGGGATTTGAACCCATACGATTGCTCACACGCCCCTCAAGCGTGCACGTCTGCCTTTCCGCCACGGCCGCATAATGTATAAGTATAATTTTTGTATATTAACACAAACGTTAAATAATGTAAATACAATCGCAAAAATTAATTTGGAAATATTATTTTAAAAGCATTAATCTTTAGATGATTTGCTCTTTATTTCCTCGTAGTTATAAGACCATTTTTCTGCGCCAATATAAATATTGTTAAACATAGGCGTTGCTTTACCATTGAAAGCCTTGGATGTAATAACACCATAGGTTTTATAAACCAGAGGATAATAAGGTATTTCTTCGGATAATATTACCTTAAGTTTTTTGTAAATCATTATTTTTTCTTCATTGCTGATTCCTGATTTTAACTGATCAAGATATTTATCTGCAGTTATATTATTGTATCCTGCAGGATTCCCGCTATATGATTTCAATAAACTTGTCAAATCGTAATTTTCTGCCATTTTACCGCCACCGATATAAATGTCAAATTTCCTGTTTGAAATAGAACGATTATAGTTTTCAAAATCAACAGCTACAATCATTGCTTTTATCTTGATTTCTGCAAGATTTTTCTTTATAACCTCTGCCGCTGCAACTCTTGACTCATTATCATTGTTAACAAGAATATCTATAATAAAGTCCTTGCCATATTGATCCTCCAAAATTCCGTCATTGTTTAAATCAGAATAGCCTGCTTTTATCAAAAGCTGCGTCGACGCGGCTTTATCAAACTTATAGATGCTTCCAGTATTTTTCACTCCCAAATAGCCTGGATAATAGATGCTGTCGCAAAGAACACCGTTTCCATAGTATGCGCTTTCAAGGATGCTTTTGGTATCGATTGCTGTTGCAATTGCCTGCCGGATTTTCGCATCAGACAAAGGCGTTTTATTAATGTTAAATCCAACCCAATCCACTTCATTTGAAAGATAAGATTCAATGTTTGAATCAAGATTTGCAAAATCAACATCTCTTGTAATTTTTTCGGAATAAGCAATCGTTATTAAATTTGGTTCAATTAAATGTATGGTTTCTACGTCATTTGGAACTACTTTAAAAATTAAAACATTTTCAGGTTTTACTCCAGCATAGAATTCATTTGCCTTAAGAATCAGTTCCGAGTATGGATTATAACTCTTTACAGCATAAGGGCCTGACCCTACAGGCATAAATTTTTCGTTTTGCTTAAGAGCTTCATTTATATTTTTAAAATCACTTTTGGGTATAATTGGGAAAGTCAAATTTTCCAGGGATTTGTCGTCATTGTTTCTATACCTAATAATGACGGAATCACCATCTACTGAAACCGATCCAATGCTATTAACTTGCATTGAATAAAGGCCTGCTTTTGTATAAGAAGCTTTTTTATATGCATCTATAGAAAATTTAACATCATTTGCTGTAAGCGGTTCTCCATCTGACCATTTGATTTCACTTTTAATTTTAATTGTTAGTCTTCTTTTATCATTATCATAAACATAGGATTCTGCCAAATCATTTTGAGCAAGCAAATTTTCGTCCAGTCTGAATAAACTGCTATAAATGAGCTTATCTATATAGTAAACATTTTTGTCCTTTGAAATGACAGGATTCAATGTCATAACTCTGCCCATTGACAGATACGCCTTATTCGCCACCTTATATATGGCTTCTGGTTCCTTTTGATAATCAAAAAAATCTGTTGTCTTTGAACAGCCTCCAATGGACAAGGTCAGCAAAGAAACTATAATAACTAATATTAATTTATAAAAATAATTATACTTCATACTTTTTTATCAGCTGATCAATTTTTTTATGCAGCTCCTCCATCCCTAATGAATTGTCAATTACAACGGTAGCTTTGGCGTTTTTTATATGTTGTTCCATCTGGTTTGCTATTCTGGATTTAATATCTTCATCATTCATTAAATCTCTTTTTTTAACTCTTTCATTTCTTAAATTCACTGGAGCATCAATTACCCAGGTTTCATGAACCATTGAATCAATGCCAGTTTCGAATAATAAGGGGGCGTCAATAAATATCAGATTCGCATTATCCCTTTCAAAACCCAGAATTTCCATCTTTATTTTATCCAGTATTTCTTTATGCGTTATTCTGTTTAACTTGAGCAGTTTTTCTCTGTCAGAAAAAACAGCATCCCCTAATTTTTTACGATTCAGGCTGCCATCCAAATTAATCATGTCAATGCCGAACTCTAGTTCAATAGTTTTTAGTGCCTTCATTCCAGGTTCAACAATTTCTCTTGCCAATTTATCCGCGTCAATGACTGGAAAACCTTTTTCTGCCAAATATTCTGCCACAGTTGTTTTTCCGGCCCCAATGCCACCTGTTAATCCGATTATTTTCATTTTATACCAACCTTTTAATTTATACCAGTAATAACCATAATTAGCTATTTTAAATCATACCAGTTATTCCCGAAATTAACATCAACTGCCAGCTTGACCTTGAGATTCATAGCAGATTCCATTGCTTCCTGAATCAAATTTTTCATTGCTTCCAGTTCATCACAATGTGCCTCTATAATCAACTCATCATGCACCTGCAGTATCAGTTTTGATTTTGTTTTATGTTTTAATAATTCAGAATAGACATTTATCATGGCCAGTTTTATGATATCTGCAGCACTTCCTTGTATTGGACTGTTCATCGCCAGTCTTTCTCCCGATTGTCTAACCATATAGTTGCTTGCATTAATTTCTTTAATAGTTCTTTTCCTGTTTAATATTGTCGTTACATAACCTTTTGTCTTTGCCATTTCAACTAAACTATCCATATATATTTTCACTTTTTCATATTTCTTAAAATATTCATCAATGTATTTTTCTGCTTCTTTTCTGGAGATTTTCAATTCGGTTGCCAGCCCAAACCCACTCATGCCATAAATTACGCCAAAATTGACAACCTTCGCATTGTTCCTTTGCAGAGAAGTAACTTCTTTTTCTGGTATTCCGAAAACTTTGGAAGCCGTTATTTTATGAATATCATCACCATTGTTAAAAGCCTCAATGAGTAAGGGATCTTCTGATAAATGAGCAAGCACCCGAAGCTCTATCTGAGAATAATCCGCCCCTACAAGTGAGTAATCAGGACCGGATGCTACAAATGCCTTTCTGATTCTTCTTCCATATTCTTGTTTGATTGGAATGTTCTGCAGATTTGGTTCTGTACAACTGATTCTTCCTGTTGCTGCCACTGTCTGCTGAAAATGCGGATGTATTTTATTATCCTTATTTATTAATGGCAAAAGTCCTTCAACATAAGTACTTTTAAGTTTTGAAAGCATTCTGTAATCAAGGATAGGCTGAATAATTTCATGTTTGTTTAATAGCTTTTCAAGAACTTCCACCCCGGTAGAATAACCTGTTTTCGTTTTCTTGCCAGTGGCTAACCCTAGTTTTTCAAATAAAACAACTCCCAGCTGTGCCGGAGAATTGATATTAAATGTTTCTCCAGACAAGGCATAAATCGTTTCTGTCAAAAGATCAAGACGTCTAGCCAGTTCTTCCCCTGTCTTTAACAGTTCTTGTCTGTTCGTTGCAAATCCATTAGCTTCCATTGAAGCTAAAACTTCAATTAAGGGCAGTTCAACCTGATATAGAATCTGGTCCAGATTTTCTTTCTTGATTTTTTCTTCAAGAACATTTTTTAAATTGGCTATTGCCTGGCACCATTTGTTACCATAGGCAGAAAAACTTTCGCTGGAATCATTAAATAAATCAAGTTGGCCTATGACTTTAAGAAAATCACTTTCATTTTCGATTTCCTCATGAAAATATTCAAAAATCAATGTTTTTAATTCATAGTTACTTCTTGAAGCGTCAAGAACATACTGGGCTAAAGAAGTATCAAAACTGGTATTAAATAAGAATTCATTACCTGAATTTCTCATTTCTGCATCAACTCTCGTTAAGAGTGTATAATAATCTTTTATTAAATAATGCCCTGTGATTTTGTTTTTCCCTTCAATAAGAAGAGAAATGAATATATGAATCAGATTTTCGTCTGTTCCCTTTATATAAAAATTTCCCTTTGCATTTGTAAAACTGATCCCTTCTATCATAGGAGTGTCTTTGTGATTGTTGTCCGTAAAAACTTTTAATATAATCTCATTTTTGTCTAATATTTCAGCTAATTGTCCAGGATTATTTACGATAACGGTTTTTATTGACTCCTTGTTAAAGCTATTTTTTTCTCCTGTTGTTTTTACCGAAATCGGCATATTTAAACGTTTTAGGAAACTGTTAAATTCCAATTTAATATACATATTAATTAATTCATCGTAATCCGGTTCTTCATTATAAAATTCTTCAAAGTGGATTTCAATAGGCACATTTAAATGAATAGTGGCCAGCATTTTACTCATAACTGCCTGTTGTGCATTTCCCTCTATATTGTTACGAAGCCTATCATTTGCAACATCTTTCACATTAGAAATCAGATTTTCTATCGTCCCGAATTCATGAATCAGTTTCATCGCTGTTTTTTCACCAACGCCTGGCAGCCCAGGTATATTATCAGACTGGTCGCCCATTAAAGCTTTATAATCTATAAACTGAGTTGGTGTAAATCCATATCTTTCAATCATAGCATCTTCATCATATATTTCAAATTCGGAAATTCCTTTTTTAGTGATCAACACCCTCGTTTTTTTTGTCGCAAGCTGCAATTCATCCTTGTCCCCTGAAATGATCAATGGTTCCAGTCCCTTTTCTTCTGCTTTTCTAGCAACAGTGCCAATGATATCATCGGCCTCAAAACCGTCAATCTCTAGCATTTTAATGTTCATAGCCTGAAGGACCTCTTTTAGTAATGGAAGCTGCATAGCAAGTTCTGCCGGCATTTTTTTTCGGCCAGCCTTGTATTCAGCAAACTCTTCATGCCTGAAGGTTGGTGCTATTCTATCGAATGTTACCACTATATATCCTGATTCATAATCCGTTTTTATTTTATTCAGCATATTAAGAAAACCGTACACTCCTTGAGTATACAGTCCTTCTTTTGTAATCATAGGTTTTTGCATGGCGTAATAAGCTCGATTAATCAAGCTGTTTCCATCAATAATAATTATTCTATTTTCCATAATTTACCATCCTGCCCCTTATAGCTAATTGTTTCAAAAGAAACATCCCCTGCTTCACTTACATTTTCCAATTGAATATTAATGATATATACTTGCGGCGACTCAATGACCCAGTCAAGCAGGACATATGTCTGTCCCTTATATAATTCGTCAAGTTGAGTAATATAATCATTCATTGCCTGGTCCAGTTCTTTTGAAGATTCCTCAAGGCTCGGTTCTGCCATCATTTTCATTGTATCCTGTGATGGAGCAATTGCCTCTATTTCTGTTGGATTCTCTGTGTTAATGCTATTATACATTGCAATGGAAAATATTCCAATAAGAAATACAGCTGCAATCGAGGAATATCTGATTCGTTTGTTCCTTTTGTCCGATTTTCTAATGCTTTCTGCTGCTTTTTTCAGTTCTTCTCTTAATCCGGAATCGAACTGGGCTGGAATTTCGACTTCAGTCAAATTTTTCATTGCATTTATAACTAAAACAATTTCTTCGAATTCCTTTTTGCACGCATCACAAACAAGCAAATGTCTTTCTATTTCAATCATTTGCTCTTCCTCGAGTTTATTATCAATGTAAAGAGATAAAAGTTCTCTTATTTCCTCGCAGTTCATTTTAAATTCCCTTCTATGTAACCTGAATATTTATTCTTTCTTATAACTCTTTGACTATGGGTTATTTACATTTGTTCCATTCGATAAATTCTCTTAAGATTTTCTCTTGCTCTTGATATCCTTGATTTTACAGTACCTATATTCATTTTCAGCAATTCACTGATTTCCTCATAGCTAAAACCATGTATATCTCTTAATATCAATATCTCCTTTTGTTCCTGCTGTAATTTATCCAGACATTCAAGAATATATTCAGCCTCTTCTTTTTTTATCAGCTTTTCATCAGGCAATGGTTCCTTATCTGCAATTTCAAAATGATAATTCGCATCAAAATCCTTATATATGCTTTCTGCAGGTGGTCTTGATTTGGTCTTTTTCAACAGATCATTGCAGGAATTAATAACTATTCGGTAAACCCATGTATCAAAATTGCTTTCAAAATTAAATTTTCCAAGGTGTCTGTATATTTTAATAAAGCTTTCCTGAAGAACATCCATTGCATCTTCCCTATTTCGGAGATATCTGAATGCTATACTGTAGGCTTTTCCTTTGCACGAAAAAATAAGAGTTTCAAAGCTAGCTTCATCACCCATAATTGCTTTTTTTATCAATGCTTTTTCATAATCATTAATTGTCATAACGTCTCTTTCCTGCTGTGATTAATTATGTTATCATTATAACAAACAAACAAAGGAGAAGAAAGACAAATGTACGATTATCATTCACATACATTTTTTTCAGATGATTCTTCCACTCCATTAAAGGATATGGTAGAGGCGGCAATTCGGTTGGGAATAAAAGAACTGGCAATTACGGATCATTACGATCCGGATTATCCTGACAAAAGTTTTCCCTTTGATTTAGACTTCCCTCTTTATCACAAGACATTATTAGAGGCTGAAAAAGAATATTCGAAAAGAATCAAGGTTATTAAAGGTATTGAAATAGGAATCCAGCATGGTGAAACCAATAAAAAATGCTGTCAGGCCGCATCAGATTTCCCTTATGACTTCATTATTGGGTCATTTCATTCTTGTTGCGGACATGATTTATATAAGGAATATTTTGCTGAAAGAAGCGATGAAGAGGGTGTCAGAGAATTTTATGACTATGTCTATGACGGCATTTGCGAATTTAACGATTTTGATGTTTTGGGTCATATTAATGTAATCGACAGATACGTAAATAAAATCCCGGAGTATTCTCAATATATGTTTAAAATAGAACAAATTCTGACTAAATTAATCAGCTTGGGAAAAGGTATTGAAGTGAACACCTCAAGCTTCAGATATGGTTTAGGAGAAAGGACCACGCCTTCAAAGGAGATATTGACTCTTTATAAAGCTTTAGGCGGTGAAATCATTACAATAGGTTCTGATGCACATAATGAAAAACACCTGTGCTATAAGTATAAAGAAGCCGTAGAAATGATATCTTCCCACGGCTTTAAATATATGACAACTTTCGATAACAGAGTTCCCAAACAAATCAAAATTTAGGTTTTTTCAAATTCTTTTGCACCCTTCAGCCCGTAAGCCGATTCTGCCTTGCGGGCTGCCCTGTTTATCGCTCTTGACATTACGTCAGTCGCCAATGCGCCAAGTGCGTCTATGCTCACCTCAACCTCTCCTGTTGCCATTACAAATATCGTGTCTCCATCAACTGAAGTATGAACAGGCCTGATTGCCCTTGCATAGCCATTATGAGCAATGGAAGCGAGCTTATTTGCCTGGCTTTTCGTAAGTTTGGCATTTGTAATGATGCAGCCTAGTGTTGTATTGCCGCTGAAAACATTTCTGTTCTTATCAATTTCCGCAAACATAATTTCTTCTGTACTTGAAAGTTTTAATTTATCTTCACTTAATATACCGGCAATTCTTTTGCCTGTATCTACATCAACAACGTCTCCAAGCCCATTTACCGCTACGACGGCGGCACACTGAACATTTCCAATTTGCACAGCATAAATGCCCATCCCGCTTTTCATCATTCTTTCTATCCCTAGGAATTTACCAACAGAAGCACCTGTTCCCGCACCAAAATTGCCTTCTTTCAGTTCAATTTCCCCGGCATTTTTACAAGCTTCGTATCCCATCGCTTTATCCGGCCTGCATTTGGGATCACCAACTACAAGATCAAATAAGGATGCGCCGCAAACAATTGGGACAACACTAACGCCGACATCAAACCCGACACCTTTTTCTTCTAAATATTCCATTGCGCCGGACCCGGCATCAAGACCATATGCACTGCCGCCACTAAGCATTACTGCATGAATTTGCTCAACCAGATTAACAGGCTTAAGAAGTTCTGTTTCTCTTGATGCCGGGCCGCCGCCTCTCACATCTACCCCCGCCCAGGCACCTTTTTCACATATTATAACAGTACAGCCTGTTGCGCCTTCAAAGTTCTGAGCATTACCAACTTTTATTCCTTTGATTTCCGAAATTTTTATTTCTTTCATGTTGCCACCTTCTAAAAACAGGTGGGCAAAAGCCCACCTTGCTTGATTGATTAAATTGCCAGAAATGCAGGTATTGCTTGAATTAAAGCGATAATTACACCTACTACAGCTTCGCCGCCAAGTAAACCTGATGCTATGATTAGTCCATTTCCACTCTTGTCAAATTGAGGAGCAAATTTTTGAACTAAGAACTTAAGTGCTCCGCCAATGAATGCAGTTAAAGACAAGTAGAACGGCAGGTAAACACCAAGACCTAAAGTCATAACAGGAAAGTTTAATATGTATAAAATGCATCCTGCTATTAGACCTATTACAAATGAAGTCATATGTGGTATGCCGCCTACCATGGCTGCAACAGCCCCAGCCTGTGGTGCAACGAACATTTCAGGGTTTCCAAATGCTGTTGGCCCATATGCTGTCAATATTACATAAAAAACACCTACAGATACAAATGCACCAATTAATCCGCCAATGCATTCTGCAATCCATTGCGCTTTAGGATCTGAATGTAATATATGTCCAGCTTTAAAGTCATTCATTACATCTCCTGTAAGTCCGCAAGCTACTGCAACTATTCCTGCAACGAAAAATGCTTCTGTCTGACCTATGCTTGATGCTGCCTTTGCTGCCAGAAGAACGATAATGCCAAATACTTCCATAGGATTAATCCCTGTTTGACCAACCATTTGTGCTGACATGGAAGTGGCTAGCCATACACCTAAGATGGTGATAATGCTGGCTACAACACCCATCCTGCAAATTGCAGTAAACAAAGCTGCAAGAAGAACCATTGCAATTGGAGCCCATCTAAGACTTATAAAGCCCTGTCCTAAAGCTTCTTTACTGAACATTGGTCCGAAAATTTCCTTAGCCTTTGGCAAAATACCTTTTACGATGATACCTACACCGGTTCCAACCATTAATCCAATTCCCAAAGAAGATTTAATAGTTGCCGCAGTAGTTACATCCAAAAGACCAGCCTCTGTTCCCCCCACCAGAATTCCAAAATCACCCAGGACTGCCCCCAGGAACCAGACGCCAACATAAACAGGTCCGATGACATAGCCTACTGCTATAAGCATAGGAGACCACCAGACGCCTGTATATGACCCGTAAGCCATCAGCTTGCTATTAAGCATAGCTGCAGGGAATGCCGCGAACCAGTCTCTTACAATTGTAAATAGAGCCGCAATACCCATTGAAGTAAACAGGACAATGGATTTTTTCCCGCCTTCATTTTGTGAATCAGCATTTATTATAAACTAGAAAAATTAGTCTATTACTCGGGGAAAAATATAAATCAGAGAAAAATTTATTTTTTAATAATTTTAATAACATTTTCGGGACAAATCAATGTGCAGCTTCCACATCCGATGCACCTTGCTGCATCTGTAACACCCGCAACATGCCAGCCCTTGTCATTCACTTTATCATCCGAGATTTCAAGAATTTTTCTTGGACAAACAGAAACACAAAGTCCACATCCAATGCAAAATTCTTCAATAAATTGCACATTACATTTAATAGCCATCAGGGGTTTTCCTTTTGTAATTCATCTCTCTGAATAAACTTTATGATATTGGTTAAAACAAGATTAACTGGTGTATCAATTTCCAGAGATTTTCCTTCTTTAACGATAGCCCCATTAATCATTTCAATTTCGGTTTTATTACCTTTCATAATATCTTGAAGCATGGATGATTTATTAGCTGCCGTAGCTTTACATATGTTCTTTGTATGTTCAACCGGGTCCGCAAAACTTAATTTTATTCCCTTGCTTTCTGCAACTTTCATTGCCTCCCTCACTGCAAGTTCAAGCAACTGCTCGATTTCTGGATAATCCATCAATCTTCCATTTTCAACTCGAGTAATTCCTGTCAACGCATTAATTCCCACATTTATTAATAATTTATCCCATACAAGGCCAACAACATTATCAGAAATAGTTGTTTCAATACCTGCTTCATTGAAAATCGATTCTATATTTTTAATTCTGTCTGTTGTTTCCCCTGTTAATTCTCCAATTATTGTTTCCCCTGTTCCAGCATGACGCATTTTACCTGGGCCAATCATTGTTGCTCCATGTGCGGTAGTTCCTGCCAAAACGTTCTTGGGACCAATTGCATTACTTATAATATCAATATTACCTAAGCCGTTTTGAAGGGTAATGGCGCTGGTATCCGGCCCAAATATTGATTTATTTTTATCCAGGGCCTCAAATGTCAGTGTTGATTTCACAAAAATAATTGCGAGATCAACGGGTCCGATGGAATAAGAATTATTAGTGGCAATCAATGTTTGATATTTTTTGATATTTCCATTTTCTTCCATAATCAATCCGTCTTCATTAATTGCATCTATATGCTCCTGCCAGACATCAATTAAAAAAACCTGATTGGATTTCACTTCTGACAATTTAGCTCCATAAAGACATCCCATGGCTCCTGCCCCAACTATTGCAATTTTCATAATTCCCCCAATATTAATGTATGCTGAATATAATTCATTATTTTATATATCCCATCTGTTTTGATATGTTTGCCGCGGCATCTTTAATTAAGACAGGGTAAGCTACTCCGTGATCAGCCTCATCGTATCTTGACTTAGGAAATGATATACTAATGGCAGCTATCGGATCACCTTTATAATTAAATATTGGAGCACCAAATGAAATCAAATCATCAATATATTCTTCATTATCGATGGAATATCCTAGTTTATGGCTTTTATCCAGCCTCCTTAAAAGTGTTTCCTTGTCAAGAGAGGTATTTTTAGCATATCGCTTATATTCAATCTGGTTTACAATATTTTCGCGTTCAGTTTCATTCATATGTGATAAGACCGCCTTACCCATCCCGGTACAATGCATTGGGATTGATGTTCCAATTTTTATACTTACCTTAATTGCAGATTTCCCTTCTTTTTTATCTACATAAACTATTTTATTATCTCTGACAATACCCAGGTTAATACTTTCTCCTGTCTCTGCTGATAATGATTCTATATACGGCCTCGCAGCCTCAAACAGCCCCGTCTTTGTTATTACATTTCGACCTATTTCAAACAATTTAATACTGTTAGAATATTTTTTAGTCTCCAGGTTTTGAGTAACATATCCAATGTCTTTTACGGTATTGATTAACCTGTGAACTGTTGCTTTATCCATTACCAGTATTTTGCTTAGTTCTCCAATACTTAAAGGACCCGCTTCATCGAGGGCTTCAATAATTGCAAAAGCTTTTATGATAGATTTTACAGTATTTGTGTTTTTAATATTTTCCATAAACAGCATCCCCCTTTGTTTCATGATGTGAAATAATGTTTCAAAATATCTTTTAATAGTATTCTACTTCTATTTTTAATAAAAATCAACTCAAAAAATAAAAAAAATCCCGACATGCCGTCAGGATATAATTCACACCCTATCATAGATAGGTGGGTACTCTGTCACTAATTCTGTCTTCCTCCATAAGGAGGCATGACATCCAATAGATGAACCCGAATTCCCAAGGTCAATTTGTAGGTTGAATTATAAATCCTTAACGAACACTTCAGGACATTAAC
>Ga0209386_1000108_pt1 | contig 42913 bp, 42 predicted proteins | sample NGEPertwo_FD_184510 | JGI IMG/M metagenome (GOLD analysis project Ga0209386, IMG submission 184510) | Arctic peat soil microbial communities from the Barrow Environmental Observatory site, Barrow, Alaska, USA - NGEE Permafrost154B-two... | ecosystem: Environmental > Terrestrial > Soil > Wetlands...
TCATGTCATAATTTCCAGCTGCTACTTCTGACAATTTGTCACCCTTTGCAGTATCTGAATTTGTTGAATTTAAAACAACCGCTGAAATCTTGCCATCAGTAATTGTTACAGTTGCATTGTCTTTCCAACCAGTTTCAGCATCAAAATCTGCCTGTTCAGCCGTATAAGTGCCATCTGTATAAAGAGTAGCCTCTGGTGTTGGTGTTGGTTCTGGTTTTGCCTCTTCTTTTGGTTCATCTTTTGCACAAGCTGTAAATACAGTCAAAGCCATAATAAGAACCAATACTAGAATTGCTGATTTTTTAAAATTTTTCATTGAAAATTTCCTCCTTAAGTTAAATAGTTTAGATTAGTTATGCTAATTGCTATTATAAAACCCGACTCGTTTAAAGGCAGGTTGAATAAACTTTAGTAGCACCGACGTGACGATTCCCGCCATTACTCCTGTCAGAAGAAGAAGTGGGAAAAAGTACAGCAGATACAGATTTGTATATACTATTGAGACCGCTATCAGCTGCCCAATATTATGGGATATGGCGCCGAAAATACTCAAAATCAAGTATGATATCTTATCCTTAAGTATATACATGAACAGAATCATTACGGTTACTGATAAGAGACCACCGGATAAGCTTAAAACACTGGCAATCCATCCTCTTATTGAAAATACAAAAATGGCCTTTAATACTGCCACCGCATATGCCTGTTTCCCACCTATAAAGAAAAGAACGTACATGACAGCGATGTTTGAAAATCCAAATTTGACCCCGGGTATCGCGATAGGCAATGGGGGCAATGAATTTTCTATGATTGACAATATGATTGCAATTGCAAAAAATAAAGATGTCAATACCAGTCTTTGTGTCTTACTCATTATATTACCACATCATTCTGATTGTTATTATAACCCTTTTGAGGAATAATTTTCAATATTAACTCATTTGGCAGACAAGCTGCACTTTGCCCCACTATATGAAGCTTTCCTGAATGAACACATATTTGATCCGGGCAATCGGATTCTTCAAAAGCAATAGTTCCATCCTTGTATAAATGAAAAACTACGTTTTCCTTTCCTGAAATTGAAAAAGTGCTGTTTTCTTCTGTTGATAAATTAACGGTTTTCATTAATTTTGATCCCAGATATATTTCTGCCTTTGCTTCTTCACCCTGTGCCAGATAATTGTATGCCATATAAACTGTCGCTGAAATAATCAGTAACGTTATAATAACTATTACATCTGTTTTTTTAAAAAATTTCATTTTGTAATCCCATTGTATGACTTCTCTAGAATATTCATAAGTTTGCCTTTTTTCTCTGCGTTGATTTCAAGGGTATCAATGATAATACCTGCTTTTTTGTAATAACCTTTTGAAATACCTTTTGTAAAGCCTATTCCATCAAATTTTAGAACCAGTTTGATTATTTCTTCTATATTTATCTTTCCTGTCTTTATATTGTTGTTAAATTCTTCATTTTGTTTAATCGCATAAATTAAAGGAAGTGTTATGACACCTTCTTCATAATCTCTGCCAACTGGTTTTTTTGCCTCTGCTTCAGAAGCTTCAAAATCTATGCAATCATCCGTCAATTGGAAAATCATTCCTATATATCTACCCAGTTTGGCATACTGGCTTCGGTATTTTTCTTCTTCTCCCGAAAAAATTGCTCCTGCCAAAAATGCACCCTCAAATAAAGCCGCCGTTTTACCTCTGATAATCTTCAAATATCTGAAAGTTGATATATTCAAATTACCATTGTTCGAGTATTGCTCCAGTTCACCAAGACAAACTCTTGAAACATAATTCGGCAGAAAAAACTCGGTATAGTTTCCTTTCTCCTTCAACTGAGAGAGATTTCTAAGCGATAAACCAAGTAAATAATCTCCACAAATAACCGCCTTTTTCTTGCCATATTTCTTTTGAAGCGTTTCATTGCCTCTTCTTAAATCAGAATCATCAATGATGTCATCATGAACCAAAGTTGCCAAATGAAGTATTTCCATTGAAACTGCAAGGTGAACTGCATTTTCATGAATTTCATTTTGATTATTCATCCCGCAGACTAAAAGTGCTTTAGCTCTTACAAACTTACCCTGGCTCTTTGATAAATGCTTAGTATAGTCTCTGACCATATGAGGCGCCTGAACCAGCAATTTTTCAACAGATGCTTTTGTTAAATCAAAAGCATCATCAAATTTATAGTATTTAATGTCTGAATTGTTAATGTCTGCGTTGTTAATGTCTGGATTGTTGCTGTCAGAATTGATAATTTCCGGTTTAGTCATTATATAAATACCACTTTCTTCCAAATCTTGTATGCGCCCATTTATTTTTCAATACCGGCATTACATAATAATCCAAACCGAACACACTGCCTCCGGCTACTAATAAAGCTATTGCTGCAAACACCATCCAGAAGGTGGTGATATAAAGACCTGTTGTCAGCATGAACATAGCCTGCAGAACGAGGGAAAATCCTGAAGCAAGGAAGGTGAAAAGTCCTCCAATTAAAGCTAAACCGATTAGAATTTCCGCAATAACTATTGTCGATTGCATAAATACCTGCATGGATTCACTGGATAAAACAAACTTATCCACAAACCAGTTCATAACTGGCATATCTATCTTTAAAGCATAATCTGCCATGGTGGCAACCTCTAAATTTTTGCCACATACAAATATAAACCGAATAAATCCAAATAAATCCAAATTGAAAATCTGTACTCCCGTTGTAATAACGGCCTCCACTCCGCCTGCTCCTGTTGCCGCAGTTACAGCATCTCCGGCTTTTTGTACTGTCTCAGCTGCTGCATCACCTGTAATGCTGTTATACCAAGTAGTTGCTCCACCAAAGAAACTTTCAAGTTTTGGCTGAGTCATCCAGCCTTCAACGATTTTCTTAATTCCTTCAAATACCCAGACAGAACCTAGCCACAAACGCAATGGAACAAGTAAAAAACTTGGTGTTCTATTGGAAAAATGTCCCCCCACAAAACTCCTGTTATTTCTAATTGTGAAGAACTCATGCCTGGAATAGTTAAACATCTTGTTCCAGCCAAGAACCTGAAGGAAATAAATACAGTTGATAAAATGTTTTGACATCATCGCTAAAAATGACGGCAGGTTAAACATTAATTTTGGAAGCCCCACCCTTGCCACGCCATATCGTCCGCCAATGCACACCATAACTCCATGGAAAGAAGGTTTGTACCTTTCCATTTTCTGATTTTGAATCGCTGCAATGATATTGTGTGACACTGTATGTGCACTTTGCTCACAGTTTTCAACCATCTGCGGTACCGGCATTTCCTCTCCCTCAGGGATGAAGAACATGTTGTCTCCTGCTATATATACGTCTTCTCTGTCTACGGATCTTAAATATTCATCGGTTTTAATTCTCCCGCGACCGATGGAGGTAATCTGCCTAGCTGCTTCATAGGCAATGGCTGCGCTTTCTATTCCTGCTGCCCATACAACAGTCCCAGCTTTATATTTGGTGGTTTCTTTACCAACTTCAAGTGCAATGAAATCTTTGCCGATTTCCACTACGCCTGTTCCAAACATAGTCTTAACACCCATTTTATTCAAACGTCTTTCCACCTTGGTAGATAGTTTTTCTGGTAAAATGGGAACTGCTCTTGGTAAAATATCAACATTGCACAAAGATACCTGATCCTTCGGTATACCGTGTTTCTTACATAATATAGGCACATATTCTGCCAGTTCGCCTATCATTTCAACGCCAGTGAATCCGGCTCCAACAACATAAAAAGTCAGCATCTTTTTTTTCTTTTCCAAATCATTAACAGAAGCTGCTTTCCTAAAGGAATTCTCTATTTGTTCTTTTAAGCGAATTGCATCATCAAATGACCAAAGATTAAATGCAAATTCCTCTGCACCTTTTACACCAAAATAAGTCGGCTTTGAACCGGAAGCAATGACAAGATAGTCATAATCGTACTGGCTGCAGTTCCCCAACACCTTTTTACCATCAAAGTCAATTGATTCTACTGTATCTAAAACCACATTGACATTTCGTCCTGAAAACACCTTTTCAAGGCTAATCTTAATGCTGTCTTCATCCACTCTGTTTGCCGCAACTTCATGCAACTCGGTCAGCATTGTATGATATGGATTTCTGTCAATGATGGAAATGGTCACTTCATCTTTAATTTTGAATTTCTTTGCCAGTTTTTTGGCCGTTAAAATTCCTGCGTATCCTGCACCGATAATCACAATTTTCTTCATGTTTTGCTCCTCATTTTTATTATAATATCAAACGGCATATTATTTGTATCGCATTTTTAAAAGGTAGTTATAGTATAGTATATTGGTGGGTAAATATCAATCAATTTATTGCCTTAGCGTACAATTCCAACATAATCAAACCCAGTCAGATCTTTATGTTTTATATTCGTAATAAATTCAAAATTCAACTCTCTCTTCAAACCAGCTATGTATATATGGCAAAGTGCAATACCTATATCAATCTGGTTCATTTTTCCATACAGTATATTCTGAAACGCATTATTCGTTTTTTGATATACATGAATTGCCCCATCCTGCTCCTCAAAAAACCAGTTCTGACCGTTTGCTGCTGATGGAGCCAGCCTTGCCGCCTCCAGTCTTTCATCGGTTCCACTATAAACCGTTTCTGAAGGCTTCCGTTTAAACCCTGATAATTCTCTGTAAGGACTGTTTACGGCTTCACCAAAGCCTATTGCAATGACAAAGTCATTTTGATCATCATTCTTGTCCTTTGGTTTTGCCATGCCAAGCCAGCATGCTCCCAGCCCTTTACTTGAAAGAAATAAATCAAACTGCTGAAACATAAAACCTATATTATTAAGATATCCCTCTTTCTCTTCACTGTAAATCAGCAGATAATGGGGAGCCTTTACGGGCAGCAGGTTCTTGGTCTCAGAGACTATTTTGTAATGGACCCGAATTTCTTTATGAAGGGGAATAAGGTTTTTGATGAAATCTTCAATTTCTGTCAGTGCCTCCAGCGTAAGACCTTCCATTTTATATTGCCTTACAGATTTTCTTTTATAAATGAAATCATATAATTCTTTCAGTTTATTTTCCACTTCAAATCCACCTTTCAAGCCATTACCATTTTAACAGATTGCCTCTTTTAATACCTGCATCATATTATCAATGTGCTGACCTACTGTGAGTTCCATCACACTTACAACCTGAATATGGCATTTGTTTAATGGGAGAAGTATTTTCAGAGCGTGGCTCGAACCAATTGCCTCAGACATTTTAGGGGTAAGTTCTCCCATCATGGCATTGGCATTCAGTATGCCTACAGGTCCAAGTATGACATCGACATGCTTCATGTTATGTATAATCGCATTTTCCCCGGTTGCGCCTTCATCAGCGCCACCTCTTAACATTTGTCCTGTCGCTGCTGAATTGGTCCCAAGTGCATAAACCTTACAATTTTTAAGCGTTTTTTCAGCTTTTATCTTTTCAACAATAGCTTTGCCTATACCGCCGCCTTGACCATCAATTACTGCAATTATCATTATTTCACCATATCCTTCATTTTATTGATTACTTTAATTGTTTAAATCATATAGTATTGGTATTCTCATTGCAAGAAATATGCATGCTTTTAAAAATATAAAATGTGTTGATAACATACCATCATTTTCACATGCATTATTCCGGCCGTTGATTGTAAACCAGAATTAATTATTGGTTGACAACGGGTAACCAATATCATATAATCATAATGCTTAATAAAACATTTACTTATGCCATCATATTAAATTGCTCTACTATACTAATATACTAAAATCTCAAAAACACTAGAACGAAAGGACATTCTAATGAAAAATCAGAAAATAATCACAACAACTGTCATTGGGCTTTTTACAGCAATCACTTGCATCTTAGGCCCATTATCAATTATTATCCCGGTCTCCCCCGTTCCAATAACTTTTACCAATCTGGCAATCTATTTTACGGTTATCATACTGGGCTGGAAAAAAGGAACCATGAGCTATCTGGTTTATCTGCTCATTGGATTTGTTGGAGTACCAGTTTTTTCAGGATTTACGGCAGGTCCGGCGAAACTGCTTGGTCCGACAGGTGGATATCTGATTGGTTTTATATTCCTCGCCCTGATAGCCGGCTATTTCGTTGATCGATTCCCAGGTAAAATTCATATGTATGTGCTTGGAATGGTTATTGGGACACTTGTTACTTATGCTTTGGGCACCAGCTGGTTGGCTTTCCAGGCTAACATGACTTTTCAGGCAGCTTTGTTTGCCGGTGTAATACCCTATATTATAGGGGACTCCATTAAAATTGCAATTGCAGCCATGATTGGCCCAGTTATTAAAAGGCAGGTAAAAAAGGCAGGGTATTTGAAATGACTTTAAATCACCCTACTCTTTTTGCTCCATAGCACGTTCATAGTAGTAATCCCATTCGAAACCGCAATCTAGGCAGCGATACAAACCGGTCGTTCCGGAGCCTCCACAGCCGCAACTTAATACTGCCCGACCTGCAATCAGATCTTTTTTCACTTCAGGTATGTGAGCCGCATTTCCGGAAACTACTTTAGCCACATTGGCAGAACCACATTTATAACATTTTTTCTCCATTATATATCCCTCCTCATTTAGTTATGGTCATTTTATTCAAAGCTTCTCTTACTTCTACTTCGTTGGAAATACTCGTAAGCAATACTAAATAATCCTGTACCCGTATTTTTGTATAACCATGAGGTATAATATCATGTCCGTGTCTTCGAACGGCTATGAGCAGACAACCTTTAGGAATATCCAAATTGCGTACTTCTTTATTCTCAGCTTCTGATCCATGTTGAACTACATTTTCAACTGTGATTTTACGGCTGTTGTCTCTTCTGTCAACTTTAAATTTACGTTCTTTTATCAATTTCTCAAGCATAGAATCGTAAATCGGTTTGCTCCTCAAAAGATCTGCAATTATGTATGCCACGATGGAAACAATCGCCAAAGGAAGCAAATGACTCAAAGAACCAGTCATTTCAATAAGTAAAAGTATCCCCGTTATGGGAGCTCTGACAATAGCCGTAAAATAACCTGCCATTGCAAGCACAACCCAGTTAGAAAAAAGTATGGGATCAACCCCCAGAAAATTTATGGTAAAGTTTCCAAATATAGCACCTATGATAGCTCCAAGTATCAGCAGAGGAAAGAAAATTCCGCCTGGTGCACCCGAACCAAAACTAATCATAGAAAAAATGAATTTGATAACAAGTAAAATAAGAAGAAATTTCAAGCTTGAAGACGCCTGCAGAACTCCAATTATTTGATTACCGCTTCCCAAGGCGAGAGGGTAATACAGTCCTACGATACCAGCACATATGAATGGTACGATTAAACGTGATTTAGTATTAAGAATAGGAATTTTCTCATATAATTTTTGAGTAAAAAGAAGTATATAATTATAAAAGGCTCCTGCTGCGCCAAGTAAACCTCCAAGAAGAAACAACAGCCAGTAGTGATTAAACAGTATTACTCCTTCTAGATTAAAGTCAAAAACCGGACTCATACCAAAAAATATTTGTGACACAAAGTCAGCAGTTATTGCTGAGGCCATTGTTGATAATAATATAATAGGGGAAAAATATTTAAATATCTCTTCCACAGCAAACATTGCTCCCGCTAAAGGTGCATTAAAGGCGGCCGCCAGACCAGCACTGGCACCACTTGCTATTAGAATTCTTTTTTCAGTTCGTGAAGCACCAAAACGCTTACCTACTCCTTCAGCTACACAAGCCCCTATTTGAATGGAGGGTCCCTCTCTGCCCAAAGAAAGTCCCGCTGAAATCGAAACGATTCCCCCTATAAATTTAGCGATTAATGTGCTTACCCAGTTATGTTTAAAATATCCTAATATAACCCCGCTCACTTGTGGTATTCCGCTTCCTTTTATCATATCATATTTTGAAACTAAAATACCCACTCCGTATCCAGCCAAACCTAAAGCCAAAAAAACAAGAGGGATAAGCAGCAAATTGCCGTTTAATGTCTGATAAAATTCAAAAGACCATTTTCCAGTGTAGGTTAATATCAATCTGTATGCAGCTACAACAATTCCTGCCAGCAAACCCACTAAAACACTTTTAAACAGGATAGGCAGTTTATCAGTATGAGTATTAATTATAGCTTTATAGTTATTTAGAGTGGTCATATTCTTTCCTTCTTTGTTTATCGGTTTGTGTGATGATTTTGTCATAATCACTAAAATATAATAAGTAGGGCAATAGTAATAAAACTGCCCTACAATAAGTTTATATATTAAATAATATACGAAAAGTTGTTTATGTTCAGTTTCAATATCTGTAAATCGCTGCAACACCCGTTTCACTTGGCATTTTTTCTTTTGGAAGAACAACAACCTTGCCCTTTTTCTTCATGACAAACTCAGCCAGGTCATCTAATACGTCCTCTGTGCCGGCATCTTCAAGATTACCGAATTTAACAGTACCCATTTCCAGATTAACTTTACCGGGAATTATTTTTTCTGCTTCCAGGATAATGGTTTCAACCCTGTTTTCAAAAACAGCCATGGCAACTTTTGCCAAATCATCTGATCCCAGGGCGTTTGCCTTAGCATTATTATAATTATCGGTCAGATTTTGATTCTTCGCTGAATAAATAGGTTCAATTAACTCCCAAACCTTGGTTCTCAACTCTTCCATATTGAAGGCATTGTAGGATCCTCTGATGCCTTCTTTCATAAGGTAAGGGTTATTCGTTATTTTCATAAATACGTTGTGATACTCTTTTAGTGAAACTAACACAAGTGGTAATTTTGAAGTTTTCGAATGATTCTCCAGCACATATTTATCCACATATCTGAAAAATTTTTCCTCATCCTTTTTCTCCTCATCCTTTTCACTTCCAGAGCCATGGAACGTAGCTACTCCACCCGTCCCGGAATATTTGCTATGATTCAGGGAAGGTTCTGTATGCTGATTCCCTAAAACCTCTTCAAGGGTTGTTGGCACACCATCCTTTGTCTTTATTTCTTTTATGCCAAACTTGTTTCCTTCATAAAGTTTGAATTCAGTGCCGCTTAATCCCAGCAGCTGGTATTTTTCAACTGATTGAAATATCTTCACAAGAGGCTTGATATGAAGACTATCTGCTACTATAGCCAGGTTCTCTACAGCTTCATCTAATTTGTATATAATGCATCTATTGAGATTTGCAAGAACAGCCAGTCCTTCAAGAGTATAGTTCCAAATATTCTTGTCCTCTTCTATCTGCTGAAACATCTTCATGATGGAACTGATGTCTTTTTTAGAATATTTTTGTTTTAATGAAGCTTCAACATCTCTAACCAAATTTTTAAAAAGTGTAACATCCTGTTTATTTCCCTTTGAATACCTATGAGTCGGTTGATAAAGAGATATAAATGGTCCTTCTTCTTCAAAAATCATATCATTTGGGAAACCATCAACAATTTCATATTTCATAATATTTCTCTATCCTTTCTATTTTATTTCATATTTATTCTAGTTTATTCACATTTATTTTTTTGCTGCTGGAACTTGGTTTATGTTTGAAGCTTGTGAATTTACTTTTTTTTCTGTTTTTTTCTGCTTTTTCTGTTTTTTTGGATTTTTATCTCCCATTTTTCCCTCCTCTTTTGAAATAAAGGCCACTTTAATTAAAAAGTGGCCTTACGCAATCGCATACGTCTATCGTTTTTGCCACTCTTCACCGTTGAGTGATGTTATTTTTATTATACCCCTTTTTTGATGAAAAGTAAACTTTCGGTTACGACTAAAGGCACCTTTATTCGATAATAAAGGCGCCTTTAGTTTATAATTTGTAATTTATTTTTATACCCCTGTGTTGCTAATTAATCGTTTTCTGTTTCAATTGCTCCATGTGAAATGCTGTTCTCATTTGCATTCTCATTTGCATTCTCATTTCTTACCTTTTCTATTTCAGTTGTGTTTTCATCCAAATCAACATCATCAACGTTGGCATTGCCATTGTTGTTGATATTACCATTGCCATTATTATTGGCATTGCCATTACTGTTGTTATCTGAGTCATCTTCGGTCATAACAGCATCTAAAGCTTCAGTAGTCGTGCTCCTAGCAGCAATTCTGTTTGCCTTAATCTGAGCCATGATATCTTTTACTGAACCTTCAAGCCAAACTGCGGCTTCCGAGCTAGTTAATTCTTCAGTATAGCTGGCACTTAGTTTTTGAACCAGATTCAATTTTCCAGGTGTTACAGCAAATCCTAAGTCTTCACTTAATTGAGCAGCATCCGCTACTCTCTCGGCACCAATACCTATTACAGTTTCATCTAAATCAGCTGCAACAATTTCTTTATCTGTATCTTCTGCAACAAATTTTGCCAGTTCATTCTTTATGGCAAGAATTAACTGATTTTCTTTATCTTTTGAAGTGGCATTTACACCGATGATCATGCTGTCCTTATACCATTCGTCGTTTTCAAGATATTTAGCTTCTTTTAATGCTGAAATAGTATTTTCAATAACATCACTGATATTTTCGTTATCCCATACCATCGTTTGAAGAATAGCTTCGCCATCCGGGTTAGTTCTGTCTACATCGATTACTCTGTTAAACGCATTAACTGAATAGGTTATTGAAGGATTAACATCCAGACTTACATGTGCCACTGGCGTATTATAAGCATACGCAGTACCGCCTCCAAGTAGAATAACTAATGATGCTGCGACTCCAGCCGCTATGTTTCTATATTTCTTACTCATTTTCTTCATTGATTTTTTCTCCATTTCTATCGTTTGACCAATTCTAAAATTTTTATTGTTAACCTCTTTGACCATGCCGTCATCAGATAAGGCAACTGCTTTGTTCTTTTTTATATCAAGTACTACTGCTTTCATTGATCTCATCTCCTTTTCATTGAAATTACATAAGGTGTTAAGCATGGATACTTACCTTTTAGTATTTCTGTGACTGCTATTATATACTTTCGGTGACGTTCCAGTATTTTTCGGGGTACCCCCGTATTTTTCTTGATTATTTTTAATGGCAGCTGACCGCTGTTTGTCATTTCATTAAAAACAAGGTCATTTTCTGTAATATATATGATGACTTCTTTGCAGGCATCTTTTGTTTTTTTGGCTTTTGGGGAACAGGCTACCAAATCGGAAAAGGAAAAGCCATATTTTTTTAAAGAGTCAGCCAGCATTCCAATTTCATCAGCAATTTTCTCTTCAGAATTTTCATTTTCAAATAGATTTTCAGTATCATTCTTATCTTTATTTATGATGATATCAGCAGGATCCATTGGTATAATGTTTTCTATTTTCTTTTGTTTTCGCAGCACATCAATAAGCCTTCTCCTGATGACCAACTTGGCAAAACTCAGAAAACTGCCCTTATCAAATGAATAAGAATCCACAGCTTCAACAAATGCTTCAAGCGCAAGTAATTCTTCTTCACTGCCATTATTAATGTGCATAGAAAGAGTTTTACCTGCACATGCCCGAATATAAGGCATTTCCTCAAGAATAAACTGTTCTAAAACCTCTTCATCCCCTGCTGCTGAAATAGCCATTTCATCAATCAGTCTTGATCTTTTTTCGTCTTCCATATATAAAAGCCTCTATTCCCCCTGCTACTCTCCTATTAATTCGATATACCAAAAAAGTGAGCCATTTTGACGGATTTTTTTTGCTGGTAAAATCCCATTCCTTCCAGGCCTTCCATTCAGACTCTGGTGTAAACAAGCCGTTTTCGTCCGCCTTACTGTTAATTACCTGAAGCATATCAATAAATCTGCTGTCATTTACTGCTGATTCATATTTAGACAGTATATCAGCTATATGTAATATATCATACCAGATAAAAGGTACTTTCAGTTTTCTGAAATCGTCTCCCATAAAAAACATATAGGGATGGAGTTCCCGGCTTTTATCCCATAAATTCAGCAGACATTCCACGCCAGCCTGTGCTTCTTTGCTGTTTTTATATTCATTGTACACTGTAATTAATTTCAGCATGATTAAATTCGCATAGGGGCATGGGTCATCTTTTCTGCCAGGGCCTCTGAAATTGCCCAGTTCTTTCGAAACAGCGCATGGCCAGCCATTCTCTCTGCTAAGCTTCTGTAAATAGTCAAATCCTTTTTCCACTTGATCATTCTCTTTCAGCCCCATTCTGGAAAGCGAATAAAGAAGCAGAGGGGCATCGCATAAAGCCCAGGCTCCTGTTTCTTCACCGGTGCCTCCAAAATGAACAGGTATGTTCATAGGCAGCCGGAATGGTCCTTCATCAGAAGAGCGGGCCATAACCTTTTCAAGAATCTGTAATATTCCTTCATCATCCTTGTTTAATCCAATATCCGCTAAAAATTCAAGCTTGTGATAAAGCTGTCCGGCACTTTTATGACTGCTGATTACAACGCCCGGCCAGTCGTCCAGTTCCTTTATTAATCCCTGCACCAGCGGGTGTTTTATCATTAGTTCCTTGGCTGACATTACTTCCCTGTCATTATCATCCAAGCCATGTAAATCTTTTAAAGTCCGATATAAAGTCCACGGTTCCTCTTTGTCCAGCAAAAACTCCATATTCTCCAATATCATCACACCCTTTCAATCCTGTTAAAACACTTTTGTCGAAAGTGCGCCACCAGGCCCTAGCTGAAAATCTCCCGGCGGATTCCCTGCTCTTAATGGCAATTTTTCCTTGCCCTTCAATATCGCCTCAAAACAAATGGTCGTAACAATCATCCCTGCCGCTTCCAGACTCTTTCGTGATAAAGTATTGTAATACCAGCAGCCTGCAACCGGCATCAAATTTTCTTTGTATGCCTGCTTTTTCAGGTTTATAAGTATTTTTTTTGCGATCCCTTTTTTTCTAAACAATGAATTTGTATACATGCCGATTGACACAGTTCCTTTAAACAGTTGGCTTCTTTCCATAATACCGCCACCCATTATTTCTTCCAGATACGTTAATACGAAAATATTACCTGCCTCAATTCGATCCTCCAAACAGCTGAATCCAGCCCCAGGCTCATCAAAAAAGTCTCCCGACATTTCTTTAATTTTCCCACAATCTTCCTGAGTGGCAACCCTGAAGGTTTCTCCACTTTCCAGCACATCATTTTGATCGGCGCTGCCTAAATCAGTAAATCCGCACGCCAGTTTTTTCTTATCATAATCCCACTCTGCGACCAGGGCAGAAAGGAAAGAATCCTGAGTCAAAACGAAAACAGATTTTATTTCCTTTTTCTCAATGATCTCTTCCAGAATAGAAGGCGCAAACCGATAAAACTCTTTTCTCACATAGAAATAGAAGATACTGTTGTCTTTAATGGCAGTATACCCAACTTTATTACCATTCAATAAAATGATAAATTTTTCCGTTTCAACAAGCCTTTCCTCCGGCCACGAGTCCATGTGATAAGTGAACACTTTTAAATGCTCCTGAATAAAAATATTCGCATCTTCCCATTCGCATTTTCTTATTTCAATCAGATTAATCAGATCAATCGAATTATTGCTCATTATTTATATTCTCCTTTTTTATCCATTCAACACAAGGGTTCTTACCCTTCATAATTCATTTTCATTATATCACATTTTCATTATAATGCTCAACAGCCCCATTTCCTTTATCTTCGAACTGTATAAAAACAATTAGACAGCTTGTGTATAAAAAAGGCAAGGACCCTGTCATCCAGATGTTTGGATACTTATGGTTGTACAATGGTTGTGGTGGTGTTAGGAGAAATCCTAATTTCATCACTTTATTGTTTTTTGCAAAAAAGAATAGAGCATAAGGAAAATCTCGAGTAGAATAGAGTTGCAAAACCATCATTCGAAAGGAGATTTATTATGCTCTATGATAATTATACCTAAGATTTGCTAGGATTGAAAGGTGCTGTTTTAATTAAAATTGAAGAAATTCAAAACGTAAAACCTATCTACTTGAAAACAAAGGCCGAAGCTATGTTTTGTCCATATTGCCATTTTGAAACAAAGAAAGTCCATGCATATCGAAACCAAATTGTTAAGGATACTGAAATTGGTGGATTGCAAAGTGTTCTGCATATACATAAACGGCGTTACCGCTGCAAGTCCTGCGGTCATACCTTTTATGAGAAGCTTCCTTTCTTGAAGCGTTATCAAAGGCTGACACAAAGGGTTATGGTGAAGGTGATTAATGATTACAGGCATGAACATTCAACAAAACGAATTGCCGAAATGGATCACCTTAACCTAGGCATTGCAACAAGAATCTTTGATCGAATATCATAACCAAAACCAAATCTTCCAAGAGTTCTCTCAATTGATGAGTTCAAGGGAAACGCAGGAAGGAAATTTCAATGTATACTAACAGATCCCGTAGCGCATCAGGTGCTAGATATCCTGCCAACCAAGAAATCGGAAGATATCAGAGCATATTTTGTAATTATTCAATAAATGAAAGAAGAAAAGTGAAATACCTGATAATGGACATGAGCCAGCAGTTTAGAGATATTATACTTTCTTGTTTCCCTAAGGCCCAAATAATCACAGATAAGATTCATGGAAAGCATAAACTTAGAGGAAGCAAAGGATAAATTAATACACCTGCGATTAGCCGTTCATGTTGTTGACTTACCTGAATTTACGGCCTTGTAAGCTATGATAAAGCGTTGGGAACCTTACATATTATGAGCTTTCAGTTCTGGATACACAGAAGGATGCAACAACAAAATCAAAGTACTGAAAAGAAATTGCTACGGAGTCAGAAATTTTAACCGTTCAGAAACAGAATCCTTCATAGGATGGCAGCCTAACGGGCAACAAGTCTAATTGCCTATTTTAGAGTGCTTAAAATTCGGATTTATTTTCTAAAGGTTCAAAAAATACAGCAAGACGGATATTCGCATCCATCTTGCTTAAAATATTTTATGTAATTTTGCTTTATTCGATTAAGCACCACCACATTTGACACACAATTATTATATTACTTTGTACCCAGATTACAATACCATTATAGCGTCCTTCTCAGAAAGACCTGTACTGGCAATGGTCAAATCAAATAATTTGAAATTTCCCGTTCCAAGATTTCCTTTATAAAGGAAATCTCCTCCAGTCAGAGCATCTCCTGCGATTCTTCCCGTTTTGTTTGCCGTTGAGCCAAGTGGTCTGTAAACCGGCTTTCCTGTAATTGCAGAGAAAGTTTCAATGCAATCACCACAGGCATAAATGCTCTCTATATTTGTCTGCATTCTTTCATTCACTTTGATTCCCCCGTAATACCCAGGGTTATCCCAATATTCTCAGCAAGAGCAGTGTTTGGGCGTACGCCAGTCGCCATGATTACCATGTCAGCCTCTAAAATCTGTCCATCGCTCAGTAAGACACCCATTTCATCTATTTTCTGAATGCTATTTGACCTAAGTATGGAAACTCCTCTTTTAAGCAAATCGTTTTCAAGGAATATAGCCATATCCATATCAAGATTAGGGGTGATTTTATCAGCAAGTTCAACTAAGGTTACATTAATATTCAAGCCAGTTAAATTTTCAAGCATCTCAAAACCAATAAATCCAGTTCCCGCAATAACGGCCGTCTTTGGTCGTCTGATCTGAATAAATTCTCTGATGGCTATTGCATTTTGTACATTACGTAAAAAGAATACATGCGACCTTGTAATACCTTCCACCATAGGAATGAATGGCGAAGCTCCCGTTGCTATCACAAACTTGTCATAATAATCCTCAAAAACCCTACCCGGTGCCATTTCCTTCACTAACAGCTTTTTAGCCTCTTCCCCGCCCATTATAAGCATCCGACATTGGGCTTGTTTTTTGCAGACCCCTTGCAATCAGTCATTTAGAATTTCAGTTATCCACAGGTGACCTGTGGACAACTTCGCCGCTTCTTCGCCGCTCCCTTAATTGCTCCTTTGTTTGCTTCTTTAATTTGGCATTTCTCCCAGTTTCACGTCGATTGTTTCCGTAGTGCCATTTTCTCCCCTAAGTATTTTAAGTTTAATGGTGTCACCAGACTTATAATTGTACAAATCATTGATTAATTGAGTCATTGTATCTATAATCTTATTCTCAATGGCAATGATAATATCACCCTCCTTTATCCCTGCTTCAGCAGCCGGTGATCCCGAATAAATCTGATTAATATATACTCCTTTTTCTGCTCCCAGTTTTGCATCTGGATAAACCTGCTGATATTCCGCCACACTGATACCCGTGATACCAATGTACGCTCTATGGAATTCACCATTTGTCTTTATGGAATCAATGATTGGTTTAGCCGTATTAATTGGGATGGCAAATCCAAGTCCTTCTGCACTTTGGGCTTTTGCCGAATTAATGCCGATTACATTTCCCTCGCTGTTTAATAATGGGCCCCCACTGTTTCCTGCATTAATGGAAGCATCAGTCTGAATTAAATTATCCATAGTTACTCCAGATTGCCCATCGGATACCGTTATTGACCTGTTTAATCCGCTGATTACTCCCTGAGTCACGCTGCTTTCGAAGGACATGCCTAATGGATTCCCAATGGCGACTGCAAAAGAACCGACCTTAACCTCAGTAGAATCACCAAGTGTTGCTGCCACAAGCTTGTCAGCGGTTATTTTAACGATAGCAAGATCAACACTGCTGTCACTCCATAAAACTGTACCTTTCACTTCTCTGCCATCGGCAAGTTTAACATTAACAGTATCTGCAGCACCTCCTTCCACAACATGAGAATTGGTAAGGATATAGCCCTTGCTGTCAATGATGATGCCCGTTCCAACACCTGATACTTCAGCGTCTTGAGTCCCAAAAATACTCTGATAAGTAATTTTTTTGGTGGTGCTGATTCCTACAACAGACGGGATAACCTTTTCTGCGACTGCCTCGGCAGTGTTGATGCTGTCTTTTGGGTTTATAGTGATGTTATCATATCCAATTGTTTGATTCCCAAAATAAAGTGCTGCCATTCCACCCCCAAAACCAGCACCTGCGGCCAGTAGTAAAACCAGAATAACTGAGATTATTTTTTTTGCAGTTCTTTTATTTTCATTTTTTTTTGCCTGACTTTCGCTTTCATTAATTTCTTTGTTAAATTCATCGTCGTCCATTCTTGTATCCTCCTTAAAATTAAATTTAACAAGCCTGAGAATCCTCTGCCATGAATCAAAACAATCTTTTTCTATCATCATTATTTTTTTTTATTTTCTCATTTAATTGTGTTAAATTTATGATGATTTTTCGTTAAATACAAGAATTATTTATAAAATTATGATGAAAATAAGCATTATTTACCACCTTTTATACCCATTTTGCTCAAAACCTCAACAATGTCTTCCAAAGCTTTTTTTAACGTAATTAAATCATCCTCTTCAAGATCAGAAATCCGATCTTCCATAAATTTTATAAAATCTTTTTTCTGCTTAACAAGAAAATCACTGCCATTCTTTGTTAGTGAAATATTCACAATCCTTCTGTCATTCGTATCTGTTGAACGTTCAACATACCCTTCTTCTAAGAGCTTGTTAACAATGATGGTCAAATTTGGTTTAGCAATACTTGCTGCAACAGATAGATCCGTCATCGAAATCGGTTCCTGCCCCTTAAACATGAGACAATGCATTACATTGATGTACCCGGGAGGAAACGAACACTTCTCTCTCTCTTTCAAAGGTTTTATTAGCTGAGAAACAAGCAGCGGGCGTAACCCTAAAAATGTATTACTGATAGACTTTATCAATTCTTTATTCATTAATTTTCATCTCCTCTTGTGCATCAATATTTTTAGTGAATTGGCTATTATACAAATCCTCGTAAAATCCTTTTTTCTTCATTAATCCATCATGTGTACCCTGTTCCACTACGCTGCCATTTTTCATTACAAGTATTAAATCCGCATTTTTTATTGTTGACAGGCGATGAGCAATAACGAAGCTGGTTCGTCCCTCCATAAGGCTGTTCATTGCCTTTTGAATTAATACTTCTGTACGGGTATCCACACTGGATGTCGCTTCATCGAGTATCAGAATTGGTGGATCGGCAAGGAGAGCCCTTGCTATTGTAAGCAACTGCTTTTGCCCCTGTGATATATTGGAAGCTTCCTCATTTAATATCGTTTCATAACCCAATGGTAAAGACCTGATGAAATGATCTGCATGAGCTGCTTTTGATGCTTCAATTATTTTCTCTGAATCTATATCATCCAGGCCATATCCGATGTTCTCCATAATTGTTCCCTTGTAAAGCCATGTATCCTGAAGGACCATTCCAAATAACCTTCTTAAATCACCTCTGGCTATCTTCCTTATATCTACTCCGTCTAGGGTAATACGTCCGCTGTTTAATTCGTAAAAACGAAGCAGTAAATTAACCATCGTTGTCTTGCCCGCCCCTGTAGGCCCTACTATTGCGACCATTTGACCAGGTTTCACATGAATGTTCATATCATCAATCAAAGGAGTATCTTCATTATATCGAAAGCTGACATGCTCAAAATTCACTTCACCTTGCATGCTGTCCTTATCTATCTTAGGAGAATTCTCCTCATCCGGTCTCTGCTCTTCTTCATCGAGGATTTCAAAAACTCTTTCTGCGCTGGCAATGGTACCTTGTATAACATTTGCAATATTTGCAGTCTGAACAATTGGCTGACTAAATTGACGCATATATTGTATAAACGCCTGTATATCACCAAGACCAATCGCTCGTTTTGCCACCAGGAGACCGCCTATGATGCAAATAAACACGTAGCCCAGATTGCTTACGAAATTCAGCGCAGGCATAATAATCCCTGACACAAACTGTGCCTTCCAACCGGCCTGATATAATTCTTCATTAATTTTTTTAAATTCATCAATGGATTCTTTTTCATGATTATAAACTCTGACGATTCTATGACCGGTATACATTTCTTCAACATGTCCGTTTAACTCACCCAGTGATTTTTGCTGTTTAGCGAAAAATTTCTGTGAATTTTTTGCAATGGCCACTGTGATTACCCCGGAGGCGGGAAGTGTAACAAGTGCAATCAAAGTCATAACCGGACTAATTGAAATCATCATTAGCAGAATTCCAACAATCATAATAACGGAAGTAACAAGTTGCGTTAGACTCTGCTGCAAAGTCGTTGCAATGTTATCCATATCATTTGTTACCCTGCTCAAAATTTCACCGTGAGTTCTTCCATCAAAATATTTCAAAGGAAGTCTGTCCAACTTTTCTTTCACCTCATTACGCATATTAAAAACTGTCTTTTGCGAAACTCCCGACATTATATAACCCATTGCATAGCTGCATAGGCTGCTGACAACATAAAGGCCAATCATCAATATCATTATTTTACCGATATAATTAAAATCGAATAATGGAATTGCCGCATTTTTCAGGCTGTTAATGGTTGCTTCAGGTGCATTTTGCGCAATAGCCATCTGAAGCTTTGCAATATATGTATATTGAGCAATAACACCATCTGCAAGCTTAGTGATGGCTTTTCCTAAAAGCTTAGGTCCAAAAATTGTAAAGATAGTACTGACAACCGCCAATATTCCCACTATAATAAATCTTTTCTTTTGGGGAGCTAAATAGCCGACAAGCCTTTTAAGTGTTGCTTTAAAATTCTTTGCTTTTTCTACAGGTCTGCCCATTCCGCCCATTGGGCCTCCGCCCATAAGTCCGCCACGCTTTGGTGCTGTAGAAGTGCTTTTTTTATTTTCATTGCTCATATGCATTCAACTCCTCTTCAGAGAGCTGGGAAGCCACAATCTCTCTATAAACCTGATTGCTTTTCAAAAGTTCACGATGACTTCCTTTACCTACAAGTTCACCATCATCCAAAACAAGAATCTGATTTGCGTCCATGATGGTGCTTACACGCTGGGCAACAATGATAACTGCTGATTCTTTTGTTTCCTTCTTAAGTGCTGCACGAAGTTTTGAATCTGTTTTAAAATCAAGCGCAGAAAAGCTGTCATCAAAAATATAAATCTCGGGTTTTCTTACAAGGGCTCGTGCAATGGAAATGCGTTGTTTCTGACCGCCTGATACATTGGTACCACCTTGTGCAAGTTCGGTTTCAAAACCCAAAGGCATTTCAGAAATAAAATCTGTTGCCTGTGCAATTTCTGCTGCATGAATGATTTCTTCGTCAGTAGCATCCTTTTTTCCATAACGGATATTATCCGAAATACTGCCGGTAAAAAGAATGGCAGACTGAGAGACCAAACCAATTTTGCTTCTAAGCTCACTTTGGTATAGTTCTAAAATATTCGTTCCATCCACAAGGATATTTCCTTCACAGGCATCGTAAAATCTTGGAATCAGGTTGATTAATGTTGATTTCCCGGAACCTGTTCCTCCAATAATGGCAGTAATTTCACCTGGTTTTGCTTCAAAGGTGATATTACATAGTGCCGGTTCTTCTGCCCCAGGATAACTAAAAGATACATTTTGGAATTCAACAAATCCATTTTTCTCCTGAAATGCCTTACTATGTGTAGGATCTGAAATTTCCGGTTCTGTTTCAAGAACTTCATTAATTCGGTCTGCGGAAGCCTGGGCTCTTGGGACCATAACAAACATCATCGCTACCATAATAAATGAAAACATAATTTGCATGGCATACTGAATAAATGCCATCATGTCACCAATCTGCATAGATCCCTGTGCAATTCTCCAGCCTCCAAACCAGGTAATGGCAATCGAGGTTATATTTAAAATGATTATCATGACAGGTTGCATGACAGCCATTGTCTGATTCACTTTAATTGATACGTCTGTAAGCTCTCCATTTGCTGTTTTAAATCTTATGCGCTCATGCTCAAGCTTATTAAATGCCCTAATAACTCGAATACCTGTCAGATTCTCACGCATTACCATATTCAACCTGTCAAGTTTCTTTTGCATCTTTTTAAACGCAGGCATAATTGTAAATGCTACTGTAATCATAAAAATCAATAGGATTGGTATTACTATCAGAAGAATCACAGTTAAACCTTTGTCCTTTGACACAGCCATAATGATGCCTCCAATACTCATCACCGGTGCATAGATCATAAATCGAAGCATCATGACAAGAACTGTCTGAATTTGGACGATATCATTTGTAGTTCTGGTGACAAGTGAAGCTGTACCGAATTTATCGAATTCATTCAGGGAATAATTTTCCACCCTGGTAAAGATGCTGTTACGAAGATCTTTACCGACGCCAAGTGCAACCTTAGCAGAAAGGAATGCTCCTATAATCGAACAGGCTGTGCTGGCTAAGGCAACAATAAGCATATAACCGCCGTAGGTAATGATATACCCGTTGTCCCCCTGAATCATCCCGTTATTAACAACATCTGCCATCAGCGTAGGCAAAGCAAGTTCTGCCATTGCCTGACCGAAAATGAACAGAAGAATGAAAAAAATCATTATTCTAAATGGTTTTAAGTTTTTAATTAATTTCAACATTTTATCTAATCTTTCACAATCTGAACTGGCATATCATCAAACAAATTGTTTGCATTTGTGATAGCAACCGTTTCTTTACCGTTCAGTCCTTTTAATATTTCAATATCATTATCATTACTGATACCTGTAATAACTGTTTTCTTCTTCGCTTTCCCGTTTTCTATAATGAAAAGGTAACTTTCACCTTTATTTTTAACAATTGCTCCATTAGGTACAATAATATGCATTTCTCCCTTTATTTTGATTTCTGCATGAGCAGAAAGACCAGCCGCGAGTTTTTCATTATTATTCAAACTGATTTCCACCGGGAAATAAGATCCTGTGCTTACGGACATGGCTCCAATATTATCAATGCTGCCAGCAAAAGTACGCTCTGGATAAATATCAATAAACAATTCCACTGATTGTCCATTCTTGATATAAGGCAATGCTTCCTGAGAAACAGTCCCCGTCAATTTCAAAAGAGACATATCCCCGACAGAGAACAGGGTGCTTCCCATTGAGGCATTTTCACCAACACTAATGTTTTCGCTTAAAACAACTCCGTCAATTGGACTTTTAATCTCTGCATTATTAATTTGATTGCTGATGGAATTCATAGACGCCTTTGCAGCGGAAATAGATGAACCAGAATCAACCTGGCTTCTTGCAATATCATAAGCTTTCTGGTCAGCGTCAAGCTGGACTTTGGCAACTGCTCCCTCTCCATACAAAATTTTAGTTCTTGCGAGAGTTTCAGAAGCATTATTGAGAGTAATATTTGCCTGTGCCTTGCTTCTTTCAAGCTGTTGATAACTGGAAACTGCCTGCTGATACTGCGCGTTTAACTGAGAATTATCAAGTTTCGCAAGAATCTGACCTTGCTTGACTGAATCTCCAACTGACACAAAAACATCTGTAACCTTACCCATAAAAGAAGTAGTCAAGTCCGCTCCCTGCACCGGCAGAAGGGCTCCTGCAATAGGGAATGTTGTTTCAATTTCCCCTGTTCGGGCAATGCTCGTCTTCACTTTAACCTGATCATTATTGCTGCTGCTGCAGGCCGGCAACACGATTAGCAGTGATACCACCAGTATAGTGATGAATATTTTTATATTTTTATTAATCATAATAAATTCCTTTCTATTATTTGATTATTTGATGCTGATTTTTATAGTTGCATTCATTTATTTGATGCTGATTTTTATAGTTGCATTCATTCCTATAAGCATCGGCAGACTCTCATCGTTTATTATGGAAATTCTGACTGGAATCATCTGTGTAACTTTGCTGTAAGTGCCACTGGTATTTAGTGATGAAAACTGCGAGAAAGCGTTCTGAGTGGCAGGTGCTACAGATTCCACATATCCTGTAAAGGTTTTTCCCGGATAGGCATCAATCTTTATGCTTACCCTTTGCTCAGGTTTTATTTTAAAAATGTTTGTTTCTTCAATATTTGCTTTTATAAACATATCCGAAGTGTCTGCAACCACAGCCAACGTACTTCCCAACGCAGCCGTAACACCCTTAATCACATTAGACTGAACAATTTCGCCATTAATTGGTGCTTTTATTTCAGCCTTTGTCAAAATTGAATTTGCCGAATTTGCCAGAGCCGTCTGATCAACTTTGCTGCTACTGACCATAGAAAATACATCCAGATTCCCTAATATCTGGCCCTGTTTCACTTTGTCTCCCTCTGCAATATTCCAGCTTGAAACAGTTCCGGATACCATTGGAACAATATTTACCATATGAGCTGAAACCGAGGCATTATCGGTATTATAATAGTTTGCTGACTCGTAGAAAAAATATCCACCTGCACCAATTCCTATTATAAGTAGTGCAATTACCACTGGGATAATAATCTTTTTTGCTTTTTCCATTAATTTTCTCCTTTATTCTATTTTTTTTTATATTCTATTTTGTATTGCTTTGTTTTACTGCATATTGTTATAAATTATAATAATTATATTCTATACTTATTATGCACGCATAACAAGTATTATCAAGTTGATTATTAAAAATAATACTAACTTTTCTAGTTGTGTATACTCTGGAGGTCAAGAACTTTCAAAAATGTCACTTCTGTATATACACTGAATTGAAAATAAACCTTTATGATGTTACAATAATTTAATAAACCACTTTCAAAAAATAATTAATGGTTGAAGAATGGAAGGTAATTATCATGAATGAATATTTTGAAACACCTGTTAAGGATTTTAAAATCAGATTTGCTGGAGTCGAGGACATCCCGCTGATACTTGAGTTTATTAAAAGCTTAGCTGATTATGAACACATGTTGAACGAAGTGGTCGCAACTGAAGATATTTTAAAGGAATCTTTATTTAATAAAAAGCAGGCCGAAGTTATTATTGGCGAGTACAAGGGGGAACCAGTAGGTTTTGCATTGTTCTTCCACAATTTTTCAACCTTCTTAGGCAAGGCAAATCTATATTTGGAAGATCTTTTTGTCAAACCGGAAATGCGCGGAAAAGGGTTTGGCAAAATATTATTGTCTTTTTTAGGCAAAATTGCTGTGGATAGAGACTGCGGTCGTCTGGACTGGTGGTGTCTGGACTGGAACACTTCGTCCATAGACTTCTACAAGGAAATGGGTGCAATTCCAATGAGTGACTGGACCGTTTATCGTGTTGAAGGCGATCAACTGACTAGATTAGCAAGCCCATTATAAGCATCCGACATTGGGTTTGCGAAAAAAATAACCCTTGCAGTTGCTGGATTTGTTAAAATTAAACCTGTGGATAAGTTTTGAATTAAATTAGAACGAGCATATGATTGATGTGTTACCACATTTTTCATATGCTCGTTAATTTTGCATTTCTATTTTTTCTATTGTATATTTTTGATTTAAAAGAAGTGTGCCCTCAGCCGGTTGTCCACAGGTTGCCTGTGGATAACTAAAATCCCAAATGACTGATTGCAAGGGTTCTGAAAAAACGAAGCCCAATGTCGGATGCTTATAATGGGCTTACTTCCAGGAGCTTCATTCCCTTATTTTTGTCAAGAACCCGTTTGATGTCCCATTCCCTCGTAAATAAGGCTACTGGCCTGTTATATCGATCTTCAACAAGAATGGTGGAATCTGTGTATCCCAACATTTCTCTTGTTACCTTTTCTGCTATGATCCATCTTGCAATGGTATACGGAAGGCGTCTAATAATTAAATCCACACCATATTCTTTTTTCATTCTGTATTCCAGCACCTCCAGCTGCATAACTCCAACAACACCGATGGTTAAGGTTTCAACACCTATACTTGGCTGCTTGAACACCTGAATAGCCCCTTCTTCAGAAATCTGGTTAATCCCTTTTAGAAACTGCTTTCTTTTTAGCGCATTCTTTGTCATGACTGTTGCAAAATGCTCAGCCGGGAATATAGGAATCGGATCAAATCTGAACGGTTTTTTCCCTCCGCATAATGTATCTCCAATATTAAAAATCCCCGGGTCAAATACCCCAATAATATCCCCCGCGTATGCCTCTTCAACCTGGGTTCTTTCCTGAGCGAAAAACTGTTGTGGTTGGGATAACCGGATATTTTTACCCGTTCGTTCGTGAATAACCTGTATGCCTTTTTCAAATTTACCAGAGCAAATTTTAATAAAAGCAATCCTGTCTCGATGTGCAGCATCCATATTCGCCTGGATTTTAAAGATAAAGCCTGAAAAGTCTTCACTGTCTGGTATTATATATCCTTCATTGCTGTTTTTTCTACCTGGTGATGGTGCCAGATTAATCAATTCTTCCAGAAAAGGCTTAACACCGAAATTTGTCATAGCACTGCCAAAATACATGGGCGTCAATTCACCCTTCTGCACCTTTTCCATGTCAAACAAATCTCCTGCAATATCGAGGAGTTCTATATCATCCTGAAGTTTCTTATGAAGTGTGTGACCTAATTCTTTTTCAAATTCTGCTTCACCGGAAATAGAGATGCTGGTGGCATCGCTTTTTTTCCCATGAGTACCTGGTTTATAAAGATCAATCTTAGCATGCTCTCTATTATAAACCCCTTGAAAATCATGGCCTGTTCCAATAGGCCAGTTCATTGGACATGATCTGATTCCTAAAACATCTTCGATTTCCTGCATCAGTTCAAATGGATCCTTGCAATTTCTATCCATTTTATTGACAAAGGTGAAAATTGGTATTCCACGCATTCTGCAGACATGAAAAAGTTTTATTGTCTGTTCTTCAACACCCTTCGCACCATCTATCAGCATGACAGCACTGTCGGCCGCAGTAAGAGTTCTATAGGTATCTTCACTGAAATCCTGATGGCCCGGCGTATCCAATATATTGATTCGATATCCTTTGTAATCAAAATTCATCACACTTGAAGTTACAGATATCCCTCTTTCTTTTTCTATATCCATCCAGTCCGAAACAGCATGTTTACTTGCTTTTCTGCCTTTTACCGCTCCTGCCAGCCTGATGGCTCCTCCATATAGAAGCAGCTTTTCAGTCAGTGTTGTTTTCCCGGCATCGGGATGGGAAATGATAGCGAAGGTTTTCCTTCTGTTCACTTCCGTTGTTCTTTCATTTTTAATCATAATATAATAATCATCCTTTTATTCAGAATTCAGTAATAAATAAAAAAGCCTTATTCCCCAGATGCAAGTGTTTACAAACCCAAACACTTCATCAGAACAATAGGCTTTATAACAATTCATTATAACAAATATTTTGTCATTTGAAAAGACCCTTCCCGTTGACTTTGACTTTATATTTCTATATAGTCTATCCAAAGGATAAGTATGATTTATCTGATAAATATCTCATACAGGTGATTATTATGTATTTATATATCAGTATATTGATCAGTTCAATTGGTTTTGGATATTTTATATATGGTAAAAAGCAGTCTGATTTTTATTTTCTTATAGCCGGATTAATTCTGATTGTCTACCCATATTTTACAAGGGGTATTTTTATAATTATTGTGGGGGTTCTTTTGCTGTTGGCACCCTTTGTTGCTAAAAGGTTTTTATAAATCTGTTTATGACTTTTTCTTCTTGCCTCTTGTTTTAAAATCTTCGTCTATATGGGATTTCCATTCTTCACTAACACAATTGTTCATTCTTAATTCACTGACAACAAAATTGATTGCCTCATAATTGAGCCTTGTCCCCTTCTTATCCGGATTATAGTTTGCCGCCCGGTTACTGGAAATTCCAATATCAGATGCTGCAGAAACCGCATCGATATTAGCCCCAAGGAAAACAAATTCCCACCCGTATTTTTCCTTTTCGTGCTGAATCATAGCTTTTATCTTTTCGAAATTATACTCCCTGCTGGCATTTTCCATTCCATCGGTAATTATTACGAACATCACTTTATCCGCTCTTAAATCATCGCTTGTCTGCCTTTCAGTTCTTACAATTTTTTTAATTGTTTTCCCAACAGCATCAAGTAAAGCCGTTGATCCCCGGACAAAATAATCCAGGTCTGATATTGCAGAGATTTCTTTAATGTTCACTCTGTCGTGGAGAAGTTCAACCTGGTCATCAAACAATACGGTGGTCACCAAAGCCTCTCCAGGTTCATTTTTCTGCTTGGCCAGTACTGAATTATAGCCTCCTATCGTATCGTCCTCCAGACCCCCCATGGATCCGCTTCTGTCTAAAATAAATACAAGTTCTGTCAAATTGTTGTTCATTTTAGTTTTCATAATGTTACTCCTTTTCTTTCATAAATCTGTTTGGTATATCACCTTTTATGAATAAAGGATAACATTTGATTATAACATTTGGGTCGCTTTGTAAGCGACAATTATGCCCCAAACAGCGCCTATGATTCGAGTAACGCTTATGCCCCGAGCAGCACTTGATCAAAAGCGAAAAGTGTTTCATTTATCAGAAAAACATCATATATTTTATGCTCGATGAAATACTCAATTATCAGGTCAAACTTATTACAGCGAGACAATGCATATCCAGCTTTTTCCAGCAGTTTATCACTGTTTTGTTTATCAAGTTCCAGTGCAATTGCAAAAGCTACAGCTGTAATTTTACTTGGTTTGTAATCTTTGTTACTGCGTATTTTTGAGAAAAGTTTTCTGTCAACGTTTGCTTTCTTGTATGCCTGAACATCTGTTATCTTTTTTTCATCTATAATTCTCAGAATCATTTCAGAAAAAGATTCATCAAGCTTTGAAAATACCTGTTCCAGGCTTTCTTTACTTTTTGCCGAAACATCAAATGCCTCCCGGGGTTCAGCAGCTGGCGATATTTTATATTCCTCTTGGCTTTCCTCAATGCAATAATCTTCTTCTACATTTCTATTACCCCGAATAAATTGATCTTCTTCCACATTTCTGGCACCCCGAATAAATTGATCTTCTTCCACATTTCTGGCACCCCGAATAAATTGATGTTCTTCAACATAATTGTCATCGATGAATTTTTCAATGGAAGAATACAATTTTTCACTTAATATGAATGCTTTCTTATCGTAAACCACCAGATAAACCATCATTTCATTATGGAAAAGGAAATCCTGTATGGATGCAATAGCCACTTTTAATGCTTCCTCTTTTGGATAGCCGTATATTCCAGAGGAAATAAGAGGAAAGGCTATTGATTTGCAGCCCTTGTCCCTGGCAATCTTAAGAGAATTCTGATAACAGCTGTACAGCAGCTCCTCTTCTTTATGTTTTCCGTCTTCCCATATCGGGCCAGCCGTATGTATAATATATTTTGCCGTCAGCTTATAGCCTTTTGTCAATACTACCTCACCTGTTTTACAGCCGCCGGTCATATCGCACTCGGCCTGCAGCTCCTCTGCACCTGCCGCTTCAAAGATGGCTCCGCAAACCCCGCCACCTTTTTTAAGGGAAGTGTTTGCAGCATTGACTATTGCATCAACAGGCATTTTTGTAATATCATTTCTAAGAATCTTAAATGGCATATCTGTCACTGTCCTTTCAGAAAAAAGCCATATTCCTGCCAATTGGCCATTTCGTCCTGCCCGGCATTAACGAATTAAATTATATTTTTACTATACTATTTAAATAGCATATTGACAATCTTTTACAGGCAATTTATAATTAATACAAACGTACGAATTACGGGTATTGTGTATTTTAACGCAATTATGTATTCAAATGAAATATATTCGCTGAGAGGGGGCAGATCAAATGGAATTTTATAATTATATTTTATATTTTTTTATCTATTCGTTTACAGGATGGCTTCTGGAAACAATTTATGGCAGCTACCTTGAAAACAAATTTGTAAATCGGGGATTTGTAAATGCACCGTTTTGCCCAATATATGGATTTGGTTCTCTGGTCATCATACAAATCTTTAATTTATTGAATGGTTTTCATTTAGAAAAAACGACTTACATCATGCTTGGCGCTGTTTTATCCATTCTGGTTGCGACAATCTTTGAATATGCAACCGGTTATATTCTGGAAAAAGTATTTCATATAAGGTGGTGGGATTACAGCGAGGAAGCCCTCAATATACACGGACATGTTTGTTTTAAGTATTCTTTGCTGTGGGGATTAGGAGCCTTTGCAATAGTAATAGGTATGCAGCCGGTACTTGCTTTGAATTTAAACGTTCTGCCGGACAACTACAAAGAATTCATGTCAATTATGCTGATTGTTGTTTTAATCACCGACACCACTAAATCAACAGATGAATTAATTGATTTAAAGAAAGTGTTAGAAACGTATGAAGTGCTAACTTTAGAGTACTATCGCGGTAAAATATTCGAATACAAAAGATTTTTCTTCACTTTCCCGTCTTTACTTTCTATAAATAATGGCATCAGGAATTATGATCCTGGGAGGATATTAAATGAAAAAATTGGAAAATTTAAAATTCAATTTAGAAGCAGATATTTGTGATGATGAAGCACTTGAGAAAGCTGCTTGTAATGATAAATCCTACGAAAATTGTATTAATGATTTAATAAAAGATGAATCCTACGAAAATTGTATTAATGATTTAATAAAAAATGAAAACGTTAATTTAATGCGGAACTTCCAGCAGCATTGCAGGCATTCCTGCTTTGATCATTGCTTATATGTTTCTTATACGGCTTATAAAGTGTGTAAGGCCCTTCATCTGGATTACAAATCAGCGGCCAGGGGTGCGCTGCTGCATGATATGTTTTTATATGACTGGAGAAAAACCCAGTTGCCGGAGGGAAGACATGCCTTCGTACATGCCGATATTGCCTTCAGAAACGCAAACCAGGTTTTCACCTTAAACAAAAGAGAAAAAGATATTATTACCAAACACATGTGGCCGGTAACCTTATCCCTGCCTCGTTATAAAGAGTCCTACCTTGTTGGGTTCATTGACAAGTATTGCACATTTAGAGAAATACAGAATTATTACTGCAGCTTTATAAAATTTGATTATAAAGGAGAAAAGGTAAATGAATAGGAATAAACAGCAAATCGATGTCCCAAACATACCACCTCTGGCTGATCAAATCAGTCTGTCAAATCAGAGAAATCAGTCCAATAAAATATTATTTTCTGCCTATGAGCTTGTTTCCACGAAAGGATATGCCAATGTATCTTTGCGAAACATCGCTGATCATGCAAAGGTGGTATTGAGTCAGGTCAATTATTATTTTAAAAACAAGGAGGGTCTGATGACTGCTGTTGTAAAAATGATGGCAGATAAATTCATTCTGGAGATTGAGGATGTCTTAAAAAACGGGGATTCTTCAAAAGAGAAAATGACGGCACTTACACAATATTATAAAGATATCTTAACGAACAATCCGTCATTATTAAGAATTTTCTATGATTTGACGGCTATGTCATTGTGGAGTGTGAAATTCAGCAAATTGCTTGATGGGTTGTTTGAAAAATTAACCTCCCTGATCCAGACCTATATCATTGAAACAATGATACAGGAAAACAACCATAAAAACCTCTCAACAGAAGGGCTTTCAAAAATGATTCTTGGTGCTCTGATTGGAACAACAATACAATTTTTATTAAATCCCGATATAGAAAAGATAGATAAATCTTTAGATTCAATCAATATTTTATTTGAATGGAACTGATTTCTATTACTATTTTAAATTTATTGCTGCTTTATATTATTTAATAAAAGTACCATTATTAATTTCTTCAAAAGCTTGATCCAGTTCCTGCTTTGTATTCATTACAATCGGTCCGCCCCAGGCAACCGTCTCATTAAGAGGTTTCGCTGAAAAAAGAAAAAAGCGAATGCCATTATCTGAAGCTTTTACATAAAAATCTTCCCCCTCATTAAATAGAAGTGCCCTTCGGTATACTTGCAAATCAATGCTGTCAGGTTCAAAATATCCTTCCCCCTCAATGATATATATAAAAAGTGTGTCATCCTTTCCAACCTTCAATTCCCATTCTGCGTGGGCTTCCATGTCAACATCCAGAAATAATGTTTTCACATAATCGCCGGTGACAGGTCCCAGAGTTCCTTTATACTGGCCTGATATAATTCTTATTTCACGCCCGTCTTCCGCTAATCTTGGAATCATATCCGCTTTGATGTCGCGATATTGCGGTTTTGTCATTTTATCTTTTCTCGGCAAATTCAGCCATAATTGAACGCCAAGCATCCGCTCTGCGGCTTTTGGCATCTCCTGATGCAGAATACCGCTTCCTGCCGTCATCCACTGACAGCAGCCATCCAAAATACTGCCTTCATTTCCCAGACTGTCTCTATGTTCTATATCACCTTTTATCAGGTAGGTCACCGTTTCAATACCGCGATGTGGATGCCATGGGAAACCTTTGATATAATCACTTGGGTCCTCGGAATCAAAAGCATCAAGCATCAAAAACGGGTCAAAATCATCCACAGTGGAATGGCCTATTACACGAACCAGTTTCACTCCTGCTCCATCATACTGGGTGCTGCCTGTTACAATTTTTCTGATTGTTCTCAACATGCTAATCCCTCCCTCGGTACTTAAACCATCACTCTGCCATATTTGACCACATTGACATCAGTTACAATAATCAACCCCTCATTTACCATATCTTTAACAATCGGAATTGCCATTTCTATTTTTTCCGGTGTGTCGATTACCTCCACAATGACAGGTAGCTGCAGCGATATATCCAGAAAATGTTCGCTATGAAGTCTCTTCCCCTGACCAAACCCTTCAATTCCTCTGGTTACAGTAACCCCTGCCATGCCTATTTCTCTAAGTTTAAAAACCAGTGCATGATAAAGATTGTGTCCTTCATATTTAGAATCTTCGCTCACATAGATTTTAATTATTTTGCATTCCCCGATAAGATTCATAAAAAACCACCTTTCTTAATTTAAAAAAGCTTCACAATTTCTCAACTGAACCCGTTCACAATTTCTAAGCCTATTATAAACCCTATAATGCCAAATATAAAGATGTCAAATATAATGGTCCCAAATATATCTCTCAAAAAAATAGAATTGATTAAAATATAATTCATTTCAATCAATTCGTCAACGAAATATGTATTTTTTCCATTTTAAACCTATGTTTCATTCCATTTTCTCAAGTGCTTTTAAAATTCCATAGATTATTCCCTGTGGTCTTGGCGGGCAGCCAGGAATATAAACATCTACCGGCAAAACACTGTCTATGCCATTTAAATTGGCGTAAGAGTCCTTAAAAATTCCACCGCTGCAGGCACAGGCGCCAACTGCTACAACCAGCTTTGGATCCGGCGTGGCATTATATGTTTTTATTAAAGCAAGTTCCATGTTTCGAGTAACGGTTCCTGTGACCATAAGCATATCAGCATGTCTTGGAGATGCCACAAAATGAATTCCCAGGCGCTCAATATCGTTAAACGGATTGGTTAATGCATTCAACTCATAATCGCATCCATTACAGGAGCCTGAATTCACTTCTCTGATTTGAAGACTTCTTCCGAATATTTTTTTGATTTTTTCTGAAACCTGATGACATATTAATTCATATTCGCTGCCTGGAAGTTCTCTTTCCTCCACTATAAGCGGACTTTTACGCAGCTCCATTCTATCCTTTACCGCCATTTCAAATTCATTCGTCATATGAATGGCGTTGAATTGGCAGACCTCTTCACAATGCACGCAGAAAATACACTCATCAACATTAACACCAATCTCTCCGGTTATCAAATCTTGCACAATAGCCTGTGAAGGGCAGTGTTTTAAGCATTCGCCGCATTTTGTGCATTTGCTCTCATCTATTTCGGGTTGCCCGATAAAAAACTCCGAGTTAATGCTCTTTTTTGGATATCCCTGAGTCTGCCTTCTATATTTTAAAACTTTACCAATTGTACTAAACATCCTTGATCCCCCTATAAATCATTTCCAGCGTAAGACAAATTAAAACTCTTATTTATCAAAGGAAAGTCGGGCACTATATTGCTCTGCACGGCATGACAAACAATAGGCCAGTTGCAGAAAGACGGCGTACGAACTTTATATCTGTAGATTGTATTATTTTCTCCAGTCATAAGAAAATGAATGTTCTCACCTCTTGGAGATTCTGTCATTCCATAAGCCATTTTATAAGCCGGAAGCTGTCCAATGGAAGTTTTAACATCCATTTGCAGCTGGCTCCCTGTTCCCATGTCTCTTTGTCTATCTTCATCGGTTCCCTTGTCAGTGATCCTGCCTTCATCTGTTTCCATGGCAGCCATCGCTTCAAGTGCCTGAAGCATGATTGATATTGATTCATGACACTCTTTTAATTTAATCTTCATTCGAGCATTCACATCCCCGTCAAAATATGCAGGTATTTCGAATTCTAATTCTCCATAAACAGAATAAGGGAAATCCCGCCTGACATCAAAATCCCAGCCTGTGGATCTGGCTGCAGGCCCTACTGCATTCAAATCTTTTGCTACTACAGTCATTACGATTCCAGTATGCTCAACTCGGTCAGCAAACAGGGCATTTCCTCTTACGATTTCCCACGTATCTGACAGTTCCTTATCAATTTTTTTTAATTGTGCAGAAATACTTTTTTCTTTGCCGAGAATAAAATCTTTTCTCACGCCGCCTGGCTGATTTACACTTCTTAAAAATCTCATACCACAAAGTTCATCAGCAATCAGGTAAGCCCACCCCTTCATCATTCTGAACTGGTAGCAGGCAAACCCGTAAGCAACATCTAAACAGACACCGCCCAGATCTCCAAGGTGAGCCGTCAGTCTTTCCAGCTCTGCAAAAACCACTCTCGTATATTCTCCTCTTTTAGGTATTGTAATACCTGCAATTTTTTCAACCGCCTGACAATATGCCAATGAATTTGAAAATGTTTCGTCCCCTGATATCCTTTCAGAAATAAACAGCCCTCTTTCCAAAGAAGACCCCTCTGCCAGCTTTTCGATTCCTTTATGAACAAACCCCAACTGGGCTTCCAGATTGATGATTGGCTCTCCTGCCACACTGAATCTGAAATGGCCGGGCTCAATGATTCCCGCATGAACAGGTCCAACCGGGATTTCAAAAACCCCTTCACCACCGATTTTATTGAAACGAATGGTTTTGTCCGCAAATGGCGGTCTTTTATGCCCGTCGTAATCTTTTCGAAGAGGATAATTCTCATCCGGCCAGTTACCATGAAAAACAAGTGGCTTCGCATCAGGATGCCCTACTGGCTCAATCCCAAACATATCCTTAATTTCTCTTTCATAAAGCGTTGCGCCATGAATTCGGTCTGTTACCGATTCATATTGAGGCTCATCCCCTTCCACTTTGCTTCGTAAAGTCAATAAAATCCCTTTCACTCTGTTTGCAAAAACATAATGAATCATGAATTTCCCGCTATGTTCTCTTTCATCGCAGGCGAACATGGAAACAAGTGGCAAGTCCATCTTTTCATAAAGGTATATGCAAACAGGCCAAGCTTCTTTATTTTCCACCTGTATATAAATTTCATTTCCATTTTCTATCCAATACTTTTCAAAACTTTTTGGGAAGGCATCCAAGAGCTTCTCCATCATTACTTTTACTCCCATTTAAATACCTCCAATAATAATCCTTTGTGCAGCTGTTATCAGATCTTTCAGTGTATCTGGCATATACAAACCTGAAACTGAAATTATAACAAGAAGTACAAGGGTGACCGCAGCTCCTGGAATATTTGTCTCACCTGGCTTTAAGCTTTCCATATTAAAATCTCTATAGAAAACTTTAAAAAGTGTCACGGCAATACCAACAAATATCAGTGCCAACAAAAATATAAAAACTACTCCAAGAAGAAAGTTATTTGCAGCAAAAATTGATATAAATACATTAAACTCACTGGCAAAAACGCTGAACGGTGGGGTGCCTGAAATGGCAAACAATCCAAGAAGAAATGCAGTGCCCGTAAATGGAAGCACCTTCAGTAATCCCTGTATCTTTGAGATTTCCCTAGTTCCGTATTTTTGCAGAATACTCCCTGAGGCAAGAAACAGCATTGTTTTCGTGAACGAGTGGTTTATCATATGAAATAATGCCGCAAATACTGACAATGGTGTAAATAAACCTAACGCTAAAGCAATGATGCCCATATGTTCAATGCTTGAATAAGCCAGTAATCTCTTATAATCCTTCTGTGTTAGGATAAATACCGCTGCAGTTGCTATGGATAAAAGACCAAAGCCAATCATTATTCTACCCGTAAAATGGTTATCTCCTAAGTTTTTATTCACAATGGCAAGTGTTCTAATAATAGCATACATTGCACTATTTAACAGTACACCAGAGAGAAGAGCGCTGACTGGAGAAGGTGCCTGGCTGTGTGCATCCGGAAGCCAGGTGTGCATAGGTGCAAGCCCTGTTTTTGTGCCAAAGCCAATAAAAATGAAAATAAACGACAATCGCAGCACTGGGCTGTTTAATTCTTTTGCATTGTCATAAAGAACGTTCCATTGGAGTGCATTCGCACTGCTTACAACACCAACCGAAGATAGGTGAAGAAAAATGATTCCCACCATGGCGATGGCAATGCCGACAGAGCAAATAATAACATACTTCCAAGCCGCTTCAATGGCATGCTTATCATTATGAAAACCAACGAGAAATGTAGATGCTAAGGTTGTAGCTTCAATTGCAATCCATAGAATTCCAATGTTGTTTACTGTCAAGGCAAGTACCATTGCAAAAATAAAAGAATACATCAGAGTATAATAAATTTTTATTCTTTTATTATTTATTTTACCATGTTTAAATTCTTCTTCCAGATAACCAACCGAATAAATGCTGACCAAAAATCCAATTAACACAATTATATCTAAAATAATAATACTGATGGAGTCAATAAAAAAGATTCCCCCTAAAAAGTCATAGTTTAACTTGTCAAACATGATCACACTTCTTGTTGCAAACCCAGCAATTATTACCAACACAAAAGACGTACATATATTTAAAGCATGTAAAGTCTTTGCATCATTGATTATTCTCGATAACAGCACTGCTGCAATTGGTGCAAACCATAAAATCAATCCCACTATACTTATCCTTTCAAATTCTTCAGTTTATTTATATTAATAGATTCAAATTTTTCATTGATTTGAATCACCATGACTCCCATAATCAGTACAGCCGTAAGCAGATCAATAAAAATACCTATATCTACAATAAATGGCATCCCGTGTGTGGAGAATAGGGCCGTAACAAAAATCCCATTTTCCATGACAAGAAAACCAATAATTTGGCCAATGGCTTTTTTCCTGCTAATCATAAAGAGGAATCCTATTAAAACCAACGAAAAGGAATTGACAACTTGAAGGTTGATATGCCCTTCATTGAGGCCACTTATATTTGAAACAGAAAAATAAACAAATACGACTAGACCACAACATACAAGAATAAGTATAGGAATGTTAAAGAAAAAGTCTTTCTCCACTTTATATTCCACGTTGCCATAAGTCTTATTAAGTAGTTTTGGTATATATATCACCTTTAATGCAATAATAATCAGGCAGACTACCAAAATATCGCACTTTCCTTCTTCCAGAAGGCTCTTGAATCCCATAATCCCTACTGTTACTGCAATAAGAACAGATTGTGATCTAAAAGTTTTGACATAGGATTTAATCCTTTTATTTGAAATAAGTACAAATGATGAAAACAAAATTAGTACTGACAATATATCAAAATAATTTTCCATAGCTACCTCCCCAGTACGAAATATTGTAAAAAGCCCAAAAATGATAATATAAATGACAATGCTGCAAGATTTGGTATGCTAAACAACCTTAGCTTCACTGTACTGACCTCGGCTATAGCAATTAGTATGGATACACTAACAACCTTTATTAAATAAATTAGAAGTGATATTACAACTGCACCAATGCCTGATATACCAATAAGCTGGTCATGAGGAACAAAAATATTAACTAGCAGCGTAATAAATAGCAATTGCTTAATTGCCGCACCAAGCTCCATTAATGCAAGGCTCCTCCCCGAATACTCAAGCACCATCGCTTCATGTACCATTGTCAGTTCAAGATGTGTAGAAGGATCATCCACAGGGGTTCTTGAGGTTTCTGCAATGATGATGATAAACAATGCAATAAAAGCCATTATATAAACAGGATGAATTAAAGGAGTATTCAGGCCCTTCATGAAATTCATTATCTGATATGCAGAAGTTGATTTAGCAATAAGTCCTACTGTAATCAGCGTAATAAGTATTGATGGTTCTATTAGTGAGGAAATCATTGCCTCACGACTCGCACCCATGCCTCCAAATGTACTTGCAGTATCCAAGGCTGCAAGCATCATAAAAAACCTGCCAAGAGCTAATATATAGACTAACAAAATTATATCTCCGGCAAACCACACAGGTGAAATCATCGTAGTTACTGGAACAAGCAGGGCTGCAACAATAGAAGTAGAAAATACAATGAAAGGCGTAACCTTGAATATCCATGACGACGCATCAGATACAACTGCACTTTTCTTTATCAGCTTAAACAAATCGAAATACATTTGTAAGAGAGGAGCACCCTTTCTTTTTTGGGTGAATGCCTTCACTTTATTTATAATGCCGTTTACTAAAGGTGCAACCAAAATAATAACAATTATTTGAACAATTAAATATATAATATTTACCATTGCTTACTCCCTTCCTATACAAGCTTGTTATACAGCATTAATACTAAAACAGCTATAAAAATGTATATAAGGTAAGCATGAGTGCTTCCCGTCTGTACTGATCTCTTTATTCTCATTGAAAAGTTTCTAACAATACGTAGCACGAAATCATAAAAATACCTTTCAAAAATCGGTTCTGTCCATACTTTATATTTAATAGAAGATGGAAAGTATGAAGAAACACCTTTTTCTATTTCGATTTCTCTTCCAGGTCTATATAAAATCTTTAAAACAATTCTTATTGGTTTTGAAAATCCAGTAGCACTGTACTGCGTTCTTGAATTGAGTGCTCCAAAACCGCAATCCCAAGTTCCGTATTTCCTCTCAATATATTTCCCACCGATTAATCTCAATATTAGAAGAGCAGACAAAATTATAACCGCTAAAGCGACAAAGATTTCTGCCGGAGATATACTGTTTCCGGATATATTCAGTGGATAATAAGCTATTAAAAATCCACCTTGAAGTTTACCGGTGATTGATGCACCTACCATGCTGAAAATAACTTTATCAACAATCCTTATGAAAAATACAGGGAAAAGACCTATAGTAAGGCAAAATGTTGCAAGTATTCCCATTCCGATATTCATAGTAACAGGAACCTCTTTTGCATTTAATGCATGATCGCTTCTTGGAAGCCCCAAAAAAGAAATACCAAAAAGCTTGACAAAACAAGCCGCCGCTAAAGCTCCAGACATCGCAAGAGCAGCTATTGATAGAATTGATATAATATTAATGCCGGCTTGTCCGGGAGCAATATTCGAGAAAAGCGACTGGTAAGTCAGCCATTCACTTATAAATCCATTAAAAGGTACGACTGCAGAAATTGAAAGGGAAAAACATAATACCAGCAGCGCAGTGATTGGCATTTTTTTGATCAATCCACCAAGGTTATCGATATCTTTTGTGTGTGTCGAATATTGTATGGACCCTGCCCCAAGAAACAGCCCGCCTTTGAACAAGGCATGGTTAAATGTATGTAAAAGGGAGGCAGTAAGTGCCAACCCTCCTAAGAATTCATTGTTTTGTGCAAATGCTATAAAACACACTCCTAACCCAATAAGGATAATTCCAATATTTTCGACACTGTGAAATGCCAGAAGTCTCTTGATATTATGCTCCATTAATGCATAAGCAACCCCCAGCACAGCGGAAACAATTCCAATGCATAATATAGAAACACCCCACCAGGTATGTTGTATATTTAGATAGCAGAGCAAAAAACGTATAAGCCCATATATACCCGTTTTGATCATAATACCAGACATTAATGCAGAAATATTGCCAGGCGCTGCAGGATGTGCGCGAGGTAGCCAAATATGTAATGGTATCACTCCCGCTTTCGTACCAAATCCTATCAGGAATAATAGAAACATCCAGTCTTTTACAACTGATGGTATCTGCTCTGAAGTCCCAAACATATCAAAAGAATTTGTATATTTAAACATCAACATAAAAGCAACAATCAAAAAAGCAGTCCCAATATGAGTCATGACTATATAAATTAACCCTGCTCGCTGGTTTTCTTTGTGTTCAGATTCGAAAACCACAAGAAAATAAGAGATTACTGCCATTGCTTCCCATGCCATAAAGAAGAAGATAGCATTTCCGGCGGTAAAAACTAAAATCATAGATAAAATAAAGGTAGCGTACAATACATGAAAAATGCTGACATTCCTTTTTCCATGGTAATGAGAAATATAACCAATTGAATACAAAGAAACACAACATACAAGAATTGATAAAATCAGTACAAAAAATGCAGAAAGAGCATCCATTGTGATATTAACTGACAAAAATGGAACAGAAGAATTAAATGGCTGCAGCACAATTTTTTCTTTCCCTGAAAGAATTTGCATTGTGGAAGATGTTCCACACATAATTGATGCAATAATGCAAATGCTCTGAGAGAGTATTGTGCATAATTGCTGTTGCCGAAAAAAAACAGCCGCCGCGAGAGCTGCTGTAATATACAGTAGAATCGATATATAAAATAAAAAAGCCGGTGTCAAAAAATCCATTTTAAAAAATAACCTCCTAGCCAATATGACAATTTGAATCGAAACTAGTTTATCATTGAACACCTGTAATTGTCAAGGCTAATCCAAATTTTTATGCAGAAAATTAAACATTACGATAACACGATACATTCTTTCAAATTATTCTATAGTCCTGATAATGACATTTCTACAATCAATGAAGAACTTGTAAATGACTATAGGATGTTTTTATAAGCTTTTATCTTGCTGGTATTATTTCCAGCCAGTAACCATCCGGGTCGGCTATAAAGTAAATCCCCATTCCTTTATTTTCATAACAAATGCAATTCATATCCTTATGCTTTTCATAAGCCGCAGAGTAATCATCCGTTCGAAATCCAATATGCATTTCGTTATCTCCCAGATTGTACGGCTCTTTTTTATCTCTCATCCAGGTAAGCTCAATCTGATGTTCAGATTCATCATTTGCCATAAAAACAAGAATAAATGAACCATCTTCAGGCGCAATTCTTCTCACTTCCTTCAATCCCAAAGCCTCTTCATAAAAGGCCATGGACTTTTCCAGATTAAAAACATTGATGCAATTATGTACAATTTTAAATTTCATTATTTTCTCTCTTTCGCGCCATCATCTTCAACTGCCTGAAGAAGTATTCTTTTTTTGAAGGAACCTCTTGCTTCACGTTTAATCAATTGAAGGTAATCTATATGCATTGGTTCATACTTTTTCAGTTCAATCAGGCAATCAAGGACTTCATAAATATCAGCGATTTCTTCCTCATTTTTACTGATTCTGTATTCATCAATCTCTTCGATGACTTTGTTAATGAGCGCTTCCTCATATTCTTTTTCGTTCATAATCCGTGAAGTCTGTTTTCTGCCGCTTTCTTCAATTAGCTGCGGTATGTTGTCTCTTGTCAATTTGTTATATGTAATTTTCATAAAAACACCCTCCTTTTTCTCATGTAACTATTATACCTCGCTTTATCGCTCATAAACATATAAAACTTTTTAAATCATACTTTTTTATACTATATTTATTTGTATCACATTTATTGGCGTCATACTTTTTTATACCATATTTATTTGTATCACATTTATTGGCGTCATACTTTTTTGTACCATATTTTTTTCGTAAATAAATAGCAAAGAGGAATCACATACAGAAGCACTCCATATGGAATTGCCTCAGGCCCTACTCCCAGTATGCCAAGTGGCACCGTACAGGCGATGGACCATGGTACAATTCCTGCGATGGTAATAACCGAGTTTTCCATATCAATGGCAAGTTCCTCACGAGATGCTCCCTTGGCTTCATAGACATTTCCCAGTATCTGGGCATTTAAAATCGTGGCGACTGTCTGATTGCAGAAAAAACCGATGGAGAGAAAACTTACAACAACCTGTGCAGGAAACAGTCCTATTTTGCCGGCTATACTTCCTAATTTTTCTTGAATGGGAATCAGCATACCGGTTCCGTTAAACACTCCCGAATAGGTGCAGGAAATCAGTACAATCAGAACCACCTCCAACATAGACATCAGTCCACCCCCAGAAAGTATTTCACCAAGCAAACCCGACTTGGCAGTATACCCAAAAACACAGGTTTTCAACGTCTCGGTGAAACCAGCATTCTGAACAAATAATGTTAAAATAAAAGCTGTAAGTATGCTTGCCATCATAGCGTAACGAACCCTCACCTTGAATAAAGGAAGCACCAGCATTGCGACAGCCGGCATTACAACAAGCCAGGATAAATCAAAACTCGTATTCAACTCAGTTAATAGGCTCTGATCTACGATCTGAATTGGATTCTGGTAGGATAAACCCGTATAAACAGCAAGAGCTATTAATGTGGGGATCCACCCTGTCTTCAGCATCATTTTAATGTTGGTGTAAAGATTTGTACCGGAAACTGCCGCCACCAGACTCGCACTGGATGATGCGGGAGAGCATCTGTCACCAAAATAGGCTCCTGACATAACCGCTCCGGCTGTTACAATCTGACTAACACCCCCGCTCCTTGCAAGCACCATAAGCATTACCCCTGCAGTCCCCGCAATACCAAAGCTGGTTCCGAGTGCAAAGGATAAAATCAGCGTGATTAAGAAAGTAATCACAATGAACATATGTGGTGTAATAATGGAAATCCCGTAATAGACGAAGAACGAAATGGTCCCCGATGCCCTCCAGAGAGCTGTCAAGAATCCAATCATAATCAGTATCTCCAGGACCACAAATGAGGTCCTTCCCCCTGTATAAACCATACCCAGCAAATTTTTGAGTCGGAACCCTCTGTGAAGTCCCGTCAGGAGGAAGCAAACAAGCCCTATGAACAAGGCAATGGCCATAGACCATCCCATTACAAGGCATCCCGTCATTGTTACGGCAAATACAATAAAAGCAATCAGTAGGTCCATATCAGGCAAGCTCCACTTTCTAAAATGATTTCCACTATATTGTAACATTTATGTCACAATGTTTCCACAGGTTTGATAGTGAGTTAGGAAAGAATGAAAATGGCAGCTTTTTCAAGCCGCCATTTTCATTCTTTCAGATTTTTGTAATAAATCACTATTTAAAAACTATGCACGTATACTTGTTCCCGTCTTCCCTCCCAACGCTTCCACCGCTTTGTCCAACGATGTAATAATGGCAATCTTCCCAGGTTTTCCCTTCACAAATTTGACGGCAGCATTTACCTTTGGAAGCATACTTCCCGGTGCAAAATGACCTTCTTTAATATATTTTTCAGTTTCAGCAACTGTCAATTCAGCGAGTTCCTTCTGATCAGGTTTATTGAAGTTAATACAAACTTTTTCAACTTCCGTTAAAATCATAAGTATTTCAGCGTCAATTTTCTCAGCAAGTAATCCTGCAGCATAATCCTTATCTATTACAGCTGCCATGCCTTCCAGACTTCCATCGGAATTTCTTATTACAGGAATTCCTCCTCCACCACAGGTTACAACGATTGTCGTATCCCAAAGTCTTTTAACCGCATCAATTTCTATTATATCAACTGGCATTGGGGATGCAACCACTCTTCTGTAGCCTCGGCCTGAATCTTCCTTCATAATATAGCCAGTTTCTAAAGCGATAGCATCAGCATCAGCCTTTGAATAGAAAGGACCTATCGGTTTGGTTGGATTTTGAAATCCCTTGTCCTTATGATCAACGACAACTTGGGTTGCGATGGTTACAACCGGAACGTTCCTATCTATTTTTTTTAATGCAAATCCCAAAGCCTGCTGAATATGATAGCCAATATATCCTTGTGACATAGCGCCACACACATCAAAAGGCATTACAGGGGTTACATTTTTTGCAGCCTCTGTTGCAAGAAGTATTCTTCCAACTTGAGGTCCATTAC
>Ga0209386_1000109_pt1 | contig 42720 bp, 30 predicted proteins | sample NGEPertwo_FD_184510 | JGI IMG/M metagenome (GOLD analysis project Ga0209386, IMG submission 184510) | Arctic peat soil microbial communities from the Barrow Environmental Observatory site, Barrow, Alaska, USA - NGEE Permafrost154B-two... | ecosystem: Environmental > Terrestrial > Soil > Wetlands...
TTTCAATACCTGACCATTCACACTTTGCCGCAACGATGGTAGCCATGCAGTTGGGAAAACATGTTTATGTTGAAAAACCTTTGGCACACAATATCTGGCAGTTGCGTACAATGAAAAAGGCCGCTAAACATTATGGGATTGTTTCGCAGATGGGGAATCAGGGTCACACAACCAATGGCATCCGTCAAATCAGAGAGTGGTACGAAGCCGGAGTGCTCGGTCAGGTCAAAGAAGTTCATGCATGGTTTGGTCCATTCGATTCTAAACCGGGCGGATACTGGACCAAACCCGACAGTTTTCCACCATCTGCTCAACCGGTCCCCGAAGGTTTAGACTGGGACTTATGGCTGGGTCAGGCGGCTGAACGTCCTTTCAACAGCGCGTATGCCCCAAAGTCATGGAGAGGTTTTTACGATTTTGGAAATGGGATGTTGGGCGATTGGTCATGCCATACCCTTGATGGTCCATTCTGGGCATTGGATCTTGGAATGCCCCACACGGTTGAGGCAACGGTTCCAAATCCGGTGCCTGATCATAGTTTTATACCTGATGAATCGGTAATTGCTTATCAGTTTGGCGCCCGTGGTGACAAAGCACCTGTGAATTTATTCTGGCACGAAGGTGGTTCGAAGCCTGACATTCGTCCTGAATGTGGTGTAACTGAGTTGCCAGGTTCTGGCATGGTGATGATTGGCGAGAAGAAAACCTTAATTACGGGCGGAAGGCCTAACAATCCCAAGCTGATGGTTCCGGAGGAAGAGTGGCAGGCATTCCTGAAAAATCCGCCGGCACAAACATTCGCAAGAATTGGCGAAGAACAACCACAGAAGGAATGGATCGATTGCATTAAAAACAAAACGCTTCCCGGATCGAATTTTGATTATTCAGCCGAATTATCAGAAATGGCGCTAATCGGTGTATTGGCTCAGAAATTCGCCACTAAAATTGAATATGATGCTCCAAATATGAAGATTACAAACCGGCCTGATATCGATGCGTTCGTTAAGGTGCCTGTCCGTAAAGGGTGGTCGTATGGCGAAGGTATCTGAAAATAAGATTGCTGGATTTGAATCATGAATATATCCCGGCATATTTATAAATTTGATCATCTTAAAACAGATCATCATGAAGCACTTCTTCTTCCGGTTAATAGTTCTCTGTTTTGTATTTGGTTCAGGAATTGAATACACTGCTTTTGCCCAATCTGACAACCCGATTGATCATGTGAATCCATTCCTCGGAACAGATTTCTTTGGCCATACTTTCCCGGGTGCTTCGCGTCCGTTTGCAATGGTTCATTTAAGTCCTGATATGAATACGCAGGGCTGGACCTATTGTGCCGGATACATCTATTCCGAAAACTCCATCATGGGTTTTAGCCACACACATTGGAGTGGTGTAGGAATGGTAAACGGGGGAGAGGTGATGTTGATGCCAACTGTAAGCGCTAAACTTCAGACGGTTCCCGGATCACCCGAAAATCCGGGTGAAGGATATCGTTCCAGATTTGACCATGAAGACGAAGTTGCAACTCCCGGGTATTATTCAGTTGTTTTGAAAGACTATAATGTAAGAGCTGAATTGACGTCCACCCAAAGAGCCGGATTTCATCGCTATACTTTCCCAAAGTCTGAAAATTCACGGATTATCCTGGATTTGGGACATCAGATCGGAAGTAATTCATCCAATGATTTATCGGAATTAACAATATTGGATAACAGCCGGATCGAAGGGGTGAAAAGTGCCGGTCTTGGTAAAGTCTACTTTGTAGCCGAATTCAGTAAACCTTTCCGGTATTACGGAACGTTCGACAACGATTTGAAAACGCCCGAATCGGGAGGAAGTATCTGGCCTTATAAAAATGGTGAGACCGGAAAAAATATCGGTGCATTTGTCACGTTTCGCACTTCTGAAAAGGAACAGATATTGGTGAAAGTTGGAATTTCGTATACAAGCGTTGAGGGTGCAAGAAGGAACCTCAATGCCGAGATTCCTTCTTGGGATTTTGACAGGATCAGGAATGAGTCGCGCCAGATATGGGAAAAAGAGCTGGCTAGGATTAAAATCGAAGGTGCCACCGATGATCAGAAAGAGATTTTTTATACGGCGATGTACCATTCTTTTCTGGCCCAGTATATCTCGCAGGATGTGGATGGAAAATACATGGGATCCGACAAAAAAGTGCACGAAGCAAAAGGATTCGATTTTTACGGATCATTCTCCTGCTGGGATACTTACCGTTCGCAGCATCCGCTGCTGACCATCACCGCGCCGGAACATGTAAATGATTTTATCAGGTCAATAGTTGCAAAGACGAAGGATTATGGCTGGCTTCCCGCGCAACATTTTTTGAATGTATATGGTGAAACAATGGTTGGCGATCACCTGATCCCGGTTATTGTGGACGCTTATCAGAAAGGTTACAGGGATTTTGATGTGAATTTCCTGTACGATGCGATGCGTAAAAAAGCATTGGAAGCGCCGAAACTACCCGTTCCGCCTACTGCCGGAAGATCAGGTCTTAAGTTTTATATAGAATTGGGATATACGCCGGTCGACAAAGTAACCGAGTCGGTTCCAAATACATTGGAACTGGCATACGACGATTGGTGCATTGCCCAGCTTGCCAAAGAATTGGGAAAGAAAGACGATTACAAACTGTTTATGAAAAGGGCGCACAATTACCGGAATTTGTGGGACCCCCTTACCCGGTTTATGCGCCCAAAGATGACCGATGGTTCGTGGCTCGAAGCTTTGAACGGGCGTGAACAGGATATCTTAAAAGTGGGTGAGCATTCGTATTATAAATATTTCGATCCGCTGTTGGTCGGGAAACGCCCGAACCGACACTATACCGAATCGAATGCCTGGCAATACATCTGGTCGGTTCAGCACGACGTTAAGGGATTGATCAATTTATTTGGGGGGAATAAGGCATTTACCGCTAAACTGGATACTTTTTTTGAGATGAGCCCCAATATCACGCCTCCGAAATATGTGGGCGTGGTGGGTACGATCGGGCAATATGTGCATGGCAATCAACCCTCGCACCATGTGGCTTACCTGTATGATTTTGCGGGTGAACCCTGGAAAACCCAGCTCAGAGTCCGGCAGGTAACCGAAGAACTCTACCGGAGTGGCCCTGGAGGATTGTGCGGCAACGAAGATATGGGATCACTTTCGTCATGGTATGTGCTGAGTGCAATGGGCTTTTACCCTGTTACGCCCGGAAGTCCGTATTATGCAATCGGAAGTCCCCTATTCGGAAAAGTAACGATTGATGCAGGCAAAGGCAAAACATTTACGATTAAGTCCAATAATAACTCTCATCAAAATAAATACATCCAATCAGCAAGCCTGAACGGAAAACCAATCAACAGAACCTGGATTTCGCAAAAGGAAATTACAGATGGTGGAAATCTTCTTTTCGAAATGGGACCGGAACCAAACAAAAAGTGGGGAAGTAAACCGGAAGATGCGCCGCCGTCGATGAGCCAAAAATAATTACAAGCGTATTTTCTCCTTTTTCAAAGCATTTCAGAACTATTTTCGTTTACTTTATTGAATATTTATGTCCAAAATTTAGGGTAAACCAATTAACCATCCGAATGAAAAATCTATTGATCCTTTTGAGTGCCACCTTGGTATTCTCTTGTTCTCCTGCAACGAAGAATGACGGTGAATCTACCATCGAATATAAAAACATAGAAAAACACATCGTTGAACTTTCTTCCGATCGCTACATGGGACGGATGCCGCTAACCCCCGGCGAAGGTATTACCGTTGATTACATTGCTGGACAAATGAAGGAGATAGGTCTGGAGCCGGCTAATAACGGAAGTTATTTTCAGGAGGTTCCATTGTTGGCCGTCAGCTCTAAAATATCGAACACGCTTGATTTTAATACACCGAAAGGTAAGTTGAAATTTGATAAACTGGTTGATTATGTGACTTTTTCGCGCCGGATGGATGCCGAACCGTCACTCGATCAGTCAGAACTTGTATTTGCCGGTTTTGGAATTACAGCACCTGAATATGCACGTGATGATTTTCAGGGAATGGATCTGAAAGGGAAGACAATTCTTGTATTTGTGAACGATCCTGGTTATGGAACATCGGATGCTTATTTCAAAGGGAATACAATGACTTATTATGGTCGCTGGACTTATAAATTTGAAGAGGCTGCCCGGCGCGGTGCGAAAGGTTGTCTGATCATTCATGAAACCGGACCGGCCGGATATCCATGGCAGGTGGTAAGCAACAATGGCGAATCAACCAAACTGTATCTGAATCCCGATAATAGTTACCAGGATCGGTGTGCTTTTGAAGGATGGATCTCGCAAACTGCAGCTGAACAACTGTTCTCGGCATGTGGAATGAGCTTCGATCAGGCAAAAAAGATGGCAATTCAGAAAGATTTTAAACCTGTCACTTTACCCGTAAAAGTTTCAGGCTGGATGAAAAGCACGTTCGAAACGAAAGCTTCCCGGAATGTTTGCGGATTGATCCGAGGCAATAAACATCCGGATGAAGTGGTTGTCTATACTGCCCACTGGGATCATCTGGGGGTTGGTAAAAAGGTGAAAAACGATAGTATTTACAATGGTGCAACCGACAATGCAAGTGCAGTTTCATGGATGCTCGAAATTGCAAGAGGTTTTAAAGCGGGACCGCCACCTGAACGTTCAGTTTTGTTTATTTCGGTAACAAGCGAAGAATCCGGCTTATTAGGTTCCTCCTATTATGCAGAACATCCGTTCTTTCCGATGGCAAAAACAGTTGCTTGCATCAATACCGATGTGATGATGTTTCTTGGAAAATTTAAAGATGTGATGCTGACAGGAAGCGGACAGTCGGAACTGGACGAATGGGTAAAAAAAGAGGCGGAAAAGCAGGGGCGATATATTGCACCTGATCCAAATCCCGAGAATGGGATGTATTTCAGGTCCGATCAGTTTCCTTTGGTGAAAAAAGGGGTCCCTGCCATTTATGCTAAAGGCTACACCGATGCGGAAAAATACGGGAAAGCGGAGACTATGAAGATCGTTGACCGCTATTGGAAGGAGACTTATCACAGTCCGTTCGATGAATACCATCCTGCCACCGATGACCTAAGCGGAATTGTTGAGGACGCCAAATTACTCTTTCACGTGGGAACAAATCTGGCAAACTCCGAAGTCTGGCCTGCATGGAATGCTGATTCTGAATTTAAAACTGTGCGTGAAATGTCGAGGAAATAGCTTGTTTACAATGTTGTGATATTCAGTTCAAATTTTTTCATCAATAAATCTTTTAAGAAGAGTTCAAATATTTTATCTATAGTGTTCTTCATCAGTCAGCCTCCTTATTTCCTCATTTTGAATTTCTTTTTTAAGTTCGGTAAGTAGTTGGCTTTCGGAAGGTAAGTATAGTTGATATTGACTAGCCATAATGGATCGATTATCCTGCGGGAGAGAAAGTTTAACCATCTCATTATTTTTACTGGCACATAACAAAATTCCGATGGAAGGATTCTCTTCCGGCAGCTTTTCGTGGCGGTTATAATAGTTGACATACATCTGCAATTGACCAAGATCCTTATGAGTAATCTTTTTTGTTTTAATATCGATTATCACAAAGCATCTTAATAAACGATTGTAAAATATCAGGTCAGCAAAATACTCGTCATCTTCAATTAAAAAGCGTTTTTGGCGGGCAACAAAGCAGTATCCGTTCCCCAATTCAAGCATGAACTGTTGTAAATGGTTAATTAAGGCCTTTTCCAAATCCTTTTCATAGTACTGTGGTTTGCGTTCAAGACCTAAAAATTCCAATATCATCGGGTCTTTAACAATCTCCTGTGGCAGTTCAGGCAATCTTTCGTTGCGCGCAACTGCCATAACTGATTCTTTGTCATTACTTAATAACAACCGTTCAAACAAGCCCGAACTAATTTGTCTTTCCAATTCACGGCCTGTCCAGCTATTCTTCACTGCTTCAAGCTCGTAATACTCTCTTTTGCTTTTATCATCAATGAAAATTAGCATTCTGTATTGTGACCAGTTCAATTGTGAACGCAGTGCGTTCACAATTGGGAAAGTGCGATAAAACTGACGGCACCAGTTTAATTGACGATACGAAAATCCACTTCCAAATTCAGGTTCGATCTCTTTTGCCAGATTTCTGATTAAATAAGTCCCATAGTCCGCCCGATCTTTTCCTAGTTGCTCTTCGTTGAAAATGCGCTCGCCTACTTTCCAATACATTTGCACCCGATAGAACTCGACACTTCGAACAGCTTGCGTCCGGGCTAGTCCTATGATCGTTTTTATATCCTGAACAAATGAAACCGAAATGATTTGATTTTTGCTCATGTTTCATTCCTCCTATTTGATTTATATTTTCTTCCTTCAGAGCGTTCTATATAAGAAAAATCAAGGTTCCGATTGACGCCTTTAATTTTCACCTTAAATGAGCCTATATAGTAACTACATATTCAATTTTTGCCTCGAAATACTACACATTACTGAATGCATAGTTGTAATATGCGTAAGATTGTTGACCTTCGGAACAGGTAGATTTATTCCTTATAAATATACGAATTAATGTATATTTGTGCATACCACTAATTTAAAGATCACTCATATGACAGAAAGTATTTTAGGCGTTGGCTCGCGTGTAAAACACCCGCAAATGGGTAAAGGTGTAATCGTTCAGGTGCGTTCGGATGCCTACGAAATTGGGTTTATAGATTTTGGCGTTCGGCAGATTAAACGCGATTATGAAGGCCTCGAGGTGATCGAAGCCATTGAAACTCCTTCAGATTTGCTAACCTACGAGAAGATGGAGAAAAGCCTGATCCGGGTACTTCACCGTTTTAGTGATATCCAGGAAACGGTACCGCTTGGGCAGAAATGGACCGGCGGGAAAATTATACTATTCCCGGGCGACAAATCGTTAAAAGAGAAGGAAGTTCCGATTGAAACCTTCTTCCATAAAATTGTGATGGTTCGCGACCGTGTGCGCGTGATGGAACAGCGTATCAACGCGAGCAATCTGACTGATGAGGAAAAGGTTGATCTGGAACAGTATATTACACGTATTTATGGCAGCCTCACCACTTTTAATGTATTATTCAAAAATAAGGATGACCAGTTTGTAGGTGACCGGGGGAAAGATTAGACAATTAGATAATTTGACAATTAGCCAATTCGGCAATTAGACTATTGACTTCGTCGAACTTCATTTCAACAATTTGAATCATACTGTCAATTGCCCCGGCATTTATGCCGGGGACAAATGGCAGTTTGAAATGGCTTTAGCCAAATAGTTGTTTTCAGCATCAACAATTCGAAGTACATTCATAATCTGACTTTAACCAGCGCTCCGATAAATGAAACAACAGAAAGCAAAGAAACCCCTCATCTCCTTACTGATCCTGTTTACCATCGTCTCAATATTCGCGTGTAAACAACCTATGCAGGAACGATTGACCGACTATGTGAACCCTTTTATCGGAACCGACGAGGATGGACATACATTTCCGGGTGCGCTTGTGCCGTTTGGAATGGTACAGCTAAGTCCTGACAATGGCGATCACGACTATAACTGGTGCAGTGGTTACCACTACACAAGCAGCCACATCCAAGGCTTTAGTCATACCCATTACAGCGGAACTGGCGCCGAAGATCTGTGTGATATTTCTGTGTTTCCAATGGTCAATATGGAACCATCACCCAAAACCATCCGGAGCGAATTCTCCCATGCCGATGAGACCGCCAAACCTGGTTATTATTCCGTTTTTCTCAAAACCTTTAATATAAAGGCGGAACTCATGGCCACGGTCCATTGCGGAATGCATCGTTATACTTTTCCGGAAAATAATTCAGCGGCCATCAAGCTCGATTTAGGGTGGGGAAACGGGGCTGAAGCGAGGGTTGGTCACAACGGCGATTTGCCGTTGGAGTGTTATTTCAAAAAAGTCAACGATACCACCATTGTAGGATTCCGGCGCTCGATTGGTTTTGTCGGCGAACGATGCGTTTACTTCGCAGCGCGAACAAGCAAACCGATGGACGATGTTGTGATTTTTGCAGATAGCACGCGTGTCAACTCAAAACAGGAAGCACGGGCCGTGAGGGTTAGCGCTTATCTTTCATTTCCGGAGACAAAAAAGGATGAACAAATATTGATGAAAGTGGCCATCAGTTCTGCAAATACCGATGGGGCAATGGCGGGATTAGAGGAGATAAAAGACTGGAATTTTGATGCTGTAAAAAAGAATGCCAGTGATGAGTGGGAAAAAGAACTCAGCAAAATAAAGGTAACCTCTTCGGATTCGGCATTCAAACAAACCTTCTATACAGCAGCTTACCATTGCTATTTTGCGCCGTTTCGTTTCGACGATGCTTTGGATAATTACACAGGGGCCGATAAAAAAATCTATAAAGGGAAAGATATCTATACGCTAAGTTCATTATGGGATACCTATCGTGCAGAAGCGCCTTTGTTCACATTGACGCAAACGGATCGGCTGCCGGCGATTATCAATTCATACCTTGAATTCTACAAGCAACATGGCCTGCTTCCATCGTGGGAGTTGTATTTCGACGAGGCCAATGTGATGCCTGGCTATCATGCGGTTCCGATCATTGCCGATGCGATTCTGAAAGACATTAAAGGCTTTGATGCCAATTTTGCCTATGAGGCAATGATCACAACTGCCAGTGAAGATATACGCGAATCTGATTTCTACCGTCAATACGGATATGTTCCCGATGACCTTGACCCGCGACAACGCGGGGTCACGAAGACGGTGGAATATGCATTCGATGACTGGTGCATCGCACAGGTTGCCCGGAAAATGGGCAAGCAATCGGACTATGAAGAATTTATGAAACGAAGCGGTTACTGGAAAAATGTATTCGATACCGCGACCGGCTTTGTGAGGCCAAAGGATTCCAAAGGAAACTGGATGCTTCCTTTTAATCCCAAAGAATCCATCGGGTTCCAGGAGGGAAACGCGTGGATATACACCTGGTATGTTCCGCAGGATTTGGATGGTTTGATTCAGGCAATGGGAGGAGCTGATCAGTTTGCCAGGAAATTGGATACATTATACAATTCACCTGAACCATTTCGGGAACGGAAGAACAATGGATTCTACGGTTTTTCGGAGTTTGCAAACGAGCCAAGTCACCATGTACCTTATTTGTACAGCTATGTGGGCAAACCCTGGCAAACGGCTGAAAAGGTGCATCATATTCTGACCAATTTTTACAGCAATCAGCCCAATGGCCTGTGCGGTAACGACGATTGCGGACAAATGAGCGCCTGGTATGTACTCAGTTCGATTGGGTTTTATCCGGTGAATCCTACAAACGGCGAATATGTGTTTGGAAGTCCGTTGGCCGATCAGTCCGATTTAACGCTGGGCAACGGCAAACACTTTGTGGTCAAGGCCGAAAACCGATATAAAGAAAACATCTATATCCAAAAGGCAACACTGAATGGCGCGCCCTACACGCGTTCATTTATTAAGCATTCTGACATCCTGAAAGGCGGGGAGTTGGTTTTGACAATGGGAAGCAAACCTTCCGAAACCTGGGGAACCAAAGCAGAAGATTTACCGGGGAAAGTACAAAATTGAAAAGTAAAAAATGAAAATACTATTTCTGATATTGACAATGATTTGCGCCACAATGCTCAAAGCGCAGGTGGTTCCATTTTATTCAGCAACAAATGACAAGTATGGTTACAAAGACGAAAAGGGGAAAACAGTCATCGCACCTAAATATGATCTTGCATACACGCTGGATGAAGGAATGGCTGCTGTCCGGTTGAATGGCAAGTACGGCTATGTTGACCAAAAAGGGAAAGAGGTCATTCACCCAAAATACGATAATACCTGGAAATTTATTGGCGGATACGCGGCTGTAAAACTGGGCGATAAATACGGTTTTATCGATAAATCCGGCAGGGAAGTGATCCTGCTGATCTACGAAAACGCTTACAACTACCATGGAACCTGCTGCTACAAGGGCCAGGCGCACGTTAAGGAGAATGGGAAGTGGAAGATGATTGCAATCAATCAATAGGTAATAGAGGTTTTAAAATCCACCATCAAACGGCTAAAATATTATTAACCAGTATTTTTAGATAGTCCATCGGCGTAAACAATCTTTGAAAAAAGCCAAATCCGGTGTGTATTTACCTTCTTCAAAGTTTTGAAGGAACCGATTGCAAGTGCGTTTGGTCTCTTCAAATTTATGAAGAAGCCAAATGCAAATGTATTTGAGCTCTTCAAAGTTTTGAAGAAACCAGTTGCAAATGTATTTGGGCTCTTCAAGGTTTTGAAGAAGCCGGTTGCAAATGTATTTGGGCTCTTCAAAGTTTTGAAGATGCCGGTTGCAAGTGTATTTGGGTTCTTCAAAGTTTTGAAGAAGCCAGTTGCAATTGTATTTGCACTCCTCAAACTTTTGAAGAAACCATATGCAACCCGATTTTGGGGAGTTTCAGGTACTATTTTTACTTTTCAGAATGGAAAACCATCAAATCAAAAAATAAATTCAAAATTCAAATAAAAAAAGTCGTTATTATGAAACAATAGAATGGGATTGGAGTATAAATAAAACAATTACACCATCCTTTTTGATTCATTCATTTTTAATAACAACTAAAATAAATTTGTATGAAAACTTTGCCTTTTAGACTTTTGACTTCCAATGAACTTTATGCGATCGCGAATCGCATTGCAGAAGCCTGCAAACTTACCGTAAGCGACAATGAGTATCTTATGAAACTATGCGCGTTTATTCTTGAAGCGAACAATGACCTTCGGAAAGGACTCGGGAGAACTTTTAACAGTGAGTTTACCTCTTCTTTGCTGCTTGCAGATGAAAAACGCGACGGTTCCTTTATCGGTCTGCGCGATTACATTCACGCCTGTTGTAACAGTGGTGATGATTTAAAAGACGAAGCCGCCAGGAGCCTTTCCCTAATTGTCGAAGCTGTTGGTAATACAATCTACGCTTTGCCATTTGCTGCTGAAACAACAAAACTTGATGTGCTGTTTGAGAAATTCGATGGCCCCGCAGCTCGCGAGGCACTTGCAACCATTGCGGCCACCGATTGGCTCGAACGGGTGAAAGCAAGGCAGGCTGATTTCGAAAAAGTTTATCAGTCCAAAATTGAAACTGAAGCAGGTGTTGATATTCCATTGGTGAAAAGTTCAAAAGAAGCAATCACCAACTATCTGAAGGGATTGTTCGCCTACATCGCCACCAATGTCAATGATGACGCTACTCAAAATAGGGCGCTCGAAGAAAAAATCGACGGAATTATTACCGACGCTTTAACCATTGCGCGTAGTCGTGCGACACGGATTGAGAATGCTGAAAAAGATACGGCGAAAGCCACTGAATAGATCGGTTAATTTCCTTGCAATCTATATATGCGGATGTTGAAATTCCGACCGAGCAACAACGTCAGCCCCGGCTTTTACAGGTCGGGGCTGTTTATTTAAGCCGCAACAGTCTTAAATCAATGATTTTTAATTTATGAATATGATTTAAATGAATTTGTCTGACCTATAAACAAGTTAGCAGACAGCATATAGTAATCAGTAAATAGGTTGTATTATTTATTTCTATTTTTGACGTTTAAAGCTAAGATTTTAGATTGCTGTTGATGAACGATCGCGATATAGAAGATAGGTTTAGCTATTGAAAAAGAACGAACAGGCAGGTTATGAGAAAAAAATACGCGATTGGAGCTGATACCGGTGGTAGTCATATCAGTGTAATCACAATGGATCTCGAAAAGGAGACGGTTCTTCGCAATTGCAAAGCGTGTTGCAAGGTGGATAATAAGGCTTCGGCTGACGATATATTGGATTCATGGAAATCAGCCATCGAAAAATCGATCTCTGGTATCGACAAAGATCAGTTATCGGGTATTGGCATCGCGATGCCTGGCCCTTTCGATTATACAAACGGTATTGCGCTTTTTACCCACGAAGTTAATAAATTCGAAGAGTTGTATGGCATCAACATTGCCGACCGGTTAAGACAACTGCTGGATTTACCTGAAGATATGCCTATCCGTTTTATGAACGATGCGACCTCATTTGCCGTCGGCGATGCCTGGAAAGGTAAAAGCTGTAATTCCAAAAGAATGATCGCCATCACATTGGGAACTGGTTTGGGTGCCGCGTTTATTGAATCGGGCATTCCGGTTTTAGAACGAAATGACGTTCCCCGTGGCGGTTGTTTATGGAACACACCCTACAGTGAAAGTATCGCGAATGATTACTTTTGTACAGGTTGGTTTGTCCGGAAATATTTTGAAAAAACAGGCAAAACCTTACCCGGTGTAAAAGAGATCGCAAGGCAGGCTATTACCAATCCAGATGTTAACGCGATTTTTGTAGAATTTGGCGCTTTATTGGGAGAATTTCTGGCTCCCTATCTTCAAAAATTCGATGCCGATTGCCTGGTGCTTGGAGGGAATATAACCAGGGCCTACAACCTGTTTGGACCTTCTTTTTCCGCAATGCTTGAAAGCAAGAATTTAAATATAAACATCGAATTATCGGTGCAGATGGAAACATCAGCGATGATCGGAAGTGCGCGGCTGATGAATGAGGATTTCTGGAATCAGATTCAACCTTTATTGCCATTGATGTAATCGTTTTAAGGATTTAAAAAGTTGAAAAAATGAATACGGACATTCAACATTTGAAGCCAACAGATAGAATCCTGTCGCTCAGGAAAAAGACGATGGGTGCTGCCAGGTATCTGTCGACAGAACAGGCGAAACTGATTACCACAGTTTACCAGCAAAACGAAAACCTTCCGGTGATCCGGAAACGTGCGAAAGCCCTCGCGAAGTCACTTTCGGAAATGAGCATTTCAATTGATCCGGAGGAGTTGATTGTCGGGAACCGTACGCCTGGTATCCGAGCAGGGGTTGTATTTCCCGAAGCTGGTTTATCGTGGCTCGTGAACGAAATAGAAACACTGCCCAAACGGCCACAGGATCCTTTTCAGGTTCATCAGGAAGATATTGTCTGTTTCAATGAATACCTCGAACCATTCTGGAAGGGCAAGACCCTTGAAAATGATATTTATAAAACCTACGGAGAAGAATTAAAAGCGATTGAAAAGGTCGTAAAAATCAATCAGAAAGATCATGCACAGGGACATATCTGCCCGAAGGCTGAAGATTGGCTTGCCTTGGGGCCTAACGGGTTATTAATAAAGGCAAGGCAAAAACTGGCAAATGCCAATGACCAGAACCGGGATTTCTACGAGAGTGTTTGCATCACGCTGGAAGCTTCCTGCGGATTTATTCACCGGTATGGAGCACTCGCTTCGGAGATGGCAAAGCATGAAGCGGATCATCAGTTAAAAGCGAATCTTGAAGAAGTGGCGGCAGCTTGTTTCCAATTGTCCGAAAATCCGCCATCCACTTATCGGCAGGCGATTCAGTCTGTCTGGTTTCTTTTTGTGATCCTGCAGATGGAATCGAACGCGTCCTCTTTTTCACCGGGACGAATCGATCAGTATTTGTATCCGTACTTCGACAAAGATCTGAAGAATGGTTTGATAGATTTGAACACCGCTATCGAATTGCTTGATGCTTTGTTTTTAAAGTTCAATCAGATTGTTTACATGCGCAATGCGCACAGTGCAAAGTTTTTTGCCGGCTTCCCAATCGGGTTCAATTGCACCATCGGAGGACAGACGATCACTGGGGAAGATGCCGCCAATCAGCTTTCTTACTTAATACTCAAAGCACAGGATCATATGCGGTTGCCGCAGCCAAATATAACTGCCCGTGTTCACAAAAATTCTCCCGGCGAATATTTGAATGAATGCAGCAGGGTGATTGGTCTGGGCACGGGAATGCCACAGATTGCGAATGACGAAAGCATTGTACCCTCACTGATAAATGCAGGTATATGCAGCAGCGACAGTAAAGATTACGTGCTTGTCGGCTGTGTGGAACTAAGTACGCAGGGAAATTACCTTGGCTGGAGCGACGCCGCGATGTTCAACCTCGTGAAAGTGCTGGAGCTTACATTAAACGACGGGAAATGTTTGATTTCGGGAGAACAGATCGGGTTGAATACGGGCTATTTACACAACTATGCTGATTTTGATGAATTGGAAAGTGCATTTCAAAAGCAGATCGACTTTTTTATCGGAAAAATGATTCTTGCCTGCGAAGTTGTCGAAAAAAGCCATCAGGATCACCTTCCATCTCCTTTTTTGTCAGGTGTTATGGATGATTGCCTTGAAAGAGGGATCGATGTGACAGCCGGTGGCGCAACCTATAATTTTTCAGGAATACAGGCCATCCAGGTCGCAAATATTGCCGATTGCTTAGCGGTACTTAAAAAACTTGTGTTTGACGATAAGCTCGTCGAAAAAGAAACATTGCTGGATGCGCTGCAACATAACTTTAAAGATAACGAACCGCTCCGGCAACGTTGCATCAACCAGGTTCCGAAATATGGGAATGATGTTGCCTGGGTGGATGAATTGGGCGCCAGGTGGGCAGAATACTTTGCGAAGAAAATCGGAACCTATCAGAATTTCAGGGGTGGCAAATACCACATGGGTTTGTATACCGTATCGGCACATGTGCCCATGGGATTTAATGTGGGCGCATCAGCAGATGGCCGGCTTTCCCGGACACCTTTGGCTGATGGCGGAATGTCGCCAATGTATGGCCGCGACAAGATGGGTCCGACAGCAGTCTTAAATTCGGTTCTTCGGATGCCCTCATTGCTTGCAAGTAATGGCTCACTCCTGAACATGAAATTCCTTCCGTCTTTATTTACACAGGAAGAGGACAGGGGCAAATTTACTTCATTGCTGAAAACGTTTATCTCTTTACCGATTCACCATGTGCAATTTAATGTGGTAACCACCGCGGAACTGATCAAGGCAAAAGCTGATCCTGAATCGCATCGGGGTCTGACCATCAGGGTGGCAGGATATACAGCCTACTTTACGGAATTGGCTCCCGATTTACAGGATGAAATAATTAACCGGACAACTCATGGTGAAGCGTAATTCAGGCGAAGGAGATGTATTCAAAATAAAACGCTTCTCCGTACATGATGGCCCGGGAATCCGTACTTCCGTGTTTCTGAAAGGATGTCCGCTGAAATGTGTGTGGTGCCATAGTCCGGAAGGTATAAGCTCCGCTAATTCCTTGTGGTATAACAAGAATTTTTGCATTGCCTGTGGCGAATGTGTTGAGGCCTGCCCGACAAAAGCCTTGCGATTAACCGATGATGCAACTCCTGAAATTGAAATTGACAGGAATGTTTGCCGTTTATCCGGGGAATGTGTAAAAACTTGCCCGACAAATGCGTTGCAATTCACGGGTTATAAAGCCACGGTTGCGGAGATAATCACCGAAATTGAGAAAGACCTTGCCTATTATCAAACCTCGGGCGGTGGTGTGACACTTACGGGTGGTGAAGCGCTGTATCAACCTGAATTTTCGGCTGAAATCCTGAAAGGTTGTAAGGAACGGAATATTCATACTGCCATCGAAACCTGTCTGTATTGTGACAGGGAGGCGATCGATCTCATTTTGCCATATGTCGATCTGTTTTTTATCGATTTGAAACTATTTGATACAGTTCAGCATAAAAAGTACACAGGGAGAAGCAATGAAATAATAAAGGATAATTTCAAATACTTAGCGGCTTCCGGGAAAAAGATCATCGTCCGGATTCCCCTGATTGAAAACATTACCGACACGATCGAAAACAGGAAAGCAGTCATGGATTTTGTTGCTGAAACAGATGAGAACATCCAGGTAGAACTAATCGCCTATAACCCGCTTACGGAGAACAACTATAACCGGTTGGGAATCCCGTTTCTTTTAATGAAGAGTGAATAATTGGTTAACAGATGCTAGTTTCCAAAAGGTATTGCAATTCCTTTAGAATTATTGCCTTGAGTGTTGAAACAACTCCACAAAAAAATCACTGGTTTTGATGCCTCATCAGGCTCAAAATCAGTGATTCTATTTTAGCGAAATCTCTTCAAATACTTACTTCACAATCGGAGTTAACACGAGGTTTCTGTAAGCTACTTTGCCGTGGTCGCCCTGTAAGTAAATAGGTCCCGGTGTATTCACATCCGATTTCATGGCGCCTCCTGTTGGTCCGTAGACTGGTTGGTTGTCAATAATCTTTGTGCCATTCAGGATAACAGTTACGTGGCGGTCGCACAGCGTAATATCCATCGACTGCCATGTTCCTGCAGGTTTTTCAGCAGCGACGGAAGGTGTAATACGGCTGTAAAGCGCACCCATGTTGTGAGGATCAAGCGGTTTTTTGTATGAATCAAAAACCTGGATTTCATACATTCCGCGCAGGTAAACGCCGCTGTTGCTGCCTTCGGGCACATTCACTTCGAGTTTCAGATTAAAATCTTCAAACTCCTGGTCGGTGCGAAGATTACCGTAACTGATATGTTCCTGTCCTTCAACCTGTGCAGGATCAGTTCCGAGTATGCCATCTTTCGCATAGAAACCATTTTTTTGTTTTGGGTCAATTAACTTCCATCCGGTAAGGTCTTTGCCATTAAATAAGTTGATCGGCGTACCAAACTTCAGGCTGGCCATATCCGGTGCAGGTGGAGGAGGAGCTAATTTTGTTCCTGTAAATGACGTTGAATCAATGCCATTTCCATTACGTTTGGGGCTGTAAAGGAACCCAACTAGCTTGTCTCCCTGTTTGGATGTCTTCAACCAATTGGTTACCTGATGTGAACGGATCGGTGTCCCTTTTTCATCCTTTGTGCGCACAACATTATCGATGCGGGTAACGATCAGTTTGTGATCATTATCCAGGTAAACATTGGCAACTGGCAAAACACTTCCGCCAATCCACAAAAGATCAGCATCGAGGTAATCTTTCTCCTGGCGAACTTCCAGCCAGCTGACGCCACCACCCTGAACATCAATGGTCCATTGACCCAGATATTCAGTTAGTTCAGTTTTTTGAACAGGTGCTACAGGTTCAGTTTTTGGTTTTTCTTTACACGATGTGACCGACAAGGAAATCAACGCGACTGCAAATAGAAATTGAATAGCTCTCATTGGTTTGATTATTTATTAGTTTAAAAAGATTTGTGCCTAAAATTAGGTAATCTCAAAAAATAATCACCAGTTTTTCCGAAAAAAGTTTCACTTTTAATTTGAAATCCATGATAGAGTCCATCTAAAAGAAGTGTAAAACTTAAGCCCTATCGTTTAGGTTTGAGCCGTTGATTCTGATGTCCTGTTCCTTTTGAAAATCTGGTTAAGTATAATGCAATTGGTTTAAGTTGCTTTTGCAAGCAGCCAGTCGCTAATTGCCAGGGGCTAGTTTACATACTTCGCAATGAAAATCAGGGCCTTCGTTATAGCATCGGTGTTATTTGCCTGCGAAAATCCATGCCCTTCATTTGGATAAAAAACAAGTTGATTTGATGCTCCCACAGAATTCAGTTTGGCAATCAGGATGTTGGTTTGAGCCGGGGTTACAATATAATCCATTCCGCCTTGCAGTGCGATCGTCGGGGGGCTTTGGGCATTGATAAAATTCACCGGACTTGATTGTGTATAGATGGCCGGATCCTGATCATAGGTTTTGCCGGTTACCGCCATTAATGCGAGTTGCGGAAGGAGGCCTTCATTCCACTCTGCGACAAGATCCGTTGGACCAAAAAGGTCAACCACCACTTTCACATGTTTTTCCGGATCGTTTTTATAGCTGTGAAGCATCGCCAAATGAGCTCCGGCGCTGGCTCCCAGAACGATTATATCTTTCGAAATTTCATAAGTAGAGGATTTGCCAAGGTAAAATTCAATGGCCGTTTTTACATCATTTTCCTGCGCCGGGAAAACATTGATGGCATTGTTGACAGCAAGGCGGTAATTCAGGTTGATAAACGCATAATTGGGTAGTCGTTTTTTCAACGAATCAACAACCTCGGTCATTTCAGATTTATCGCCGCTTGTCCATGAGCCTCCGTGAATGACGACTATGGTTTTTGTAGCATTAATAGTTCTCCCTGCCGGCAGGAAGATATCCATCTTTTGCTGGGAATCGCCACCAAATTCAACATTGGAATAAGCGACTGATTCATTTGGATTTGGGGCAAGTTCTTCCTTGTTGCAGGAGGCGAATAAAAGAACAAACGAAAAAATAACGACTATGTTGCGCATAAGATATTTCATTAGTTGATTCAAAGTAAAGCATTTTAAGCTAAGGAATTTGAGATATTAAAATTAACAGGTTAATTCATGAACGGAACCGGTTAATTAAGGAGGATTGAATATTGACATCCAACCAAAATCGACAGCACCTTTTGACTTCTAAATGTAACAAGTTGTCAGTTAGTTTTGTCCTTATGGTAGGAGGTTTTAGATGACAAACTGTAATGTAAGCCAAACGAGAAATGGGAGATTGAAGAATTTGAAAAAACCATCATCGGCTCAAGCGAAAAGGATTTATTTATTGGCAGATAAGCAGATAAATAGGTCCCTCCATTTTCATCAAGAATACCGCCTATCCGTAGATATAATCCATTTTTTGAACCAAATCCTGATCCTATTCCTATTTGTTGAGAAAGGCCAGGAAAAGGAGAAGGAAATTGATCCGCAAAATGATAATCTGCAAAAAGGATTCTTTGAGGACCGACCCGAAAATTAACTTGCGGATAGATCGATGTTTTTGTAAGTCCTGTTGTCAAATCAATTTGATCATGATTAGAATTTTTGGGAATGATCAGGTTGCCTGCATGAAATCCGGCACCAATCCCGATCCATTTACCATCAATCCGGAAAAATGGATTTACACCAAAGATGGGAGTATTTGTTTCTAAACTATCTGACCCGACTATTTCTTTATTTTGTCCGAAATACATATTAATGCCATAATTTGTAATGAATTTCTTTTCGGGGTATTCATTTTTTACAGAGAATGCAACACCTCCAATTGTATATTTTTGTTTAAAGTATTCTGAATTATATGTATCACATCCATCACTTGTTGTTCCTGTTTTTTGGTGAATAGAATTTTCAAATGTGCCATTGGCCACTCCAAAACTGATTTTTCGTGTTTTTATAACTAAAGTTGAATCACGTTCTGTCTGCGGAATGGATTGACTTGTAATTAATAGTGGAAGTAAGAGTAAAACTGCGTAAATCAACTTTTTCTCAGATGACGCAATTTCTTTAAGTATCCAAAATAAAATGATAAGGCTTGAAATAAAGAATGTTAGTAAGATAGCAATTAGCTCAGAAGGTGAAAACCAATCTTGTAGCGTCCAAATCATAACCGACTCTGAAATGAAAATGAGCATGGAGTATTTTATCCCGATTGCAGCTGATTGCTGAAGCGTTTGCACGTGTAGCGCAATTTTCTTTTCGCGATATAGAAGGATAAAAGAGAAAACGATAATGACAATCAGCATTGTCCATTGGATTTGATTGAAAATACCTATCATTTTGCCTCCGACAGTGTGTGCCAGATTGTCCCTGAAAAATTCAGTCAGGAATCGAACGGAGCAGTATAATATGAGCGAAAAGGTGAACAAACTTCCATTCGCTTTCCATGATTTTCGGGATTTAAATACAATTAAAGCAACAAGTAAGGCACCCGCCATTTCATATAGTTGAACCGGATGAATATGCAACGAAAGCAAATCACTGTTCCCGATTAGTCCCGATTCGTATTGATAATAATGAGGTACTGTATTTACAGGATATTGTACGCCCCAAGGCAATGTGGTGGGCGTTCCAAAGCAACAACCGTTTAAAAAACATCCGATTCGTTGAATGCCGATACTTAATGGGAGTATGATTGCAAATGCATCTATGATGTTTTGTTTAATCCTCAATGCATATTTCCCGATAAAAAGAGCGATGAGTCCCAGTATCATTCCACCAAAAAGAATTTTCCCCGAAGTCGGGATAAAAGTTGAATGATTGATCATCAACAACCAATCCTCCTGACTGTAAGTGAAAATTTTAGTACCGACAATAAAGGAAACTTTGGAAAAAATTAACAGGAGCACCCACGATATCATCGGGATTTTTCTTTTATAACCTTCCCACAAAAGCACGATAAAAGCCGAGAAGAATGCTAGTGTGTAGAATATTGTAAAATACGTGGTATTGTTAGCAGGATTGATAAGCATGACAGTCTAAATATTACATTGTTAATATTCAATTTTAACTATCTTTGATCACAGATGTAACTTAATATTGGTCTGATGTGTAATGGCGTTACGTGAATTAAATGCAATTGTTCCAGTTTTGAATAAAAAGTTTATAACTAAATTCCCAGGTCTTCTCTAATAAGTACGTCCTTGTCAAAAACCAAAGTAAATGATCAAATTTTTCAACCCTTTATCTCCATTGAAAATGAAAAATAGTCCTTTTCTGATCCTGATATTCTTCTTGCTGTTTGCAGTAAATCAGTCGTTTTCGCAGTCAAAAAAGATATTACAAGAACAGCGTAAATATCTCACTTCTTATGAGAGCAATACCCTTGCAGGGAATGTCCTTCCAGTTTTAATGCCTTATAACAAATGGGTTGATCCGGCAGGCGAACAGCTCTATTTTGGAGATAAGGAGCTTGAAAACCACGCCCTTGACTGTTCCCTTTCTCCAGATGGGAAATGGATCGCTGTTGAAGGGCGCTATTCAGTTGTCATTATCGATCCGGTGACGAGAAAAGTGGTAACCCGTTTTACGTTGAAAAGTCATTTTCCCAAAGATGGTTTAATGAATACCTATTCCGGTATCTCCTGGCGCAAAACAGCCGATGGAGATGAACTTTACTGGAGTGCATTGGGGAAAACCAAATCGGTTGTTGTACAGGCAGCATGGAATGGAAAGAAAATCAGTGTTTTAAAGACTTTTTCGTTTGAGACTGTTAAGCCCGCTGATACAGCCTTGCCCAATGAAGTGCTCGTGTCAGAGGATGCTGGTCTGCCGGTACTTTATGTCGTACTAAACGGAAACAATACCGTTGAAAAACTGGATATTAATACTGGGAAAACAATTTGGTCTTCCCCGGCTGGTGTTGCGCCATTTGGGATTGCGGCAGCAAATGGGAAGCTCTATATCACAAACTGGGCAGGATCGGTTCCCGACAAAGGTGATACCGATGTGGCTGGCGTTCCATGGGGATTGGCCAAAGTTGATCCGCTGACCGGTGCAACCCGTGAGGGTACCGTGTTGGTTTTAGATCCACGAACGGGCAAATCTTTAAAAGAGATTAAGGTCGGACTACATCCCAACGATATTGTAGCCGGCAAGGATCAGAAATTCATTTTTGTAGCCAATGCCAACAGCGATATGGTTTCTGTGATCAATACAGGGACAGATGAGGTGAGTGAACAGATCTCTGTAAGGTTATCACCCGATAAAAATGATTATTTCGGTGATTCACCCAATGGTCTGGCCATTAACGGTGACGGTGGAACGCTCTTCGTAGCAAATGATATGGATAATGCGCTGGCAGTTGTGAAACTTGGTAAACTATCATCAACAACCGGAACTGAAAATAAGAGTAAAGTCTCCGGATTTATACCCACTGGTACCTATCCTGGAGGAGTCGCCATTTATCGGGATACACTTTTGTTTGTTGCCAATATTGAGGCGGAAGGCTCGAGGATTCCTACTGTTTCTGAAAAAACCGGGAAGTCGAGTTATAATTCTCACCGGCTGATGGCATCGGTTTCGGTGATCCCTGTACCGCAAAAATCAACTTTACAGCAATATACAACCAAGGTTGAAAAGAGCAACCAGCTTTTCAGGCTGGCACTCACCGACAAGCTGCCAAGGAAAAATGTAGCGCCTGCTCCTGTTCCTGTCCGGATTGGAGAACCATCGGTATTTAAACACGTAGTTTACATCATCAAAGAGAACAGGACCTATGATCAGGTGCTTGGGGATGTTAAAGCGGGAGACGGAGATTCAACGCTGTGCACTTTTGGGAAGAAAGTCACTCCAAATACACATAAAATCGTGAATGAATTTCAGTTACTGGACAATTATTACGCATCGGGGAAATGCTCTGCTGAAGGTCATCAATGGACCGATATGGGAATTGTTACCGATTATGTGGAGAAAAATGTCCGGGCATGGATCAGAAGTTATCCGCATGTTCAGACAGATGCCCTCGTCTATGCGCCAACCGGTTTTATCTGGGACAATGCGATGAGGGCAGGGAAAAGTGTGCGTATTTATGGGGAAGCCTGTGATGTTGAAATTGATAAAAGTCTGAACTGGACCTCCATCTATGGTGGATTCCTAAAAGGCGATAAGTTCGATTTTAAAAATAAGACGACCATTAAGCCCGTTGAAAATATTCTGAGTCAGAATTTTCCCAGCTCCGATAATCATGCGATTCCGGATGTACTCAGAGCAAAGGCATTTATCGACGAACTCGATGCTTATGATAAAATGGATGGTGACCAGTTGCCGGAGCTTATGGTTATGGCCCTTTCAAATGACCATACCACCGGCACACGTCCCGGATTACCCACGCCACGTGCTTTTGTTGCTGACAATGATCTTGCGTTGGGTCAGATCATCGAAGCCTTCTCAAAAAGCCGTTTCTGGAAAAACACCGCAATTTTCATAACGGAAGATGATTCGCAGGATGGATGGGATCATGTATCAGCCTACCGGACAGTCGGTGCAGTTGTAAGTCCTTATTCGAGATTAAAGCAGACTATCCGAACAAATTATAACCAGGTATCCTTGTTGAGAACCATCGAACAGATACTGGGAATCCCGCCTATGAACATCAGCGATGCAACGGCCATGCCGATGTTTAACTGTTTTTCATCGACTCCTGATTTCTCCCCCTTCAATTCGGTTCCCAATGAAATCCCTTTAAATGAAATGAATAAGAGTCTGGCTGAATTAAAAGGGTCAGCTCTCTACTATGCCCGTAAAAGTATGGAACCACAATTTGATCATATTGATCAGGGAGATGACGATCTGTTTAACCGGATCATCTGGTTTGCAATGAAAGGAAAGGAATTGTACCCAAGAAAATTCATGGGAAAAGAGGAGAAAGAAGATTAACTATAACTAAAAATAATATGAAGTCATCACTTGTAATTGCTTGTATTGCTTTTGTTTTCTTCCTTTCAGGATGCGCTGCAGAGGGAAACCTAAAAGTTTTTGATCTGAAATGCGAAAACCTTCAAAATCCTTTGGGGATTGATAAAACGGCGCCACGTTTTAGCTGGAAAACCTTGAGTGACAAGAACGGGACTGAACAAAAAGCATTCCAGGTAATGGTTGCAAGCGATCCTTTACTGCTTGATAAGGACCAGGCTGATCTATGGGACTCCGGAAAGTCTGAATCTTCAACAAGTATTCTGGTTCCTTACCATGGGAAAGTGCTCGGTTCCGGTCTTGCGGCTTTCTGGAAAGTCAGGATTTGGGATGAAGCCGGCAATGTTTCGGCATGGAGTCCGGTTGCCAATTTCAGCATCGGGTTATTGAATAAAGAAGACTGGCATTCATCCTACATCGGGTTCCCGACAGAAGCGGGTTACCTCGAATGTCCACAGTTGAAAAAAACTTTCGAGGTGAACGATACGAACGGGAAAATGCTCTTGTATGTAAATTCACTGGGTTACCACGAAGTATATTTGAATGGACAAAAAGTGGGTGATGGAGTTCTTTCCCCGGCTGTTTCACAATTCGACAAACGTTCGTGGGCGATCACTTACGATGTTTCGAAGTTGGCGAAGAAGGGGCAAAATGACCTTATATTGTGGCTGGCAAGTGGCTGGTATACGCAAGGTTTGCCTGGGGTCGTTAATAATGGTCCTCTGGTAAAAGCCCAGCTGGAAAAACTTTCTGATAATAAGAGGGATATCATCCTTTCAACAGATGCATCATGGGTTGGACGCAAGAGCAGTTACACGCGCCATGGCAGTTGGCAGCCTCACCAATTTGGCGGTGAAATTGTAGACGGCAAATTGGCAAAAAACAATTTGTCAGCAGATGGAATGAAGGATAAAAGCTGGAGCGCTGTTTCGATAATTTCGGTTCCCGACCATGAAGTAAGTCCGCAAATGGTGGAGCTGAACCGGATTACAGAAACGATAAAACCTGTCGAAATCCGGTCTCTGTCAAAAGATACATTCCTGATCGACATGGGGAAGACCCTTACCGGCTGGATCGAAATCAATTTTGCAAAACTGCAAAAGTCGCAGGAAATTGTCCTTGAGTATTCAGATCATCTTGATGATAAAGGGAAGTTTGCTGATCAGAAGCAAACCGACCGTTACATCGCTTCCGGAGAAGGTTCGGAAGTATTCAAAAACAAATTCAATTATCACGGCTTCAGGTATATTAGGATTTCGAAACTGACGGAAGCCCCTTCTGCCGAATCAATTAAAGCTTACCTGGTTCATACCGGCTTTGAGCTGGCTTCCGGGTTTCAGTGTTCTGATCCGGAAATGAATAAAATTCACGACATGATTTTTTACACGCTTCAATGCCTCAGTATTGGTGGCGACCTGGTCGATTGTCCGACGATCGAACGGTTGGGTTACGGCGGCGATGGGAATGCCTCCACAGAAACGGCACAAACGATGTTTAACCTGGACCCTTTGTATGCAAATTGGTTACAGGCATGGGCCGATTGTGTCCGCGATGACGGTGGGATGCCCCACACAGCACCCAATCCCTATAAGGCAGGTGGGGGCCCTTACTGGTGTGGTTTTATTATTACAGCTTCGTGGAAAACCTATCTGAACTATGGCGACGTGGCTATGCTTGAAAAATATTATCCGGTTATGCAAAAATGGCTGGGATATGTGGATAAATATACGGTTGATGGCTTACTGAAACCATGGCCGGATACCGACTATAGGGGATGGTACTTGGGTGATTGGGCTACGCCGACAGGAATTGATCAACAGGCTGAAACTTCTGTTGGATTAGTAAACAATTGTTTCGTTGCGGTTTGCTACGATGACATGCAGAAAATTGCCACGGTGCTTGGAAAAACCAACGATGCCGGATTATATTCACGGAAAAAGGATGAGCTTCAGAAACAGATCCACCAGACCTATTTCGATCCAACCAAAAACACCTATGCCACAGCTACACAGATCGATCTTGCTTACCCGATGCTGGCAGGAATTGTTCCGAAAGAACTGACTGGTGCAGTTACCCAAAGTTTGATCAATGAAACTACAACCAACCGCGGCGGCCATTTTGCCTGTGGACTCGTTGGGATTCCTGTTTTAACGGAGTGGGCGGTTAGAACCCAGTCAGCCGACCTGATGTATTCGATGCTGAAAAAGAAAGATTATCCTGGATATTTGCACATGATTGAAAATGGCGCGACAACTACCTGGGAACATTGGAATGGGGACCGGAGCCGGATTCATAATTGCTACAATGGAATAGGTTCGTGGTTTTACCAGGCAGTGGGAGGCATCCGTTCTGCCGAAAATGTTCCGGCTTACCGTCGGGTGCTTATTCAGCCCCAAATTCCAAAAGGAATTACCTGGGCAAAAACGTTCAAAGAAACTCCATACGGGAAGCTTGTCGTCAACTGGGAAATAAAGGAAAAGGTTATGGAACTCATTGTCGAAATCCCGGTTGGTAGTGAGGCCGGAGTTGTAATTCCTTCAGGTATCAAAAAATACAGTTTGGACGGGAAGGAATATGAGATGTCAGGAGAAAAAAATTCTGTTGTAGCAGTGAAAAGTGGGAAATACAAGATCAACTATACGCTTTAAATCCCATCAAATAAAAAAGTTAGAGCCGTGTGATTGTTCAGCGTTTGGACAGTCACACGGCTATTTTTTCAAATTTTACCAAGTCTTCTTAATTCCCAAAAACATCTGGCAGTTGCGTTGATATCCACCGATGCGTTATGTGCCTCTTCGAAACCGGTCCTGAAAAGTTTGTAATGTAACTCAGAAAGTTTCGGCCATTTGTAGCCATAAGGACCAGGTAATGCACAGAAATTTGTGGTGCTTTGCATCGTACAAATCTTTCTTTTTGATGCCAGACTATCTTGCATCTTGTTTCTCAAAAATTCGGCTCCAACTATTTTTTCATCAAAGCTCATGTTATGCGCAACAAGATAATCGGATTGATCGATTAAAGCTTGAAAGGTCTGTAAGACAGTCAGAAGCGATATTCCTTCCAGGTTCGCCCTTTCATTCGATATCCCGTGAATCCGTGATGCTTCAATCGGAATAGTAAAGCCTTCCGGTTTAATGATATGGTCACCCTCCGAAATCTTATTCCCGTCATTGTCATAAAGGTGATATGCTAACTGAACCAAACGCGGCCAGTTGTTCAGATCTGATGCAGGCGCTTTATAGTTTTTGGGTAATCCTGTCGTTTCTGTGTCAAAAAATAGGTACATATTTTACGCTTTTATTAGATCAAAATGTTATTAATGAGGTATATTACGAAGTTGATTTTTGTTAAAATCAGCGTCATATCCTTATTTCATTAGTAAGGCGAAAAGTACATACAATTGACAATTATCTATCATTAAATTGTTTCAAATCTTATCACGGACCAATGATGAAGCCTCAAAATCTAAAAGCAAAACCGCATTAGGGTGTGTTCGCAGAATGGTTGCCGGACATTCTGGAGAAATTTCATTCAATATGGTATCATGAACTGCGGTCGCCTTTCGTTCGTCCGGAACGGTGCAGATAATAGCTTTTGATTTCATGATCTGCCTGATTGACATACTGATTGCTTTTTCCGGAACATCGTTAAATGTTGGAAACCAACCTTCGCCCAGTTGCTGACGGCGGCATGCATCATTCAGTTTTACAACAAGATATGGCTCTTCAGTTTCGAAATCTGCCGGAGGATCGTTAAATGCCAGGTGGCCATTCTCTCCAATTCCAATAAAAGCGACATCAATCGGATGTTCGCTGATTAATTTCCCCAGTCGGACGCATTCGCCATAAGGATCTGTTTCACCATTTACATAGTTAAACTCCTTTAGTGAAATAAGATCCACAAATCTTTCTTTGAGATATTTGCGGAAGGATGCAGGGTGATTTTCGGAGATTCCAATGTATTCATCCAGATGAAAAGCGGTTACTACCGACCAGTCTACATCCTCTTTTATAAGCTCGTTCAGCATTTCAAACTGGGAAGCTCCTGTCGCAACGATTATGTTCGCTTTCCCGTTGAGGCGAATTGCCTTTCGAATGAGTTCGGCACCCCTGTTGGCGGCCTTTAACCCAAGCAATTGTTTATTTTCTGATAATACTATTTCCATCTTATATTGTCGTTAAGTGATTGGTTTAATGTGTATATAATTTAACTTGTCATCCAGGGGAGTCATCTTTGGCATCAGTAGATGGACAAAAACGAGAATAACCAGGTAGGATGAACCTGCGATTACAAAAGCCCAGAAATATCCCGAGTTATTGGCGGTATCCAAAACAGCTCCCAAGGCAATATCTGCGATTATTGCGACAGCTACCCCAATCATTTTTCCGATTCCTATCACAGAGGCGATTGCCTTCTTGGGGAAAACATCGGGAACCAGTGTATAGCTGTTAATCGACCATGACTGATGTCCGGCAGCACCAAGCCCGATTAAAAAAACAGCAAGCCATTTGCTGGCAATTACCGGAACAAATGATACCGGCAAAATAATGATTGCGCAGACCAGCATGGTTATTTTCCTGGCTTTATTAATTGACCACCCTTTTTTAATCAGTGCGCCTGAAGTATACCCGCCAATGAGACTTCCGGCATCAGCCATCACAAAAATGATCAGAAAGGGAAGGCCGATGTTCTTAATGTCAACCCCAAACTGTTCGGCAAGGAATTTTGCTCCCCAGAAAAGGTAAAACCACCAAACGCCGTCGGTTATTGTCGTTAATGAGAAGGCCCAGGTTTCCCGCTTTGGCAGCAATTTTAACCAGGGGATCTTTTCTGATGTCTCTTCTTCAGAATCGCTGTTTATATATGCCAACTCTGCTTTTGATAGTTTTGGATGCACCTCCGGTTTTTGATAAGTTTTCAGCCAAAGGAATACCCAGAGTGCACTTAGTATACCTGTAAAAAGAAAAGGTATTTGCCAGTTGTCTCCTTCGACAGAAACGATTGCTCCAACAACGAACGGGGCTAAGATTGCCCCAACGCTTGTTGATGCATCAAAGATTCCTGTTGCAAAAGCCCTATCTTTTTTTGGAAACCATTCAGCGACTGTTTTTATTGCTGCCGGAAAATTTCCCGATTCACCAATTCCGAGTCCGAAACGCGCCACAATAAACCCGATTAAACTAAAAGCCGGCCGGATGGCAGCGTGTAACATTCCGAATATGCTCCATATCACAATCGAAATCGTATATCCTATTTTTGTTCCAAGTTTGTCAATGATACTACCCATGAACAGTAATCCTATTCCATAAGCAATTTTAAAGGAAACCATGATGGCGGCATAGTCTTTATTCGACCAGTCGAATAGTTTTTGCAACGTTGGTGCCATTACGCCGACAATACTCCGGTCGAAGTAATTGATCGTCGTGGCCATAAACACCAATGCAAGAATCCGGTAACGATAATTACCAATGGTCTCTTTTACTACATCCATATTAGTAATTCTTTATTTTGAACTGTCATAAACCAAATTTCCGGCAACATAGGTTTTCCTGATTGTTAATTCAGAATCCCCTAATTCAAAAAGAATCAGGTCAGCACGCTTTCCCGGTTCAATGCTGCCACGATCGGTTAATCCGTATAGTTTGGCTGGGTTTGTACTTGCCATTTGAATGGCTTCACCTAAAGTACAACCGGTTACCTTCATGATATGTGTGACGCCTCGCGAAATTGGAGATGCTGAACCATACAGCACATTTTGCGCAGGGTAGCGGAGCATTCCTTCTTTCGTAAGTTCGATTGTTTCACCCTCTTCGTTTTTATAATTGCCCGGAGGTAATCCTGCAAAACCTGTAACGTCAGAAGTGATGATTGTTTTTTCAGGGCCTTTCACTTTATAAAATACGGCGATCTCTTCATCGAGCAGGTGAAATCCGTCGCAGATGATGCTTGCTATTAATTGATCATTGGCTAATTGGGGCCAAAGCGGATTGTTATGCCTGTTAATCATATTTGCACAACCGTTTCCCAGGTGGGTGGAAATTTTGGCGCCATTTGCAACTGCTTCGTCAACAATGGCTTTCGAAGCATTGTGATGACCAATTGCAACCGTGATGCCTATTGCTGTGCATTTACGAATGAAATCCATTGCCCCTTCAAGTTCAGGTGCAACCGTGATTGTCAGAATGTTCCGGCCCGAGGCTTCGTAGAACTCCATGAATTCCTGCCAATCAGGTTTATGCACATACTTGAGCGGATGTGCTCCACGGTAACCGTCTTCAGGTGAAACGTAAGGACCTTCAAGGTGATATCCGGGAATGGATCCATGCAATGCTTCATCATTTTTTGTATTGGCAAGAAGTGTAAAATTCCGGAGCAATACTTCCTTAGCGTTTGTAGTAAGTGTTGGTAAGTAAGTGGTTACACCTTTTTTCCATAATTCATAGGTTGCCTTTAGGATGCCTTCCTTGTTTAATTCGCCTCCGCCAAAGCAAAAGGAGACACCTGCAAAACCGTTTACCTGGTTGTCGATCAGGCCTGGCGCAATGAAAAGGGTATGGCTCTCATCGGATAATTTGTCAATCGGCTGAACGGAGATGATCTTACCGTCTTTTATCTCAATGGAAACAGGTTTATTATCAAGGTATAGCAAACCTTCTATTCTGGTCTGTGCAAATGATGCGTTTACGGTTAGCGTCAAAATAAAAACTATTAATTTCTTGAAAAGTTGTTCTAAAGAGTACTTCATACTCACGTTTTTGAGTTTACATTTTTACCTCTTCCCATTTTTCATTTGTCCCTGATCTTTCCAGCGCTTCAAGAACGGCAATGCATTTCAGGATACTTTCATGTGCAAGTGGCTCTTTTCCTGTTCGGAACATTTCAACCATGTCGGTGTAGTTTTTCCCCGGAACACTGTCTTCGATGCGCGATTTCAGCTCAACAGTTCCTTCTTTGGTCTCGGCAAAAGTCCGCCATCCGTAAGAAAGCGTTTTAAAGATAAGTGTTGCCAGCATTTCGTTTCCGAAAGCGAGGGTAGCGGTAGTATTTTTTCCACTTCGGGTAACCCTAACTCTTCGAATGTCGTCACCGAAAATATACATAAGTGGTTGAACCATGTGAATGCCGTAAAAGAAAACTCCACCATAAGGCGACTCAAGATCTGCGGGTCCGCTGATCGTCACATGACTGATGGCGCTCATCGTTTCAACCTGTTTTTTGACGTCAAATGTCCCGTCTTTATGGGCTTCAGAGCTGTAGGATGACACAGGCGTTCCAACCCGGCGGGCCATTTCGAGAAATTCCTTTCCTTCTGAAACCCTGTAGCAAAAAGGTTTATCGATGAAGGTAGGAATCCCAGCCTTAACGAAGGGTTCCGCTGCTTCCAGGTGATATTTGGCATGACGGTGATCGACAATTAAGGCGTCGATCTTGCCCAGCATTTCGAGTGGGTCCTTAACCATGTTAGGGATCTGACCCTTTTCCATCGCGGTTTTGGCAAATTCTTCTGTTTCGCCCCAAACGTATTTTACCTCCACTCCGGGAAATTTTTTATCAATATTGAAAAGCTTTCCATAACCGATGGTATGTGAATTTTCGGCTCCGATTATCCCGATATGAATCGGTTTTTCCACTGGAAAACCCTCATTAATGAATAAGGCAGTGGTTTTTCCTGTTGCGGTTAAAGCAAAAGCAGACAGGGTTGTACCTGCTCCAAGGGTTTTAATAAAAGATCTTCTCGTTTTCATAGATATCAGTTATTGGTTTTATATGCTATCGCCTGACCGATTGGTGTTTATTGTTTCTCCTTTCACTTCACGGAGTCGATTCAGGTCATCCTGCAACTTGTCTACAAAAAGAAACATATCGGAACTGTGCAGAATAATGGTTGCCCCGGCTTTTACCCATTCCAGCTGAAGGTCGAGGCTGCCTCTTGAACCGTTGTGACCTCCTGCCGCAACACCAAAATCCCGGGCTTTTTTGATGATTCCACAGCTTAGGTCAAGAAACTCCTGACTGCGGTATTTTTCCGGCATTTCGTAGGAGGTGGACAGATCATGAGGCCCAATAACGATACCGTCAACGCCAGGTCCATCAATAGATTGAACTGAAAAAAACTGTTCCATATTTTGCACGCCAGTCGGGCTTTCAATGTTAAGAAGGAGCGAGTGATTTTTATTGTGGTTTTTCAAATAGGCTTCCAGTTCTGCCGATGGCTTTTCTTCGCCGTATAGAATTTTCTTTAATTTTTTCCCCTTCAGCGGTCGATATTTGACTGCGCCGACCAGGTCGTAAACATCCTCAATATTTTCAACATAAGGGACAATTATGGCTCCTGCGCCGGCATCCAAAGCCTGTGTTGCCAGAAATGGATCGGGCTCCAAAATGCGAACCACGGGATTGATCCCTGCTGCTTTGTAGGCCCTGCACATCCAGCTCAATGTTTCGGGATTGTATGCGACGTGCTCATCGCATAGGAAAACAAAGTCGAGACCAAGATTGATCGTTAAATCGAACATCTTTGGAGATGACGATGTTATCAAAGTTCCATATACTGTTTTCCCTGTGCGCAATTCGTCCCGGAATAATTGTCCTGTCATTATTTCCATTCTCCTTCCTTACCAAAAGCAACGACCGCTGCTTTGCTGAATGCTCTTGCCGATTCATTCATGTTTTCGACTATTTTGATTTGATCATCAATACGGTCATAGACCAGTGCAGACTTGATGACCGTATCGCATTCATTATTATCCATAAAGAGTGAAGCCTCAAGTATGTGTGGTTGATCTTCTTCCGGAATGATTAAGAACCCATGTTTGTCGGCATGAATTAAATCGCCGGGATTTACAATTGTGCCAAATACTTCAACTGGTTCACCCCAGCTGATAGGAGCAGCATAGGCATGTCCGACACATAAACGACGAGCCAATGCCTTAAAACCAGTACTTTTCATTTCGTCGAGGTCCCTGATGGCCCCATCAACAATAACGCCAACGCATCCAAGTGTTTTATGGGTATTCGCACTAACCTCGCCCCAGAAAGAGCCAATCGTGTTTGGTTTATCCATATCCTGCATCACAATAATTTTGGGTCCGGGTAATGATGCAATGTAAGTTCGGTATTCAGCCCATGCATTAGGGTTTGTGGCTGGTTCCGAAGGTTTTATTTTGACGGTTACTGCATATCCTATCATTGGCCCGAATTCCGGCATGAAATCTTTCGTCTCCTCGATATTAAATCCGGTAGTTCGGCGTCGCTTTGAAATCTGTTCCCAGCCATTGTAGATTGTGGGCGTATTCCATCGTTTTAGTTTTAATAAATCACTTAATGGCAGCATATTAGAAGTTTTTATTATTTAAAGCGTCATTTCCCAACCCTTCTCATAGTCACGTGACCAGAGTTTCGCGGCCTCAGGGTCGTTCAATATATGTCCGTTCTTTGAATCAATATTCAAGGTTCGTCCTGTACGTTGTGATATATTTCCAAGTTGCATCAGTAAAGTACTTTCGTGTCCGCCAGCAATACCTGAATGCAACTCTTCACCTTTCGTGATCCCATCAAAAAAGTTCTGAAGATGCAATGCATCAAGCTTTTCTCCCGGATTCATAAGGTTCGAAGAATCAATTTCAACATCGCTTTTTACATTTTTAATCACTTTGTTGTCTAGGCCAACTATAGTATAATCGTTACCGCCTTGCATCACCATCGTGCCTTTTTCGCCATAGAAAACAACACCCACACTTGCTCCTTCTATTTCATGAGGATTGCAGCTTCGACCTTCCCACGTCAGCGCGGTATTGTTGTTGAATTCCATACTAATCACCTGCGTATCGGGTGTTTCCCAATCATCCTTAAAACGATATCGTCCTCCGGCAGAGGTCACTTTTGTGGGAAAATCCACACCTAATCCCCAGCGCATCAGATCGGCCATGTGGGTTCCATTATTGAGTGCTTCGCCGGTTCCCCAGTGCCAAAACCAATGCCAGTTATAGTGAACGTAATTATCCTTAAAATCTTTACGCTTTGCAGGACCCTGCCACAAATCCCAGTCCAGCCATTCAGGGACAGGGGCCTCTTTGCCTATGCCGATAGAAGCACGGTTATTGGCATACCAGCCTTTTGCGAAGTAGACCCTGCCAATCACTCCTTCTTTAAGCTCCTTAATTCCTTGAGCAACATTGGGCCACGATCTGCGCTGGTTACCCATCTGGATCACGCTTTTGTATTTGGTGGCTCCTTGAACGAGCATTTCGCCTTCGGCCGGAGCATAACTACAGGGTTTTTCGAGGTAAACGTGTTTGCCTGCTTTCATTGCGAGCATGGCTGCCGGAGCGTGCCAGTGATCGGGCGTCGCAATAGCTACCGCATCAACATCTTTGTTTTCAAGTGATTTTCGAAAGTCCCTAAATCCGGTTGGTTTGTGCCCGGTTATTTTTTCAATATTTGCAGTGCATTTTTCAATGGCCCTTGAGTCCACATCGCATATATGGATCACTTCACAAGTTGCGAGTTTGGAGAAATTTTGAGAAAGGGCATAACCGCGGGAGTTTACGCCAATAACCGAAAGTCTGATCCGTTCGTTTGACCCTATAATCCGGTTATAACTATTGGCACTGAATCCCGGTGGGGTCACAACAAACAAGCCTAACAATTTGATTGTTAGGCTTATATATTTTAATGGGGAACGTTTTAGGGAACGTTTCCTAAGGTTAAAATACTTGTTCAACAAAAAATCTCCGACGAATTCCGCCGGAGATTTACATTAAACAAAGAACCAAACTTATCAAAAACCAAACAAAAACCTACAATTTATCACGAATCGAGAACTGACCACCCTTGTTTGATTTGTCCGGAACAAAAAATGTCAACAGTTTGTAAAGGTTACCCAGGATTGAAATACTCTTCGAAGTGGGCATTTTCAACGCCAGAAATTCGTACACCAATAACAAAATACCGGATGCCATTGTCAGGAGATTCTCATCCACCCATTTTACCGGTGCCGGAGTATCCGAAGTTGGCAACGCTGTTTCGTCTGCAGCATAGATAACATCAGCCTGTACCTGGTCTGCTGCCTTCACAAACACGGTTTCCGCACTTTGATTCACATTGCCGGGCGGGGGAGTGCTCCAACCAATTGCAAACAACCCGATCAAAAAAATAAACATCAAGATCCTTTTCATAATTGAACTTTAAGAGTTAATAAAAATTTCAGGTCAAATCTCGATAATCTCATTCTGATGATAAAGGACAATTCTTAAAGAGACACTTCTTGTCTTTCGGCGCGTCTTTCGGCTCTTTTTGCAATTCTGTTTGCTTTACGCTCTTCCCGCTTCTCTTCCCGGGTTTTGACATTGACTGAATCATCCGCGATATGTTTCGGATCTATGGTGATGGTTGCATCGTTTCCTTGTCCACGTTGTTTCATCTTCCCGATTTGCGTATTGTCATTAATCACCTGATCCGGGTCCTTGAGCTTCAGAAATATCAGCAACCCTGCAATCACCCCGGCAAATAAGGTGACGATATAAGACCAAAATTTTTCCATCTGATTGTTGTTAAAAATTAAACTTTACTTTCCCTGTGGTAAATAACCACGCTTCTGCCTTTCTTCGTCTTACAAGTCCGGGTAACTCAGTTTTTACACCATCAACTTTCGCAAAACGATACAGCAGAAACACCTTATTTATATCCATGCCATTCTTGTAAGATGTCAGCATATTTTTAAGAGCTCCTGCTCCCAGATTATAAATGAATGATACCAATGACGAAAACTTGTCATCGTCGAATTTCATTGCAAGCATATTGACAATGCGAAGTGCTTTGTCCGAATACCTGACCAGGTTCTTTTCGAGCTGCGTTGAAGCACCGGCTTCATCGTAAATATCGGACAGGAGCGAAGCACGACCTTTATTCCCGCTGCCTGTCAGAAACTTCCCGGTAGCAGGATCAATAATCGCATTGCCATACCCTTCAGTCCAGATACCTACCGGGCACATCTTTGGTTGAAGTCCAATAATGGTCAGATCTCCATCATGCAGCGATTCAAAGTGCTTTGTCAGATCGGTACACTTGCTGTTAATCAGATTCATTGGGCGTCTTCCTTGTTAAGGTTAATTTTATCCTTCTGGGGATTGGTCTGATTGAAAATAGTTAACTGGATGATCAGCTTTGTATTCTCCTCTTCCATTGCCCGCATCTTTTTAAGCAGCGCCTCATTTTCCGCTTCCACAACCTTCACCTTTGTCTCCAGGTCGTAGTTGTCTTTTCGCAGCTGGGCAACTTCATCTTTAAAACGGAGCTCCATGCCGGTTGACAACTCCCTCCACATGGTAATAATTTTTGCTGTGTTGCTTAGCTCAACCGAAGCGGCTTCTGCCGCAGTTTTTCGCATTGCAAAAAACCATGTCGCAAAAGCGGCGATTATTGGTCCTATTATGAACATTAATGTTTCATTCATCTTATTTTTTCTCAAACTTACCCTGCGTCCATGGAAGGCCAAAGGACAAAAACCCGATCTGCCAACTGACAGACCGGGTTTTCACCATCTTAATTCTCGACGCTTGCAAACATTTTGATTCTATCTGTGTTGATGCCTCCAATCCTTTTAGCGTGTGCAAAGTCGATGCCAAGCATTTTCTTGATGTGTCCCGAAGGAACAACTGCAGGTGGTCCAATTTCACCGCCCATTGTGGTTCCTGCAACAAAAGGTTGCCCCAGGTAAGCATAGTCCAAAGTGCTCAAATCGATTCCTGTCGCTGTTTTACCATTTACGAAAGGTTGTCCTAAAAACGCCGCGTCTAATGTTTTTAAATCTACCATACTCTTAAACTATTGATATGTCATCGACCCATATGGACTGAGTGGCTGCGTTAGCTATCCAGTAAGCCCAAAACTCCACTTCAATAACTTCTGTTTTAGTCGGTGTAAAACTCATAGATATTTGCTGCCAATCAGTAACGTTTACTACTTCAGTAAACACGTCAGTTATAGTCGAGCCTACTCCTTCAAACTGTCCACCTCGAATAATTAATCTTCCACCAATATCTGTTGCATGTGATTTTTTACACCAGACTGCTATTGTTTTTGGTACGCCTGCCTCACATAATATTTTAGCAATAGGTAAATCTAAAGGGTAATTAATGTCCCGATAATATGATGTGTAATAACTTTTAGGGCATAATTCCCAACTTATTCCGGTAATAGAATGCCTCACTACAGAATCGCTAAAAATAGCTCCCATATCGCAGTATATACGATGATCACCTAACGTTCCTATATTGTGACAATAAATTTTAGGATTTGTAAACGCCATAAGACCCGCGGAAAAGTTAATGTCTATAAAAGTGCCAGACCAATTTATTAGATACAAAGATCTGCAGCCATTTCCATTTAGTGAAGAATTTACCACAACTCCAGTAAAATTCGCATTATAAACATATATTTCTGAGCTATTTCCAGTACAGTAAACTAACGTTTTGTTATCTACGCCTGTAACTTTTAGTACGCGGCCTGCTATTAGGTTGCTAAAACTTAGAGCATTGCCAGAACAATAACTAAGTTCTTGAATTTCTTTTACTATGCCATTACTTCCTGAGAAGGCTATACCAGTACCACAGTAATTTAATTTTCTGACTATTCCAACATAACCGTTAACTGCTACAATTGCTATGCCATATGTACAAAAACTGGCATCTACTACTTCTTCAACTCTGGCTGTTGGTGTACCACTATTGATATAAACACCATAGTAACCAAAGGTTGCCGATGTTACTTTATATGCACCATGACAGCTATTAGTAAATACAACATTTCTATAATTATTGTCTGCAACAATATCAATAAGTTTGCCGTAATATAACATTATTCCATCCGAATTATTCCCTTTAACTATGATATGTGCGCCCAACCCGGATTCATTTTGCATATTTATTCCAGTAGTATTAAACATCGAAATTATGTAATCAAGGCTAACCATTGCGCTGGTACTGGAAATGCCTTCAGATGAATTATTTGTAAAAATAAGGTTACTCCCTTTACTATAATAACATTCTGTCCAACCTCTAGTCCAACGAAGACAATGAAAATTGCTAACATCGACGTAGGTACCTGTTGATAGGCCATAACTCCACCCGCATAAACCATCATATACTGTTAGGCCGTCGACAACATTTGTCATATTGTTCCAACCGCCAATTATAGGAAAGAACCTTGTCAAATCGCCGTTACGACCTAAAACAAAATTCCCTGATAGACCTCCATTTGTGGCTAGGGCTTGTATTTTTGTAGTTTCTCTCTTGAATAATGTAACTGTTTCTGTTTTGCCACAATAGCCTCTACCAGCGTTCGCTAATGTTGCTGTTGTATTATCTATAAATATATAATTATCTTTAATACTCTGAATTCCAATAAACACGTCGTCACCTCCTTGATTAGGAATATTTTTGCTTATAATTGACTGCAATGTTATGCTGTCGGGTAAGTTAGAATCCTTGCAAGCTATAATATTGTCAAAATAAATTGTCTTGCTTGGTAATGCTATGGTGGTATAAATGGCGATACCTCCTACTGTGGGACTTAAGTTGCTGTGATTATCACAGGTTATAGGAAGCCACTTAGTGGTAGAGCCTACTGCTTGAATACTAAAAGAATTGACTTCCGCAGTGCAGGCTGCGTCGCTATATAATTTAACTAATAAATCTCCTGCGTTTATGATTGTTGTTACGTTTTTGAACCAAAAGCTGATTTGTTGATAACTGCTCAAGTCCAGGCTTGTAGGAAGCGCATATTTTGCAATAATTTGATTAGCTCCGCAAGAAGCGCCTGTAATAATTTTAAGGCTTCCGACATTGAACTTCCAATCATACTTGTCTAAAACTGCAGATGAAACATTTGCTCCGGGAGTCCAGTCGTAATCAAACAAACATATATTTTTGGTGACTGGTGTAGTTAAAATGACTGCTTTAGCAGTTATGTTATATATTTGGCCTGACCCTCCGCCAGCTCCGTTCCCAGTTGAGTTATTCAGACTAAAAGTAGAAGTAGACAACTCGGTAACTGTCCAAATGCCGTTTGCTGCTGTATTTGTTGTGTGATTGCATATAATTACAATCTCTCCCGTATGAAAACCGTGTAGGGCTTTAGTAAAAACTATTGGACTTGCATTAGAGCTTGATGTCGGTGTGACGTATGGTGGTATTCCACCACCAGCTACCCAACAAGACGTCCATTTTGCTAATTGACCTGTTGATGTTGGTTCTTGAGATTTTAATACATTAATAGAATCTCTAAGACCAACGCGCGCGGCTGTTGCTCCAACCGTGGTTGTTTTCCAAGTTGAATTTGCTAAATCTTGAGTTATGCTAAAACTTCCACCTCGGCTTAAGTTAACAGTCTCTGCCTGAAAATTACCTGTTTTCCCATAAAAGAAAAAGGTGCCACTTCCAGTAATCCATTCATATTTGTCAATACGTCCCATTAATTTTGCTGTAGCTCCGCTTATGCTGCCTGTGGCGACTTCGTCCACTGTAGGTAAAACGCCAAGAGCGCCAGTGTATGCCACTTTCCACCAACCGAATGCCGAAGGAACAGTATCGTCGCCATTGATAATATCAATACAGACAGCCCCGCCAAACATATTAATACCGGAACAAACTCCGTTAAGAGAACAGTTATTTCGAAGATTCCAAACAGAAGAACCGGTAAAGTTTACACTGCTGACTGTGACGTAATATAAATCGTGAGTACTTCCATTCTTATTAACAGTGCCTCCTGAAATCCAACAATTGACATTCGCTTGTGTAACTCCGGTTTGATGAATGAAGAAATCTCCCGTAAGTGAGAGTACTTTGCCAGTAGCGATGCTTATATAACAGATGCTTACGGGCAACAAATAAAGATTCCGTATTGATACGTTAGACGATATTGTTATTGTGCCACCATTTCCTAAATAAGACATATCAAAAGAACCCCAAGGAATAATTGATAAATTGGTTATTGTTAAGGTGGAATTTCCATAGATATTAAACTTGGCTCCTTCTACGTTAAATGTGGAACCTGCAGACACATTTATTGCAGGATAGCTGTAATCCACGGTATAGAGAAAATTAATAATACAAGACTGCAGTAAAATTGTATTATAAGCACCACTAAGAACGATTCCACTAACTGTGTTGATTAAGTGCCCATCAAAATTAAAAACAAGAGGCGTATCTACATATGCACCATTTAGAGTGATTTGCCAAGATGAAATATCACTGAGTAGTTTAAAACTGCCTCTAACTGCGGAAACGTTCAATACTTTTGTAACGTCTGTATTGCCTATATAAACTGTTGTTTCTACGGGTGTTAAGTTATAAAAGGCAAATCTCATTGTAACCATCTTTGTGCCTAATGGAATGTAGGCAGCAACATTGTCTGATCGGCGTGTTACAGTTTGATAACCTATTGTTAATTCTGCTCCAGCACTGCTAATTGTGCCAAGATAGCCTGTTAAATCAATACTTCTGCAGTAACTTCCGCTTGAAACAGATACATTGCCGCTTGTTGCCGTGGCATAAACATCGTCTTCAGTACTTGCTATGATGCCGCCTACCCAAGCCGCTGCTGTCATCCAATTGCCGCCTGCATTACTTATTGTTCTGATTGCCATAGTTATGCTTTATAAACTGTTTGAATTAAAGAAGGATTGAAAAATATTCTGGTCGGATGGGTTGCAAAACCCAGTATTTGGCTCACATTATCCTCTGCTGAAACGACGGTTTGCGCGAGCGTATTACCGGATGCCCCTGATATTGAAAGAAAAAGTATTCCGGTACCACCTCCAACCGTCCAGTTCCAGGTATCTTTTCGCGCAATGCCATAAAGCAGAAATACCCCTTCCGTATTTGCGGCAAGAGTTGGTTCAACACACAAAACCACTCCTGTAGCCGTAGCCTCTGTTGCAGCAGAGGCCAATGCAGCTTTTCCGTTGAGATTGATATAACAAACATCGCCAAACGCCAAACTAACAACTGATGTTAACCGAATAATTGTACCGTCATAACCGAGTGTTGTGGCCGGGATTTCAATGGAATTATCAATTGCCGGAATATCCGACAACAAGGCTACAGTTCCGTCTTTATCCGGCATTGTCCACGTCCGGGGAAATGTCGCCGCCGTTGTAAGGAAATTAGTAACCGTTCCAAATACATTTTTCAGGATAAGTTTAAACAACGACAACTCGGCATATCCACCAGATGTATTTTTATTACTTACATTTTCAGGCGTATAACCAAGATCACGTAACTCAGTACTCCAGTTTGCAGGTGTTTGTCCGGGATTATCGACGAGCGATCTAATTGTAGATCCAATCCCGTAATTTAATAATACACCTGAAGTTGCTATAACGCTTATAGTCCATATGTCACCTTTCAAAATCAGCCCGGATAAACCCGAACCACCAGCAATCGGATAGCTATTTATGGAGGCATTGAATGCTCCTCTGTCATCCCATAGTCCAACAACTAACCCATCCGCATAACTTTTCGCGGTTGACAGGATCGCTGCATCTAAAGTTGAAGCAACTCCGGCGTTTTCTTTACCCGCCAATTCATCAAAAAGTAATTTGGCGCCCGGATATTGTACGTTAGTAGATTCGGATGAAAGCGCAGTGACTTTCCTTAAATTTAATTCAAAGGTCCCACCATCGGCGAGCTTTGAAGTTGCTATGGCCGCGCCTTCTGCAATATTGTCATTACTGACTTCCTTAACAGCCATCACGCCCGTAATCGGATCAAGTGCCAATCCTGCTCCGATTGATATTTCCTCCGCAGGTCCTAAATCTGCCGAAAATCTGCCCCATAACCGCCCACTGGTGACACTTTCTAAATACTTTCTCTTAATAAGCCGCATATTTAATTCTTTAGAGTTTCATAGTCACATATCAAACCGGCGTCAGCATCGGGTGCTTCGGCAAATATTATTTTTCCGTCAGACTCTATATAATCCTCATCATCACCGGGGAATAATCTTATGCAGCCATCCAGTGTTATTTTCGTAGTACCCGCAATGTACGGAAGAGACGTTGTAAACTCAGTCCGGATGCCGTCAGGCGTTTCCACAAAATGATAATCTGTTTTTGGTGTGCTATCTGCTGTAGCATCGGCAACGATTATATCGCTATGTTGGAATCTCACATCATCAATCCGAAGCTCAAGATTATTAGTCCAGGCTCCGACAAGCGATACCCGGAAATTATCACACGTTGGTTTGCTGGGTGTAAACTGATACATCTGCAAAGCGATCAACTGCCAGCTATCATCACCGGGTTTATAGTTAAACAGGTTAGTTGTCGCCGACATAGCTACGGAACCCGTTTTTGCATTACCTAAATACGACTCAAACAATAACATCGAGTTGAATTGCCAATCGAGAGAACTCTTAATATTCAATGACAATATTCCGTTACTTATACTGACAGGCGTTGGGGTCGCGAACTTCATAATAGCGGTCGTTGGCGTATATGTTGGCACCGGAACATTATTTGGAAGTACATCATCATCAAATTTCCGAATTGCCCGGACTGCCATTGCTCTGTTTTTATCCCAGTTATCTGCAACGCCATTTGCAAAACTTACAGCCATCCCATCCTGATAATTAGCTTCAGTGCTTGTCCAGTATGATTTGTTTGCAAATCCACCGATTTCGTAACGCCGGAAATACATTTCTAAAGTCTCATCCTGCGAAGGCATGAAAAAGTCGCTATATCCGTCAACAATAAGCTGATCGCAATACTTAACTGCGTGATCTTTTGTTTTGCCCTGTAATAGCATTGCTGCCGTATTTGCCTGACCAGTTCCAATTGCCTTTTCGCGTCCACCGGTACTTTGACCACCTCCGGATAAGCTCGCGAACCATACACCCGTAGCGGTATCCTCTACCGCGCAAATTAACCCCTGTTTCCCATCCGCAGACAGCCAAAATATTATACCGCCCTGGTATTTTTCACCGATGTAATGTTTGGGTGCATTGGTAGCCGAATCCGGAACAGCTATTTTAATATAAATACATTTAGTACCGGTTAATGGTGCGTCTATACAGTCGTAGTCAATATCAACATATTCGTCTTTAACTTCCGAATAAGAAGTGGCCCATTCTACCAGTGGGTCGTTTTCTTTATAGACTACAGCCACATCAATATTAGAAGGTTCAAGAGCTCCGGGACCGACTAAAACAGTCATTACTTCCAGCTGTGTAGAAAGCAAAATTGGCTTGGTCGGGTTTGCCGATGCAATTCCGGAAACAAAATTGAGATTGGCAAACATGTCAACAAAAAATGTAAAAAACATCGAAAAATTAGGATCCGAATAAAGAGTAAACTCCTTCGAATTGGCCTGATATTTTACGCCGAAAATTTTATAATTAATGATGGTGGAAACGTAGGTTAAACCAATCTTCCACAATACGGCTCCGGAAATCAATTCCGTGCGCATGTCATTGAGATTATTTGTGATTGATTCAATATAATCCCTTAGCTCCTGCATTGTAGTTGCGTCAAATCCTCCACCTCCAACACCCGTTGCACATAGCTGGCCGTTACGCAATTTAATT